>JAEEGL011568021.1_pt1 | contig 17777 bp, 14 predicted proteins | sample 9134231 | NCBI WGS metagenome assembly JAEEGL01 (sample SAMN16246548, study PRJNA631951) | gut metagenome | biome: gut microbiome; feature: rumen; material: fiber-attached | host: Bos | place: Iran: Karaj | collected 2018-10 | reverse complement strand
GGTTGCGCAGCGAATCGCTTATTTTTCCGTGACGTTCTGCGTTGCCAAGGCGCTCGGCGTCCGCCACGCGGACTGGTTCGGCATCGTGGCTGTTCAGGTCATTCTGTCGCTGTCTGTTGACGCGCTGCCGCTGCCCGGAGCCGCCGGCGCGAACGAGCTCGTATTTCTCAGAATCCAGAGCCGCTTCTTCCCGCCCAATAAGCTTGACGCGGGCCTTCTTTTGAACCGCGGCCTGACATATTATTTCCTCCTGATCTGTTGCGGTGCGTTTACGATGTGCGCGAACTTCATCCGCAAGAAACGCCATCACGGCTACCTGATGGAGCCGGGAGGGGAAGCGCCGCCTGCGGCGGTTGAGACCTTACCGGAAGGGGAAATCTTGCCGGCGGTTGAGGGTACGGTTTCGGGCGGAGAATCGCCGGAACTGCCGGTTCCGGAGGAAGCGGACGCTATTTCGGAGAACACCGGTGATGGGCAGGAACAAAAAGAATCATAAGCGCACATTTTTTGAATACTTATAGAGTGTAAGAATTACGGCTGACGGGGGATGAAAGTTTTCGTTCTCTGTCAGCCGTCTTTGCGCTGAAAAAGTTAAAAATTTGTGACGGATATTTTGACATTTGAAAAAAAGTAACGAAAGATTGTTAAGATAATAACGATTATTGTTTGCAAAAGAGGCCTCTTTGATGTTTATTTAATTTGATAGAACACAATTTTTTAGGCTTTATTTGGGCCTGGGAAGGAGCAATGAATGAAACGATTTATTAAGCTTTTATCATTAGGACTTGTCATAAGTGTGCTGTTGCTATGTGTCGTTGCATGTGGAAATGACGACGATTCTGATAGTGGCAGTAAGAAAAGAGACAAAGCTGAAACCAATGAGACTGCAACACCAAGTCCGTCGGATGAAAAGACCCCTACGTCTACGGAGGATCCTCAACCGACCGATGAACCGACTCCTACCGAGGCTCCTACGCCTACGCCGAAAAAATCTGATGCAACCTGTGAAAAGATTACCAGCATTGATTTGGCGGGAAAGACGATAAAAGAGTACACCGATTATGGCTTTATATATTCAATGAACGATAAACTGGGATATGTTTGTGCAGATGGGACGACAGACACCGGAGCACGTTATGCAGAGGTAAAAAGGCTTATTGGTGGATACAAGGTTACTGGGGCTTTAATAGTTTCAAGTTTACGACAGGAAGAATTGGACGGAACGCTTGAATCTGTGAATCGATATGGCTTGATTTCGCAAGATGGCAAGGAAATAATTCCGGAAGAATATGCGATCTTTGAATACCTCAGCAATCGATATATTCTTGCCATTAAAGCGACTGGAGAAACTACATCTAAGGATGAGTGTATGATTTTTTCATATGAGTATACCTATGGTGAGATTTCTCATTCAAAGCCCAAAGAAGGCGATAAGATGTACAAGGGCGAGTGGGTTTTGTTTGATATCCAAAGAGGTGCTGCTGTTAATGGCGCAAAAGGAACTAAATCATTATACAATGCCAAAGCAAATGACGGAGTAGCTAAATATGTGACTGATGATGGTGTAAAGCATATGGTTAATGCGAAAGGTGAGGAACTGGCTGGAGATACAGTTGTATTTGGCAATGGAACATATTCTGCTGTAGATGTTAGCGAAGCGAAAGTTTTCAGTTCAGAAGGGGATGTGCTTTTCACGTACAATCCAAATGAGTTCACATTGACCTGGGTTGGTGGTAGAGAATACGGCGTTGGTGGTGATGGTGGTTATATTGCTGAGAAGAGAAAAGATAACCAGCAGACATATTCGCTTGTTGATGAACAGGGGCAAGTGGTATCGGCAGAGTTTTCTAGAATCATAGACATTTTTGAACCGTATATCCTTGCTGAAGATGCTTCGGATGGAAAAATGTATCTGTATAAAAAGGATGGGAGCAGATTGTTAGACGTTGAAGTCCGCAATGTAAGAGCAGATGAAGTATTTGATCGATGCTTTTTTGTAAAGTTTGAAGAGAAAACGTATGCAGTCGATTATAGCGGAAATATAATCCTGGAAACGGAAGAGGGTATCGAAAAAACATCTATGGTAAACTTTTTTATTCGAAAATGGAATGAAGGGAAAACCGGATATATCTATTACAACTTTGCTGATAATGGTTATACCCTTACCGGAAATGATGTTTGTATGTTTTTGATTTCAGCCAAAAACGCCGGAGGCAGAAAAGATTTAATTGATGTCTATACCGGAGAAAAGGTTATTCAAGGGTATTATAGCTATAGTGCCTTTGTCAAAGACGATTGTATTTTTATAGCAGCTGAAACAGAAAAAAAGGATGTTGTAGATATATTTAAATATGCAAGTCGATAAGTCATTACTATTCCATAAACGGCAATAAGACAGAACCGAATATGGGCCATATGTGTTTCATATCGTTCGGCCTTTCAAAACAGCATAATAAAAATCTCCTCTGTTAAGAACAAAAGGAACGGAGGAGCGACGTCTTTGATTCAAAAACAAGCCTTGCGTGAGCACGTAGGGCTTGTTTTTTACGTCATATTTGTCAAAGAGGAATTAGAGGTCAAAAAACGTAGAGTTTTGTTAGATTTTCCTTGCCTTTTTCATTGACAAGGCCATGCATTTCGGGTATATTCGGATTATAAATAAATGAACACTGTTTGTGGGGATTTGGTTTTCTTTTTGAGACACGGTTTTTTCAGACAAGTGTTCTGTTTTTTTTCTCTCAAAAAGGTCTATTTTCGTGATTTTGACGATAAAACGGTTAGTTTTTCAAAAAAATACAAGAAATATCTTTGTTACGTACGGCTAGCATATCTTAAAAATCTTAAATCAACGGAAGGGAAAATGGCATGATTATCACATCAATCAGTAAAGGAGCATATATTTCGTTTTCGCTTCCGCAGAAGGTGGCGGGTCAGTATTGGATTTTTGACGCCAGCGAAGAACACCCGAAGAAGCTTGCAAGCATTGAGGGAGTTGGAGAAAACTGGGTTTTAAAATCCAATCGTCAGGTTAAAGTATTGGACAATAACGACGCCGTTGTCAGAAGCCGTGTAATTGAGCCTCAGGCTATATACTCCTTACTGAAAGATGACGGAAAAAGAGCCTTTGTCTATACGGAACCGTCGACAGAAGACCGTCTTGTTTTTACCAAGCATTTAGTGGGAACAGACATTACCATTTCCATTGGAAGAGATGACGGAAATGCTGTTTGCTACAAAGAGAATACGGTATCAGCCCGTCATGCCTTGCTTTCGTGTATTGGCGGGCAATGGAGCATCGAAGACGCCGGCAGTTCCAACGGAACTTTTGTTAATGGACGCAGTGTTTCGGCGACGCTTCTTTCCATAGGGGATTTAGTATACATAATGGGCCTTAAGATAATTGTCGGGAAGGGCTTCTTTGCAGTGAACAACCCTGACGGCAAGGTGGTTGTGGCCGACTCGCTGACAAGGTTTACGAGTCAGCGGGATACTCATGATGAAGACGACGAGTTTGAGCTTCCTGAGGCAGACTGTTTTTATCGTTCTCCACGTTTTAAAAGAGATGTAACGAAAGAAGAGTTTACGATTGACGCGCCGCCGAATAGCCCTATCGGAGATGAGATGCCCTGGCCGCTTGTTATGGGATCTTCTATGGCGATGGGAATGATGTCTACGGTAACGCTTGTTTCTGCCATAATTACGCATAACGTTACGTCAATGGTCATGGGCGGAAGTATGATGCTTGGAACGCTTTTGCTCCCGATCATTACGAAGATATACGATAAAAAGAGAAAGCGAAACAAAGAGGCAAAGCGGCAGGTAAAATACAGAGAGTATCTTGAGCGGATGGCGGTTCAAATCGGAGAAGCATGTCACGTTCAGGAAACGATAATGAAAGAAAATGTAGTTCCCATACAGGATTGTGAGGACCGGATAAAAGAAGTCCGACGCGATTTGTGGGACCGTTCATTGGGGCAAAATGACTTTTTGTGCATGCGTGTGGGGCACGGAAGAAGCTTGTTAAATGCTGACATCTCATGCCCGGAAAAGCACTTTTCTTTGGATGATGACAATCTGCTGGAAGAGGCAACAATGCGGTTCAGTCAACCGTTTACTTTGAATGATGTTCCGATTTCATACTCTCTTTTGGACGAGTACGTTTCCGGAATTATAGGAAGCCGCAGGCAAGTCATCGGATTTGCGCAGGGAATGATTATTCAGACCGCCGCTTTATACAGCAGTGAGGAAGTAAAGCTTGTTTTTCTCTACGACGAGGAAGAGAAAAAGGATTTCGATTTCGTCAAATGGTTGCCGCATGTTTGGAACGATGACCGAAGATTTCGATTTCTTGCTACAAACTTTAATGAAACGAAGGAGATATCTGCCTATTTAGAAGACTTGATTGACCACCGGGTTGAGCTTAGCGATGCAGACATGGATGAGGAAACGCCTTATTATATTGTCTTCTCTTTGAGTAAGAGGCTGGCAGCTCACTGTGAAATGATCCGGAAGGTGCTGGAGGCAAAGAAGAACCTTCACATCAGCATTGTAACTGTATATGAGGAACTGAAGAATCTTCCCAAAGAATGCTCAATGGTCGTTGAAATTGACGGTAACCGTGGACGATTATTTGATCGAAACGATATATCAGGTAAATATGTGGAATTTGTTCCTGATATTTTCCTTTCGAATGACCCGCGGGATTTAAGTGTTCGCCTTGCCAATGTATCGGTAGACAGCGCATCCGGAAACTATGTACTCCCCAAAACCATCACGTTTTTGGAACTGTTTGGCGTGGGTAAGGTTGAGCATTTGAATTCACTGACCAGATGGAAAGAGAACAACCCGACGAAAACTCTCGAGGCTCCTGTCGGTATTGATACTCTCGGAGAAATCTTTAAGCTTGACCTGCACGAGAAATTCCATGGTCCGCATGGATTGGTTGCGGGTATGACGGGATCCGGTAAATCGGAATTCATCATAACTTATATTCTCTCTTTGGCAGTAAACTATCATCCGGATGAGGTTGCGTTCATACTGATAGACTATAAAGGCGGCGGCATGGCCAAGTCTTTTGAAAAGCTTCCCCATACGGCAGGAATTATTACAAACCTTGACGGAGCAGCGATTAAGCGTTCCCTTGTTTCCATTGAAAGCGAGCTGAAGCGCAGACAGGCGATTTTTGCTGAAACCAGCAAGAGAGTCGGAGTCAGCAATATTGATATATATAAGTATCAAAAGCTCTATCGAGAGGGCAAGGTTACAGAGCCTCTCCAGCATCTGTTTATGATTTCGGATGAGTTTGCAGAGTTGAAAACGCAGCGACCGGAATTTATGACACAGCTTGTCAGCGCGGCGCGTATCGGTCGTAGCTTGGGCGTTCATCTTATTCTGGCAACGCAAAAACCAAGCGGTGTTGTAGATGATCAAATCTGGAGTAACAGTAAATTCCGGGTTTGCTTAAAAGTTCAGGAACGTGCCGACAGTATGGATATGCTGAAGCGGCCTGAGGCAGCGGAATTAACAGATGCCGGACGGTTTTATCTGCAGGTTGGTTATAATGAATTGTTCGAACTGGGGCAGTCTGCATGGGCAGGAGCTCCCTATTATCCTTCTGATCAGGTTCAAAAGGAAAAGGATGACAGCGTCGTAGTCATTGATACGAACGGGCATCCTATCCGGGAAATGAAGATGAATCGGAAGAAAGCTTTCGGGGATGCGCCGAAGCAGTTGGATGTTATTACAGAGTATCTGAGAAAGATTGCCGAAGACGAAAACATCAAAGTGCGTCCTCTGTGGCTTGATCCGATTCCCGAAATTATCCTTTTGGACAAGATCGGTGAAAAATACGATGCGCAATCAGAAAAATATGTGCTGAATCCGGTAATCGGCGAGTATGACAATCCCGCTCATCAAAGACAGGATATTCTTCGCCTTCCGATTTCGGCAGAAGGAAATGTTGTAATTTATGGTGCTGCCGGAAGCGGCAAGACTTCGTTCTTGAATGCAATGATCTTTTCTTTGTTGAAAGAACATACGCCAGAAGAAGTGAATCTTTATATATTGGACTTCGCTTCTGAAACGTTGCGGGCTTTTTCCAAGGCTCCGCATGTCGGAGATGTGATGCTGTCGTATGAAGCGGAAAAGATTAACAATCTTTTCAAGATGCTGAACGATGAAATAGAATATCGCAAGAAACTGTTTGCCGATTACGGCGGAGATTATTCAGCATATATCTCGCTTTCCGGACAGTATTTGCCTTCAATTGTTGTTGTAATCAACAATTATGCGGCATTGACGGAAATGTACGATAAAGAAGACATAATCACGATACTGTCCCGGGAAGGAACAAAATACGGTATATATTTTGTTCTTACCGCATTAGGAGTAAACAGTGTTAGATTCCGGCTCCTTCAAAATTTCAAACAGTTATTCGTTTTGCAATTAAATGATGAGGCAGATTATTCCACTGTAGTCGGAAAGACCGAGGGACTGTTCCCGTCCAAGATTAAAGGACGAGGACTTGTTCGGAAAGAGGAACTGGTTGAGTTTCAAGTGGCCAGCTTGATTGAATCCGGTGCTCTGAATCCGTTTATTCAGTCTGAATGTGAGCACATGAGAACTGAATGGAAGGGTGAAACAGCTCCGCCGGTACCAGTGCTTCCGGATGTTGTCAATGCAGAGTATATGTCCAGATACACTTTATCGGTCAGCGAAATGCGCGTTCCGATTGGTGTAGAGAAGAATACTCTTAGGGTTCATTACTATCCGTTCGGCGATTGTTATGTCAACCTGATTGTATCAGCTCTGGAAGAGTATCAGAGCTTCTTAAAAGAACTTTGTATCCTCCTGGGACAGAACGGCAACGCAAGAGCAGTAATGCTGGATCCGCTCGGGAGTTTCCCCGGGGAGCTGGGAGGAGTTAAGGTAATCAGCCGGCAGAAAGAGATTGAGGGTGCTGTATCGGATCTATTTGAGGAAACCCGAACCAGAAACAACACCTATAAAGAAGCAGTTGAAAAAGGTGAAAGCTGTCCGACGTTTGAGCCGTTGATTGTTCTGATCAATTCCATAACGGCATTGGAAGATGCAATCAGGGATAAAGAGGGACAGGAAAAGCTCGGGTTGATTCTGTTGAAAGGTTCCAGAAATTATAATATGACGGTTATCATTGGCGACCAGATGCGAAATGTGGATTCTGTATCCTATCGGGAGTGGTTCAAACCTAATGTGTCCGGGCAGAACTGCATTTGGGTCGGTTCCGGGATAACCGAGCAGTATAAGTTTAAGGTGAACAAGGTCACCGCAGAGATGCGGGAGGAAGTTGAACCGGGCTATGCTTATTCGGTTATTCGCGGACGCGCTAAGAAGATTAAGGCGTTACGAGAAATGGTTGACGAGGTAGCAGAGGATGAATAATAAAGCGCTTGTGGAAATCCGTATCCCCGCGACAGGCGAAACCTTTGAGGTGCTTATTCCGTTGGAAAGCAGAATGAGCGAAGTTGTTGAATTGGTCGCTAAAGTCTTAACGGATTTATCTGACGGAAAGTACAAAGCGGGGCGTGACGCGGTTCTGTGTGATGCAGCAACCGGAATTATCTACAATATTAACAAGGCAGTCGGGGAACTGGGGATTACAAATGGTTCCAGACTCCTGTTGATATAATAAAAACTTGACTTGAAAGGAGTTACTAGTATGGGTAAACAAATCAATGTATCGTCGTTTGATGACATGGCGGTTGCATCAAAGAAGCTGCAGGAAGATTCCGTAAACTATATGGATATCTATAAGCAGCTGTTGAATGCAGCCCAGACAATGGGAGCAGCCTATGAAGGCGCGGATAATCTTGCCTTTGTTGAGCAGATTACCGGTTTTACCGATGAACTTAAAAGCATGTCGGATAAATTGTCTCAGATGAGTCAGATTATTGACAAGCAGCGTGCAAATTATGTGGCACGTCAGGACACCATCATCACGGATGTAAAGAAGCTTCAAAACTAATATTGTAAAGGAAGGGTGAATACTATGGCAGGAAATAATATCAGAATCAGTACTGATCAAGTTGAACAGATTGCCTCCAATCTTGAGTCGTTAAACCAGCAGCTTAGCACACTTCTGAAGGGAAGTCAGCAGACTGTAGATAACCTGAAGAATGTTTATCAGGGTGAAGCATCCGATGCCACCATTTCAGTTTTTGACGGATTCGCAGCCCAGTATTTTCAGGTATATGAAGATGTTATCAATAACTATGTAAAATTCTTAAGACAAAATGTTGCTGCAGGTTATTTTGAAACCGAAACAGCGAACGTTGCGCTTGCAGAGTCTTTCAAATAGTATTGAGCAGCGGCCGGGGGTGATTTCAGACTCCCGCCTTCGGCCGTTGCTTTTTTCGTTTACAATCCTTCGATGAAAGTAATGTAGAAGGACACTTGTTCATAGTTGAATTGCATTGGCAGCAGGGGGAAGGCAATAAAGTGATTGCCTATTAGAACGAAAACTAAGTTGCGGGAAAGGGACACTTGACCCGGGCTCTGAAATATTTAAATAGGAGGTGGCTTCTCTTGGGTATCATGGATCAAAAGGATTTCTTGTCAATTCTTCGTCAGCTGAACCTGGATAATGAAGATGAGATAACAAGCGCGTTAAAAGAAAAATACGGCTTGGAATTTGGGGTTAAGCTGATTGGAAACCGTTTGGCTTCGGACCGAATGGACACGGTAACTGCTTATTGTTTTCCGAAAAATGACGAACGGATTGTCTTCAAGGTTGTTATGACCTTTATGAAAGAAATTATCGAGGAAGACTATATTTTGCGTTCTGCGGAAGTAAAAGCGGAACGTTTAATCGAAAAAGAGCTTAAGGAGCACGGAATAGAGGGCTCGGTTTTGATAAGCTTTGCCGGAGTGGATCCGAAGACCGTACAGCCGGATGGCGATATTGTTGAGATTATTGCAGAGAACTCCAATGTGTTGATTTCTTTCCCGACGGTGATATGCGGGGATGGAGACGCCGGGCGAGTTTATGATGCCGTGAAGGAAGCCATGGACAGTCTTACCGGAGGAAAGAAAGGCATAAGCGCAGGGACAACCGTTTGGTGCTATGAGAGGCCTGAATATGAAAAATGCCTTTCTGTTTTACGTAGCAGGTCGTTCGTTACGAAGACGGAGTTACAGCGTTTTTCCCCGAAGTATTACGGCGCAATTTCTTTCAAAGGTGGGGTGATTAACGTTAACAGAGATGATTTCATACGTGAGGCGGGAAAGTGAGGAAGCAGGAATGGCATACACAGATGTTGAATTAAAGAATGCGACTCAGGTTGCATACAGTTTTGATAAAGAGTATTCAATTCTTGAAAACAGTGGACAAAAGCCCCCCTATACGATAGAACAACTCTGTGAAGTCTCGGCTAAACCCGGGCAGACAGCATCGCAGCGTTGTGCGGAAATGTTTCCGGATTTAGATAATTCTTCCATTTTGGATTGGCAAATTGTGGACCGTTATGATAATAACGGAAAAGACGGTACGGGTTTTTACGGATGTGTCATCAAGACTGGGGATGGAGATGCCATAGTTGCTTTTCGCGGAAGTGAAGGAATGATGGATGGGATGCAGCCCAATTGGGACAATCTCGCTCATGACTGGTATGATGGAGATTTGAAACTGCTGAACAGCGAAATGACAACGCAGCAAGCGGACGCGCAGAAGTTCGTAGAGCAGATACAAAACAGCGACTATATAAATGATATAAACAATTTGTCATTTACAGGGCATTCTCTTGGTGGAAATCTGGCCGAGTTTGCCGCAATTGAGGCGTTGGACGGTCCTATGGCGTCTAAAGTTGAACGGTGTGTAAACTTTGACGGACCGGGGTTCAGTACTGAATATATAGATAAGCTGAAAAAGGACCCGGAACTGATGGCAGCAATAGAAGGGAAAATAGACCATTACTGGTGGAGTGCTGTTGGAAACATGTTGTATCCGGTTCCCGGGTCAAATAAGCAACATATAAAGATAAAACAGTTTGACGAAGACGGCGGTGTGCTCGGCAACCTTGGGTATGTGATAATTGGGAAGCATTCCACAACGAGTGTTATTTTTGATGAAAACGGTATGGTAATCCCGGGAGGAAGGCCGTTGATAGGCGAGACTATAATGGGACAAGCATCACGTATAATTGATGGGTTGCCCTCTTGGATGGGAAACGCCGCCCTAGGTATTATTACTGGGACATTATCAGTTGCCCTTTGGACGTGGGATAAGTTTTTTGATAAGGATGGTCTGTCAGATTTTGGAAAAGGTGTCTTAACTGCAGCAGGCATATTTTTCCTGTTCCATCCGGGAATGATTCTTCCGGCAATCGGAGCAATTGCTGGGGGACTGTTATTCTTGGGAGCTGGACTTATTGCGCTTGTAGGAATAGTGATGCTAGCGGAATTAGCGTTAGATCTTTTGAAGAATATAATAGATGCCGCCATTGATTTTGTTAAGAAAGCAGGAGAATGGTTGAAGGATCGCATTGAAGATATTGGAAAGTTCTTCGGCAATCTGATCAAAGGCATTGGGGACTGGTTTAAGAAAAACTTTGATGAGGGATATAAATATGCAATGAGTCACCCCATATTTGAGGTGAAGACAGATGCTCTGTTAAGCTACAGAGACCGGGTAAGTTCTTTACGAAACAGGGCATATTGGGTGGAAGAAAGGCTGGAAAGGCTGATGAGAGAAACGAAATGCCCGGAGATCTGGGTTGTTGTTCATCAGCGGTGGTTATCAACACAGTTTTCTACCTTGGACAAGTGCAGCCGGTATCTTTCAGAGGCGTATAACCGCATGACTTCGGTTGAGAATAAGTTGACTAACGCAATCGGGTAGTTTGATGGAAAGGATGGAAAGAATATGAGTGCGAAATCCGAATTGAATTCTATAATTGCCGAGTTATATTCCATTTCTACACAGTTGGATTCTCTTTCTGACGAGATACGAAGAGATTTTGTCGGAATCGGTAATGAAAAATGCGCAAACAAACTATATAACGTATCGAATGCATTTAGGGATGTGAGAATCAAGCTTTTGAGCATTGATCAATCCAAACTGGATCAACCCAAAGAGGATTAATCTGTTGCAAATAGTTTTGTGACGACAAGGAGTCTCCCGTGAGCAAGATAACAGTTCGAGAGAAAAAAGAATACACATATATAAGCAACCATTTGGTTTATCCCGAAATGGTTAACGAGTACATTATAAAAGCGATTTCAACAGGGAAGCATAAGGGACTGCTTCCCTTGGAATGCGTGAAAAAGGGGAAGAAGGCCGAACTGAAATGTGTTGTCACCGGAATGATGTCATTAGATTTGTATTTTTCTCATGAAGAGATGATGACCAAAAAGCGGTTTTTGGGAATTGCCAGACAGCTTGTAAAATGCATCATCAACTGCGAGAAGAATTTCGGGAGTTATGACAACCTGAATCTTGCCAAGGACCGTGTGTTCATTGTCCCGGCAACCGGGGAAGTGTACTGCATATTCTGGCCGGTCGTAAACTGCAAATCCAGCGAGAGCCCGATTTCGTTTTTGAAACAGCTTCCGCAATTGGCACGTTTTCACGCTGACGAAAACGTGACCTTTCTTGAGACATATTCCTCCTGTTTTGAAAAAATGGATCCTTTTTCCATCAACGAGTTTAAACGGGTTATTGATGAAATGGGCGGATATGTTGATGATGTGCAGGCACATCAGACGATTGGCGATTGGGCAAAAACAACAAGCTTGAAACGGGATTCCGGGGTGCAGTCCAAAGTAAGTGCATCGGATATTGAGTATGATCCGGTTTTGCAGGCCAGAAAAGAAGGAGCCTCTTTTATCAACCCGAACAAAGAGAAAGAAACAGTCCGTGTGTGTCCGACCTGTGGAGCAAGAAATCCTGCAAATCTTCTATTTTGCACGAACTGCAAAGGCGAGATATATAATGCATGGAGAAATGTCGGAGTCGTTTCCGAGAAGGTGAACGAGCCTTTGCTTACACAGAGGAGAACCGGAGAAACCCGTCGGATGATGAGTGATTGCTTTCGACTCGGGGCGGATCCAAATGAGGTTGACTGGTGTATCAGCGATAATTATTTTGTCAGCCGACATCATGCTGATATAGTTAAACAGAACGGGCGTTATTATCTGACGGATTGCGGATCGAAAAATGGGACCTATTATGGCGGAATGGCTATCCCGGGGGGCGCGGCGGTTGAATTATCAGACCGCACATCTTTTCTTCTGGCCAACGAGGAATTTATGATTTCCAACATATAGGATGCCGGGAATTTAAAAAAGAAGGTTATTACAGACCGTGATTACATATGCTGTTTATACGGATTTAGGAAATCGGGAAGTAAACGAAGACTCCGTCAGGGTTTTTGAAGATGGAGGAAGGTACTGTTTTGTATTGTGTGATGGGCTCGGAGGGCATGGCTTGGGAGACGTCGCATCTTCGATTGCGACGGAACATATATGCGACTGCCTCCGTGATGCTGAAAGTCTTGAGGACTTTGGTGGAAGAGCTTTAGATTCGGTCCAGGAGATGCTGCTTGAGGAGCAGGTTACCCGCCATGCGACGAGCAAAATGAAAACGACAGCGGTAATTCTGGCGATTGATGAAAAGAATGCTTATATAACTTACATCGGGGATTCCAGGGCATATTGTTTTCGACGCAACAAGGTGAAATTTCGTACACTTGACCACAGCATTCCTCAGATGCTTGTTATTGCCGGAGAGATTAAGGAAACGGCAATCAGACATCATCCGGACCGGAATATTGTTCTTCGGGCATTGGGAGTAGAATGGGAGGAACCGATGTATGAGGCTCTCGAAGGGGTCTCTTTAAGAAAATGTCAGGCATTCCTGCTCTGCTCAGACGGCTTCTGGGAATTGATTGAAGAACGGGAGATGTGTGAGCTGCTGAAAAAGTCACGGACCGTAGAGGAGTGGATGGATTCTATGGCTGCCGTTGTGAAAGAAAACGGGCGGGGGATGGAAATGGACAACAATTCCGCCATTGCTATTTGGTGTTAACAGAAAGGTAAGATACTGCATGCAGAATCATGAAGACAATTGTTTAATCTCTGAAGAGAATTCCGTTTTATCCTTGGCGGTACTGTCCGCAATCGGTGACAGGGAAACGCAGCAGGACTGTTTTGGATATCATTTGAAAAGCAATGAAGGGATTGTCGTAGTGTGTGACGGAATGGGAGGACATGAAGGGGGTGCAATAGCCAGTAACAGAGCGGTAGCATCTTTCCTGGAAGACTATGAAAAAACCTTTCCGTGCAATGAACCGGCGGAATTGCTGCGTGCATCGGCAAAACGCATAGACGAACAGATTGCGGCTTTGAAAAATGTGTATGGAGAGCCGATGAAAGCAGGAAGCACCTGTGTTGCGGTTATCCTGAAGGAACACAGGCTATATTGGTGCTCTGTCGGAGACAGCCGGGCGTATTTGTTGAGAAAAGGAGAGTTTGTTCAACTGACACAGGATCAAAACTATAAAATGGTCCTGATGGAGAAGATAATGGCGGGGCTGATTACGGAGGAAGAGGCAGCGAAAGAACTCAGACGCGGAGAAGCATTAATCAGCTATCTGGGAATCGGCGGCTGTTCGTTGAATGACTACAGTGCAACGCCTATTGAACTGATTGAAGGGGATCGCATAATTCTGATGTCGGACGGGTTGTATAAACTCGTTCCCGACGAAGAAATCCGACGTGTGGCGGAAAACTTCAGGAATATCGGAGAAGCGCTTCGAGCGTTAGAAACAAAAACGGCCAGAGCGGCAAAAAATCAGGATGTAGCCAGAGATAATGTAACAATTGCAATGATTTCGATAAAATGAAGCAGAAGAGAGGTAACAAACGATGAATGTAGTGCGTTGTAGCAATGGTCATTTTTTTGATGCATCAACCTATCCGGTTTGTCCGCATTGCGGGGCGGGTGTTGCGGTTGTGACGCAGCAGCCTGTACAGGTCGAGAATAAAGAGAAGAAGAGCGGCTTTAAACTGTTTAAGAGCTGGTCAAAGACAAACTCCGAAACACCGAAAGAATATGCGCCTACCGGCGCGGGACCAGTTAACTTTAATCCTGTCAATCCAAATGCGGGGAACACGCAGGGAAAAACTGTGGGTTGGGATGTAACACCAGATAATGCGCAGGTCCCGCCTGTAATGTCATCATCTCAACCGATGAACCTGTACCTGGCAAATGTTCAATCGATGAATCCGCAACCCGTAAGTATGCAACCGATGAATCCGCAACCCGTAAGTATGCAACCGATGAATCCGCAGATGATGAATTTTCGCCCGGAAATGGCGCGGCTTCATCAACAGAGTGGTGGGACGGAGGGGCTGTTTGACAATCCCGGAGCGGATGTGCCCGGGATGAATCACGACACATATGGGGCTTTTCACCAGGGGAATCCTCCTATGGCCCATGAAGTGAGAGAGGAAATCAAAAGTGAACCGGCGCTTAATCAGGTCGTCAACAATGCACCGGAATCTTCTCTGGTGAAAGAGGTCAGACAGGCTTCAGGGAATAAACCCGGTGCAACCATCGGATATTTTAACCAGATTTCAGATGAGAAGAGCGGGGGAGGTAACAGTGCGCAGGGAAAGAGCCCGCGCATTATGGATCCTGTTACCGGATGGATTATTTGTACAAAAGGACCTCATTTCGGCGAAAGCTTTTGTATTGGCGCAGGAATGAATTCCATAGGGCGTGATGCGGATAATCGAATTGTTATTTCCGACGATCAGAAGATTTCCAGGGAAAAACATGCATTAATTACTTATGAGCCCAAGCAGAGAAACTTTTATATTAAGCCTGGAGAGAGCAGCGGTCTGACCTATTTGAACGGCGAGTATATTATGGAGACCAAGCAAATCTTTGCAAAAGATGTTATCGAGATTGGCGATAGCAGATTTTTGTTTGTTCCGTTATGTGACGAAACATTTTCCTGGGAAGATTTGATTAAGGAGACCACGGAGTCATGAAGAGATGCTATCACTGCTTTCGCAGTATTGAGGATGACGCCCTATTCTGTCCCTATTGCGGCGGAGAAGCAATAACAAAACCGAAAGAACCCATTCATCTTGCTCCCGGAACCGTTTTGGCCGGACGATATATCATCGGCGCTTTTGTCGGTGCGGGCGGATTTGGTATTGTATACAAGGCATGGGATACAAAACTTGAGATTGTTGTTGCGGTCAAGGAGTTTTTCACGAGTCAGATCATGACTCGCGCAGAAGGCGTTCAGAGTGTAATCATCAATAAAAAGAAACAGGATGAGTACATGTTCCGTAAGGAGCGTTTCCTGGCGGAAGCAAGGAATATGGCAAAATTCGGGACGCATCGAAACATTCCGAATGTGTACGAGTTCTTTGAAGCAAATAATACGGCCTATATAGTGATGGAGTTATTGGTAGGAATGCCTTTGAACCGTTATCTTGAACAGTGTGGAGGCCGTATCGATCCCGACTTTGCATTGTATATTACGAATGAGGTCGGGAATGCTTTGATGGCCCTTCATAAAGAGGGGATTATTCACAGAGACGTTGCGCCGGACAACATATTCATATGTTCCGGAAAAGACATTGTCATTAAACTGATGGATTTCGGCGCGGCGAAACTGGCGGATGAGACAGATAAGGTTATTGATATCATCCTGAAACCGGGATATTCACCGGCAGAACAATACGATAAGATTAATCGTATTGGAACGTGGTCGGATGTATATGCATTAGGTGCAACGTTGTATTTGCTCCTAACCGGAGAAAAACCGGAGGAATCGACAAACAGAAAAGCAGCGTTAGAGAATCATCTGCCTGACCCCGTGGTACCGCTTAATGCAATCAATCCCATGATTTCAGAGAATATAAGCAATACTGTTTTAAGAGCGCTTTCCGTGGAAATCCAGTGGCGATTGAAAAGTGTTTCGGAGTTTCTGAATGCTTTAAACGGCGGAATACAGGTCAGGTCCATTGAGCAGGAGAAGAAGCATAAAAAGTATCGCAGAATATCCGGCATCGCCGTTTCATTGATTCTGTTGATTGTCGGAGGCCTGATCGTATTTGGTATTTTCCAGAAAAGAAAACAGGACAGCGATCTAGAGAGAGCAACCATAACCGTTTGGTATATTGACCGCGGTGATGCGGCGAAAGAAGAAGCGCTACAGGAAATCTTCGATGATTTCCAGGAGAAATTTGAAAATGTGAGAATCAAACCCCGCGCCATCCCCGAGGCCGATTATGTCAAGGAAATTAAGGCGGCGCTTGATGAAGGGAAACTGCCCAACCTCTTTGAAAGTACCGGGTTGCCGGGATACATCCTTGAGGAGGCTTCCAGTGTAAAAAATGTTTTAAAGTCTGACCAGGCAGAGGAATGCCTGTTTTTGGACCAGTATGAAGACTATTACGAGGATTATACGAGAATTCCGTTGGCAATCGAGGTTCCCGTAGCTTACGTGATTGAGCTTGGTCCGGTAAGTACCCATATAGATGGGGACTATTTCCTGGTGCTGTCAGATTTTGAAGACGAGACTGTCATTGCTGTCGACAAAAGGTATTCGGATTTGCTGAAGAGGAGTTTTTCGCTTTCCGGACATCCGGATCAATCGACATTTTTCGGAGATTCACCAACCAGTCCCGTATTGCTTTCGTCAAGCATGGCGATTAACGAAGTTCGTGAGTTAAGTTACACGATATCTACAGTATATTATGATGGAGAAGAGATTCCCTGCCGATTCGTTTACGAGTGGAGCATCGGGAATGGTTCTGAATCAAAAACCAAAGCGGCCGAACGTCTTTTGTCATGGATGTTGGGAAATGTATATCAACAGAAACTGCTTATCAGCACAGGGGGAGGAAAACAGATTCCGGAAATCCCCGTCAACAAAGAGTGCTTTAAGAAGAAGGCCGAAATGTTGAAATACTTAAATCCGATCCTGGAACAATACCGCAATTATGAATTCCGTGAGGAGTAGAAGAAAATGTATCAGCGTTGCATGGGATGTATGGAAAAGTTTGGAGAGGAGTTTGATATCTGTCCGCATTGCGGCTATGTTGTCAACACTCCGGCCGAGGAGGTCATTCACCTAAAACCCGGGACTATTCTGGCAGAGCGCTATATCGTCGGAAGAGTGCTTGGTTTTGGTGGGTTTGGCGTCACATATATTGCATGGGACGGAAAACTGGAGCAGAAGGTTGCCATAAAAGAGTATATGCCGAGCGAGTTTTGCACGCGTATGCCGGGGCGAACGATTATTACTGTTTTTGAAGGAGACAAAGCCAAACAGTTTGAAGATGGTAAGAACAAGTTTGTTGATGAGGCGAAAAAGCTGGCAAAATTTCAGGGAGAAGAAGGAATCATCAGAGTTTTTGACAGTTTTGAGGAAAATGCGACGGCGTATATTGTTTCTGAATTCTTGGAAGGAGAAATTCTTTCGGAGTATCTGAAAAGAAATGAAACCATCCCGGAGAACCAGGCAATCGCGATGCTGATGCCAGTGATGCATTCGCTTCAGGCAGTCCATGCGGCGGGAATGCTGCACCGGGACATTGCCCCGGACAACATTTTCCTGACAAAGGACGGACAGGTCAAACTTATAGACTTCGGAGCATCGCGCTACGCGACCACGTCCCACAGCAGAAGCCTTACGGTCATTGTCAAGCCGGGATACTCGCCGGAGGAGCAGTACCGCAGCAACGGAGACCAGGGACCGCATACGGATGTCTATGCCCTT
>JAEEGL010618867.1_pt1 | contig 17777 bp, 14 predicted proteins | sample 9134231 | NCBI WGS metagenome assembly JAEEGL01 (sample SAMN16246548, study PRJNA631951) | gut metagenome | biome: gut microbiome; feature: rumen; material: fiber-attached | host: Bos | place: Iran: Karaj | collected 2018-10 | reverse complement strand
GAACACGGCCCTGGGCACCTGGGACGGCTTCGAATTCAAGGGAGAAAGCATCCCGGACATCCGGGAATGGCAGATTCTCCTGTACACGGACGGCCTCAACGAAGCCGAGAACCCGAAGTATGAACTCTTTGGAAACGACCATTTGATAGAATTGATGAACGGGGTGTCCCAGATGACGGCCCGGGAAATCATCCAGATGCTGCAGGAAGAGGTGGAGAAGCACCGCAGCGGTGCCGCCCCCAACGACGACCTCACCCTGCTGAGCCTCTCCATCAAGGAATAACACCTAAATTTTTACAGATATGAGACTGGACGGAAGACGTGAAAGCACGCATGTGGAAGACCGCAGAGGATTGAGCGGAAAAACCGCAGGTCTGGGCATCGGTGGCGTGGCCATCGTGGCCATCATTACCCTGTTGATGGGAGGAGACCTGGGAGACGTAGTAAGGAATGTATCCCAATCCGGCGGCCTGGGCGGCCAGACGGTGAGCAGCTACGAACCCACTCCCGAGAACGAGGCCCTGGCCAAGTTCTCCCGCCAGATTCTGGCTTCTACGGAGGATGTCTGGACAAAGTACTTTGCCGACAACGGCCTGGGAGACTACAAAGCCCCCACCCTGGTGCTCTACACCGGCAGCACCTCCACTTCCTGCGGACAGGGCCAGGCAGCCATGGGTCCCTTCTACTGCAGTGCCGATGAGAATCTGTACATAGACCTCTCCTTCTTCTCCAGCATGCGGCAGCAGCTGGGGGCCGACGGGGACTTCGCCTACGCGTACGTCATCGCCCACGAGGTAGGCCATCACGTGCAGCACCTGCTGGGTACGCTGGACCAGGCCCACCGGCAGATGGCCCGGATGTCCAAAGCCGATGCCAACCGCATGAGCGTCCGCATCGAGCTCCAGGCAGACTTCTACGCCGGCATGTGGGGCCACTACGAGAGCGCCCTCTTCGGCTCCTTGGAAGACGGAGACCTGGAGGAAGCCATCCGCTGCGCTTCCGTGATCGGGGACGATTACCTCCAGAAGAAAGCCCAGGGCTATGCCGTGGAAGAATCCTTCACGCACGGCACCGCCCAGCAGCGCATGCGCTGGCTCAAAAAGGGATTGTCCACCGGAGACATCCGTCAGGGCAACACCTTCCAGCTGTCCGACAGCCAGCTCTAGCCTTTCCGGTATTCGGAAGGGGTGAGGCCCGTGTGGGCCTTGAAGAATTTGTAAAAGACGCTCTGGTTGGGAAAATGCAGGGCGTAGACAATTTCCTTGATGGTTCTATCGGAATACTTGAGCATATTCTTCGCTTCCAGAATCACAAAGGAATCTATCCAGGCGGGCGCACTGCGCCCGCTTGCCTGTTTGACCAGCCGGGAAAGATACTTGGGCGTAAGGCAGAGCTTGTCCGCATAGAAGGCCATTCCCCTTTCCGTGCAGTGGTACTCCGTGACCAGGGCCATAAAACGCTCGAAGAGCTGCTTCACGCGGGCGGTGGAGGTGGGATCGGCCTCCCGGGCCTTGTCTATCCGGCGGGTCCAGATGTCCATCGTCCCATAAGTGAAGGAAGTGACCAGGGCCCCCAGGATCTCCTTTTTATTGCGCATCGGGCTCCGCAGAAGGTCCCGCGACAGGTTGAAATACTGCTCGGCCATCTGCAGCTCCTGTTCCGTGAGGGTGATGCACGGGTTGTTCCACAGGCTGACGCTTTCCTGCACCACTTTGTTGAAATCGAAGTGGATGCCGCTCATAAACTCCTTGGAAGCCAGCACGAAATAGAGTTCCGCATCCCCGATGTGGTCCTCGTCATAGGCCGACAGCTTGATGATGTTGCCCGGCACGTTGATGAGGAAGGAGTTGGGCCTGACCTCGTAGGTATCCAGGTTAAGGTCTATCTGAAAATGCCCGCGGCGAAGGAAAAAGATGATGTACCCGTCAAAGCGCACGGGGTATTTGAGCATCTTCAGGATGGCCTCACTCTTTTCCACCCTCTTTCCGCTTACCTCTCCCAGGATGAGGTCTGTACCCAGGGCATACTCGTCTATCACCGGCGCCAGCGAGAGGATGCGCCGGATGTCTATGGTTTGCAGTTGTTCGATTTCCATCCTTTTGCAATTTTCCAACAAAGGTAGAGTTTTTTTCTGAAAATTTGCAATTTTTCGCATTTTTCGACCAAAAGGACAATTTCTTGGCCATTTTGCTTCCTCATTTATTTCAAAATGGCCGTAATTTTGCACCCGCAAACCGCGCCTTCCCAAAAAGGTAAATAAGACAAAATGACAAAAAAAGATAGTATGAAAAAATTAACACTGCTTGTATGCCTCTCCCTCTGCTCCATCGGCCTGATGGCCCAGGAAGAGAATCCCGCCTACTACGGCCAGGCCCTCACCCTGGGAGACTGCCGCCAGATGGCCGTCGAATGGAGCAAAGCCCTCCAGCAGGCCCGCACCCGGGAGGAGATGGCCGGTTACGACCGCAAGATCGCCCTCTCCTACTATTTCCCCAAGGTGACGGCGGCCGGTACCTATCTGTATAACAACCGGGACGTAGCCCTGGTGAGCAGCGAGCAGAGCGCCCGGCTGCAGAACATGGGAACCTCGCTGGAGAACGCCCTCTGGGACGAGGCCAACCGCCAGGTGAACCTCATCGAGAACCAGTATGTGAGGGAGATTGCCAAGATCGCCGTGCAGAAGATGTACGAGAACCCCAACCGCACGGACATCGCTACGCCGGTGAACGCCATCGGCGAGGAAATCGACAAGGCCCTGCATCCGGACATGCATCACCTCCTGGGCGGCACCGTGATGGTGGAGCAACCCATCTTCGCCGGAGGTAAGATCATCTATTCCAATCAGATGGCTTCCCTGGCAAAGGATCTTTCCGAGAGCCAGTACGAGATGAAGGAGGCCGAGATCCTGCTGGATGTAGACCAGGCCTACTGGCAGATCATCTCCATCGCCAACAAGAAAAAGCTGGCCGAGAGCTACTCGGACCTGCTGCACCAGATCCAGAAGGATGTGGAAAGCGCCGTATCGGCCGGTGTCTCCACCGAAGCGGACGTGCTGCAGGTGAAGGTGAAGGCCAACGAAGCCGACATGATGCTCACCAAAGCCTCCAACGGCCTCACCCTGTCCAAGATGCTGCTGTGCCAGCGAATCGGCCTGCCGCTGAACACCCCCATCGTCCTGGCCGACGAAAACCTGGAGGTGATTCCCGTGCCCGGAAAACCCTCCTACAAGAGCCTGGAGGACATCTACGCCTCCCGTCCGGAGACCCGCAGCCTCAGCCTCGCCACCCAAATTTACGACAAGAAAGCGAAGGTGGCCCGGGCCGATTACCTGCCCACGGTGGCCGCCATCGCCGCCTATACCGTGAACAATCCCAACCTCTACAACGGCTTCCAGAACAATTGGCAGGGCGGCAACCTCACCGCCGGCGTGCTGGTGAAAATTCCTATTTTCCACGCCGGAGAAGGCTATTTCAAATACCAGAAAGCCAAGGCCGAAAAGAAACTCTACCAGCAGCAGCTCTCCGACGCCCGCGAGCTGATCGAGCTGCAGGTGACCCAGCAGCGCAAGCTCTTCGACGAGGCCGGGGAGAAACTGAAGATGGCTTCCTCCAACGTGGATGCGGCCGAGGAGAACCTCCGCAGCGCCACCCTGGGCTTCGAGGCGGGAGTGATTCCCACCAACACCGTGCTGGCCGCCCACACGGCCTGGCTCAGCGCCCACAGCGAACTCATTGATGCCGGGATAGAGCTGCAGATGGCCGCCGCCTCTCTGAAAAAAGCCGAAGGAAACAACAACTAAACGACAGACTTATGAAAACCTCGAAAAACTATAATCTTCTCATTGGGGTGGCGGCCCTCATCGCCATCGTCCTCACCATCTCCGTTGTGGGATACATCGTTTCGCGCCCCCAGCCCGTCGTGATTCAGGGAGAGGCCGAGGCCACCGAATACCGCATCTCCGGCAAGGTGCCCGGCCGAATTGAAGAGTTCCGCGGCACGGAAGGCCAGAAGGTGAAAAAAGGCGACACCCTCGTCATCATCGACTCTCCGGAGATTCGCGCCAAGATGGCCGAAGCCAAAGCCGCCAAGACCGCCGCGGAGGCCCAGAAGAACAAGGCCATGAACGGCGCCCGCCGCGAGCAGATTACCGGGGCCTACGAGATGTGGCAGAAGGCCCTGGTGGGAGAAGACGTGATGCGGAAATCCTACGAGAGGATGGTGAAGCTGCACGACGAGAAAGTGGTTTCGGACCAGAAGTTCGATGAGGTGGAGGCCCAGTATCACGCAGCCGTAGCCACCGCCAAGGCGGCCAAGAGCCAGTACGACATGGCCGTGAAGGGCGCCCGTCAGGAAGACAAGGACGCTGCCGTGGCCCTGGTGGAGAGGGCCAGCGCCGCCGTGGAGCTGGTGAATTCCTACCGGGACGAGATCCGTCTCACTTCCCCTTCGGACGGCATCATTGCCGACATCTACCCCAAGGTGGGAGAACTGGTGGGCCAGGGCTCCCCCATCATGACCATCCAGGACCTGGATGACATGTGGTTCACCTTCAACGTGCGGGAAGACCGCCTGGAGGGGCTCCGGAGCGGAGACCACATCCTTCTCACGGTGCCCGCCCTGGGGAACCGGGAGGTACAGGCCACCGTCTATTACCTGTCGGCCCGGGAGTCCTACGCCACTTGGAAGGCCACCCGCGAAATCGGGGAATTTGACACACGCACCTTCGAAGTGCGGGCCCGGCCGGACTACTCCGTGGAGGGCCTTCGCCCGGGCATGAGCGTGATCCTCAAGCGCAAATAAACGATGAAAGACATCCTTAAGGTTATCCGGAGGGAACTGGGCATCATCCGAAAGCGCCCGGTGTACATCCTGGCTTCGGTGGGGGTGCTGCTGGTGAATGCCGTCTTCTACATCTCCCTGATGCGGGACGGCCTGCCGCACGACCTCCCCATCGGCCTGGTAGACCTGGACCAAAGCTCCACCTCCCGGGCCCTCGCCCAGCAGCTGGACGCCACGCAGCTGGGAAAAGTCATCTACTATGACGACTTTCACCGGGCCCGGCAGGATATGGAAACCGGCCGTCTCACCTCCTATCTGGTGATTCCGGAAGGCTTCAATGCCGATATCCAGGCCCAGCGGCAGCCGCACATCGCCTATTACGTGAACTCCCTCTATTTTGTGGGAGGAGCGCTGGCGTACAAGGATATCCTGACGATGGTGAACCTCACCAGCGGAGCGGTGCAGCGGCAGGTGCTGCGGATGAAGGGCGTGAACGAGCGGGAGATCATGAACCGCATCCAGCCCATCGTGCTGGACCAGCACCAGATTGGAAACCCCGCCACCAATTACGGGGTGTACCTGAACGGCGTGCTGCTTCCGGGCATCCTGGAGATGATTGTGATCCTGATTACGGTGTACGCCCTGGGATCGGAGATGAAATACGGAACCTCCCGGCATCTGTTGAAGATAGCCGGCGGCTCCTTCGAAAAGGCGCTCCTGGGGAAGATGGTTCCCTACGCCATCATCTTCACGGTGCTGGGCATTACGCTGGAGCTGCTCCTGTTCCACTGGCTGAAGTACCCGCTGAAGGGCTCCCTGTGGTGGATGTTCCTGGATATTCTCCTGCTGGTGACGGCCTCCGAGGCCCTGGCGGTCTTTATCGTGGAGCTGTTCCCGGTGCTCCGCATCGCCATCAGTATCGGCGCCATCTTGAGCGTGCTGGGCATCTCCCTGGCCGGTTTCACCTTCCCGGTGGAAGGGATGCCGCCCTACATCCAGGGCTTCAGCGCCATCTTCCCGCTTCGGCACTATTATCTTTTCCACGTACAGGAGACCATCTGGGGCAGCGGCTTTGCCGGCTGGTGGCAGGAGGTGGTGCACCTGCTGCTGTTCCTCTTCCTCCCTCCGGTTTTCTTCCGGCGCCTGAAGAGCGCCTATTTCTTGCAAGACTATGAAAGGAATTAGCTATCTGGGAACCTGGGTACACGACTGGTACCGCATCTTCGTGAACGAGCTCAAGCTCATCTTCACGGACGCGGGCGTGCTCATCATCTTCTTCGTGGGCGGCCTGCTGTACCCAGTTCTGTACAACCTTATCTATATGAACGGCACGGTGGACGAGATGCCCGTCGCCGTGGTGGACCACTCCGGCGGCTCCTACAGCCGGCGGTACCTGCAGAAGGTGGATGCCACGCGGGAGTGCGAGATCCTCACCTACTGTGCCTCGCTGGAGGAAGCCAAAGGGCTGATGCAGAAAGGCATTGTGCACGGGGTAATCCTGGTACCGGCCGATTTTGACAGCCGCCTCACCCGCGGGGAGCAGGGGGTTATCTCCACGTATGCCGATATGTCCAGTTTCCTGTATTACAAATGCCTGACGATGGGAACCAGCCTCACGATGCTGGACGAGATGCACCAGATCCAGACGGAGCGGTACTCTGCCGCGGGCTTTGACGGAAAAACGGCCTCCCAGCTGGTTCAGCCGGTGCTGTCGGAAGAGAATATGCCCTACAACCGGGCCTTCTCCTATACCATCTTCTTCATATCGGCCGCCCTGCTGCTGGTAATCCAGCAGACTATGTTCTACGGCTCTTCCCTCCTGGCGGGAACCCTGCGGGAGCAGAACCGCAGCTTTGCCTCGATGCCGCGGGAGCTGCAGGGGCTGGGCATCGGCCGGGTGATCCTGGGCCGCGGCGCCGCCTACATGGCCGTATACCTCTGTACCGGCACCATTATCGCCCTCCTCATTCCCTGGCTGTTCCACCTGCCGCAGCACGCCTGGTGGGGAGACATCATGATCCTGCTGGTGTTCTACATCCTGGACTGCATCTTCTTCACCTTCACCTGGAGCACGCTTATCTGGAAAAGGGAAACGGTGTTTGTGCTGTTCCTGTCCGTCTCCCCCATGTGCATGTTCCTGACGGGCTTCTCCTGGCCCGTGACGGCCATTCCGGAGTTCTGGCAGTGGGTGAGCTACCTCTTCCCCTCCACCTTCGGCTGCCGGGCGTTCATCAATCTGAACACGGCGGGGTGCACCCTGGCCGATGTGACACACGAATTCCACGCCATGATCATTCAGACCGTGGTGTACTACGTGCTGGCCTCCGTGGCCATATTTATAGAGAATAAGATGCTTACTTCTTCTTCCGCCGGCCAATCAGGCGCAGCAGCACCGGAACTACATCCCGCTTCACGCCCATAGACACCAGGTGCTTGGGAGCATAGTAGGTGCGGGCATTCTGGATGCGGGCCGATATGTTCTCCTCGCTCCTGCGGACACGGTTCTTGCTGCGGGCGAGGGCCTCGTCCAGCTGCTTCTGTGTGCTGATGGGATTGACCTTGGCATCTTCCGGCGACAGCATGCTGGTAAACAGCCCCACGAAGGTGTTCTTGAACAGGACGCTGCGGCACAGCCAGAGGATGATCAGCAGAAGGAGCAGGGCGCCGGCCACGATGAGGGCGGCATAGCCGTAACTGCCCATCCACTCTCCCAGCAGCAGAACGCCGCTGAAGGCGAGCAGAAGGACCAGCGCGGCTGCCACCTGCACAATCAGGAGAATGCTGGCCATCGCGCCTGTCCCGCGGGACAAGCCTTTGGCGGCCTGGAGCTTGACGTCGTCTACCTGTGCATCCGCATAGCCCCTGGCCTCCTGGGCCAGTTTCTCCATCGGAGAGATGAGCCTACTCATCGGCCTTCTCTACAGCATCTTCCGCGGCCTTGGCCAGACCGTCTGCGAAGTTCTCCACTTCCTGCTCGGCCTTCTCCAGGGCGCCACGGAGCTTGTCCAGTCCGTCTTCTGCGCTCCTGCGGAGCTGATCGCGGGTTGCTTCTCCTTTCTCAGGAGCAAACAGCACACCAAGGATGGCACCGGCTGCCAGACCGGTTACAAGGGCAAAAAAGGTATTGGCTTTCATAGTGTTAGTAAATTAATGTCTGTACTTATACCACAAATATAATCATTTTTACCAACATCCTACTCATTTCCTGCTTTTTTTACCTGCTCCTGGCGGGTTCCGTGCCTGCTTTCGTCCTGCCTCAGTGCCTGCTTTCGTCCTGTCTCCGTGCCTGCCTCCGTGCCTGCTTTCGTCCTGCTGTCCGTCCGTCGCAGGTCAGGGCACTTTCCGTCGCAGGTCCGGGGGTTTTCCGTCCCAGGTCCACCAACGTACCGTCCCCGGTCCGTCCCTCCGTCGCAGGTCAGAGCACTTTCCGTCGCAGGTCCGGGGGGGGGCCGTCCCAGGTCCAACAACGTACCGTCCCCGGTCCGCATTTTTGCCCTGGACCTGCGACGGTTTTCGGCATTCTGTGCATTCTGGCGTCCCCGGTCCCCGACAAAACTACGGACCTGGGACGCAAACCCCACGGACCGGGGACACAAACCCCACGGACCGGAGACACAAACCCAACCGACCGGGGACGCAAACCCTTCGGACCAGAGACAGAGGTGGTGGAGAACCAGGGACAGAGGTGACGAAGGACCGGGTACAAAGGTGCTGGAGGACCGGAAACGGAGGTGGGGCAGGACCGGAGCGCCAGCACGAGAGGGCACAAAAAAACTCTCACCGGGAAGGTGAGAGTGGAAGGAGTAGGGACGATCGGATTCGAACCGATGACCTCTTCAATGTGACTGAAGCGCTCTAAACCAGCTGAGCTACGCCCCTATGATTGGGGACTGCAAAGGTAACACCTTTTCCCGAATTACCAAAATTTTTTTGGGCTATTTGCGCAATCGGCCTATGGCGTGTTCCAGACTCTCGGAAGGTTCTATGATGTTGTAATCGGCCCAGAAGTCTGGGTCCAGGAACTCTTCGGCCTTGTCGTTCAGGTAATCCGTGGAGCGAAAACGCTCCTTGCGGGGAATGGGGACGGCTTCCGGGCGCACGTCCGTCACTACCAGCTCGTTCACGGCGGTATAGCGCGTCTTGAACAGGCGCTTTCTCCAGTCGCAGGTGAAACGCATCGTGGAGCGGAAATACTCCAGGCGGATCTGGTCTCCCACGGGCCGATAATTGAGGACGATGGTGGCCTCTTCCGGGAAGAAACGCAGGCTCATAGGTTTGGAAACCAGCACGGCACGGATGGCCTTGGCCCGGTCTCTCATATCCAGCGAGGCCTCGATGCGCGTGAAAGTGAGATTTTCCCGGTCTATGTACAGCACCACGTAATAGAGGGCATTGTCTGCCTCGCGGGCCGGCGTCATCCGGATCACGAACTGCAGGCGGTCTCCCATATAGGCGGGCCGATCCATCTCGAAGTTATAGAACTGCATCTCATCCTCATCGAAAAGGAGGGCCGGGTTCTTGAGGAAATCGCAGTTGAGAACCATCTGGGGACCGCCCTGCGTTTTCACGCTGAGGGTATCCCTCTTCCGCTGGCTTACCAGCAGGCGGCTCTTTTCCAGGGCGGCGGCATCCCCGGAATAATACTGGCGCATTCCGGACTTTTCTCGGTACAGGCGGGCCACCGCCTCCGCCACATACGTATATCTGTTCCTTTTCTGGATGGTTTCCCGGTAGAAGCACTCCAGCAGCTCCGGCTGCGGACAATACGTATCCGGCACCCGGGCCAGGGCCGCCCGCACAATGTCTCCGGGGTCTCCGGAGACGATGGAAGCTTCCGCCAGGGTGTAGTCTTCCGGCACCAGGCTGATTTTCAGATTATCCGAAGCCGGTACCCACTGGGACTTGTACCCCAGGAAGGAGAACTGGACGGCCTCAATGCGGCGGTCACTCTTGAGGAGGAACTCTCCGTCTGCATTGGTGACGGTGGCGTGATGGCGCCCCGGAACCGAAACGTGCACGGCTTCCAGCACCCGGCCCGTCTGGGCATCCCTTACCTTTCCCCGTACCGTGTAGCCCAGGCGGAGGCTGTCCGTCTGACCCCAAGCGGAGAGGGAAATGAGTGTAAACAAGATGATTGTCAACCACTTTCGCATACCATAGCAAAAGTACGAAGAAAAGCGAAAAAAACAAATATTTTCCGTAACTTTGCAGCCGCAACACGGAGGTGTGGCCGAGTGGTCGATGGCGGCAGTCTTGAAAACTGTTGAACTGAAAGGTTCCGGGGGTTCGAATCCCTCCGCCTCCGCAAATGAAATTACCGATGAATGGACCTTGAAAGAGTAAACTTTCAAGGTCCATTCATTTGAATTCTATTTCGTCAACCGGATCCCGAAGTGATTACTCGGTGAACTTCTTACCGGCCCCCCAGGCCTTGCCCACTTCCTCGCCAACGGAGCGGTAAGACATGGCGGCCGCATCGAAGACGATGGGTTTGAGCTTGGCAAGATCCACCTTGCCGTCGGTGAGGATGCTCTCATCGGCAGACATATTCACCACCTCGCCCACAAGGATACCGCCTTCCCAGCTCACCACCTTGCATTCGAGGGTGAGGGGATACTCGTTGATGATGGGAGCGTCCACATTCGGGCTGGGAGTAACCGTGAAGCCTGCCTTGGCCACCTTGTCGGGGACCTGGTTGCCGCTCACAAGGCCGAAGTAATCGGACTCGGCCACGGTCCTCTCATCGGCGAAAGAGACCGTGAAGGCGCCGGTGAGCTCCAGGTTCTCCGTGGTTTTGTGCTTGGACATAGAGACGACAATCTGATTGTGGTCATACTGCCCGGCCCAGGCGGCCATCATCACGTCGGGCGTGTGGTCTGTGTCCCAGGTGGCGATCATCACGCAGGGCTGGGGAGTGGTCATAAGAGCGTGGGCGGCGCCGAAGTTCTTGCGCCCGGAGACTTCTTTCAGGGGTTCATTCGTATTCATATCAGATGTGTTTTGGTTACCGGTGTTTTTGCAGCCGACCGCGGAAACCAGCGCGGCTACGGCAATAATTAAGATTCTTTTCATATTGTTAGTCTTTTATCTGATGGCAATGATATTGGGGACCACGCGCTGGCCGAAGTGGTCGAAGCGGCCGTTGTCACTGGGGTGGTTCAGCACGCCGGCGCTGCGGGTCCAGAGCGTGGAGGAGCCGCCGCCGTCCAGATTGAGCGCATCGGTGAGCCCGATCATCTGCGAGAGTTCCGTGAGCTCGGCAATGGTCATTCCCCCGGCATTACCTTCGGAGCGGCCGTCCACCACCACCAGCCACACATAGCCCTCGGCATCTGTGCCGACAAGGGAGCGCGGGTGACGGGCGTTGAAGAATCCCTTCCAGCCGGGTGTGCTTTCCGAATAGGTGTACACCTCCCCGTCATCGATGAGGATGGGACCGCTGGCCATTGCTTCCCAGGCGCCGTCCTCCAGCCCCGTGGTATCGCTGGCCTCGATGCAGACCCCTTCCGTCCGGGACAGGAATACTCCGTTGGTCCGGGAGGCCTCCTTCATAGACGTGGTCCCGACGGTGAAGCCGTCATCCTTCACATAGGTGACCGGCGTGAGCTCCCTCATATTGAAGTAGCTTCCGTTGATGCCGGCCAGCGCGCCGAAGCGGGAGCAGAGGGCGCTGGTACTGTCGGCCCTTTCCCCTTCCGCACAAAGGATGTCGAAAGAATAGGCCTCCGGGCTTACCCGGATGAAGGTGACAGACTGCGGGGAGCCGAAAAGCTCCGTCTGCCACTCCCCGTAGATGCCGGGAGCCTGCGCCACCTTCCGGGGAGACAGGACGCTTCCCGTTACCAGATCGTGGATTTCCGGAACCTTCGATAGGAAAGGATGCTCCGGGGCGCAGGATACCCCGAGGAGCACAAGCGTCAGAGACAAAGCAGAATATAATCTCTTCATAGTTATCCGTTTTACGAAAGGGGCTACTTAACTTCCAGTTCGGTTTCCAGGATCTCCTTCCGGCCATCGGCATACTGCAGGGTGGCCTCGACGTGGTGGCGGCCGGCATCCAGCTGTACGGCATCCCCGTCCTCGAAGGCGGTGCCGTCAAAGAGCCAGGTCACCTGGGCCGGAGCGTCTTCCTTGGCCGATACCAGCTGGAAGCAGAAATAGTCTCCTGCCTTGTAGCTGTCCTCCAGCCGGATGCTGTTGATGCCCATTACCGAATAGGGATTGGGAACCGCCTTTTCTCCCAGCACCAGCTTGCAGCCCAGCGCGAACCCCGGCATTCCCATATCGGCCGATGGTGTCCAGGTATGGGCTTTGCCGGCACTCTCGTCATCGGTCACATAGAGGTTGGTGCCCTGATAGACTGTATAACCGTAATCCGGGGTGCTCAGCTGCCAGCCCACATAGAGGGGCTTGTCCTTTTCCACCACCAGGTTGTACTCCCGCACATCCACGGAGTACCAGGTTTCCTCCGTGAAGGGGAAATCCTTCACGCGAAGCAGTTCTTTTTCCGTGTTCTCGATGAAAATATCGGCCGACCGGGCCTCGCTCATACGCGTGGAAGGCCGGAAGCGGATTTGCTTGATCTGCTTGCCCACGTGCTTTTCGAGGTCTGCCACGGGGACGTACATGGCGCACTGGATGCGTTTGTTCCGGCCGCCGATCCCGATTCCATCCTCGTCGTCCGTCTCCTCGTAATCGATATAGCAGATGCTGACATCGTGCGCATCCTCCGAGCGCTCCAGAAAGAGCGGCAGGACGGTCTTTCTGGGGTTCGGGGTGCATTCCACGCTGGAGGAGGCATACCCTTCGGCCGATGCGCGGACGCTCACCTTCTCCCAGCCGCGGCCGGTGAGGATGACCTCGTAGTGGCCCTTTTCATCGGCCACGCCGGTCACCGTGCCCTGCGAGGCGGGAAGCAGCGGATGGACGATGATTCGGGCACCGGGGACGGGAACGCCCACCGGAGTGGTGACGGTTCCCACGATGCGCTGGTCTATATGGACATCGGCCTTCCAGGTGGCGGCCCTGCCGTTATAGGAAATCCCGGAGAGGGAGACTCCCGTGGTACTTCCTTCCCAGTCGACGGGTGTATAGGCCGATACGGAAGCGGCCCCCGGGAAGATCATATAGGCATCCCTCCCCTTGTAGGGATAGTTCAGATTGGTCTGGTCATCGGCCGGAATCACGTAGCAGCAGGGATGGAGGCCATACGCATTGAGCCGGTTGGAACTTTCCCAGTGGTGCCACAGGGAATAGGGCGTATCAATGCCGCTCAGTTTACGCCCCTTGGACTTGTCCACGTGATAAACCAGCAGGCCCTGGGGAGCATAGGCATCCCAGCCCTGGCCGCTGCGGTACTCATAGACAAAGTATTCTCCCTCCACGTCTGTGTAGGAGCGGAGGGCCTGGTTCCGGTTCACGGGCTCCAGGCTCACCTGGCCGCCGGGCATGGCCTGTGTATCTTCATCTGTCATCCAGCCCAGCAGGATTTTCTCCTCGGAGCTCAGGTAAGGGGGCGTACGGGCGTCGTTGTTATAGCAACCGTGGTCCATCAGGGAGAAGTTATACATTCCTCCGGCATTGCCGCCGCTGCCCTTGCCGTCCGTGTCATAGAAATCCGGCATTCCCAGCGCGTGGCCGAATTCGTGGGCCGGGGTGCCTACGCCGCAGATGTTGGATCCGCTGCCGCCCCGCAGTTCGGAGGTCATAAAGAACCGGTCCACCTTCACGCCATCGGCCTCGAACTTCACACCCGCCTTATAGGGAGACAGACCGGCATAAGGCCAGATGGAGTCTTCCGGGCCGTGTTCGGCCTGGTTGTAACCGGCATAAAACACCAGGAACATATCCACTTTGCCGTCTCCGTTGGAGTCGTAGCGGGACAGGCCCACCTCCTTTGTCAGATGCAGGAAGGCTTCATACAGGAGGTCTATGGGATTCATATCCTCCCGGGCGCCGGTAAGGCCGTTGATGAAATCCTCCCCGTAATAGGCCATATTGTGCTGGAGGTCATAGGGGCCGTAGACATCGAAAACCGGCTCAAAGACGCCGCCGGAGTTCTCATAGTAGTAGTCCCGGACAGAGCCCGTGGCTCCGTTGTAACCGTACCCCGGCCGGTTAAGCATATCGGAAATCCTGGCGGCGGGGTCATCCAGGACGTATTTCACGTCCGTAAAGTTCACCAGGACCACCGGGAAATGACGGACACCGGTGGTGATGGGCTCGTACTCCTCCTCTTCCCCTTCGTCCTCATCGTCATCGTAATCGTCATCGTAATCTTCATCGTCATCTTCGTCGTCATTCCAGCTCACAAAATTCCGCCGGAAAGACCCGTTGTTCCAGTTGCCTTCCCAGAGAACGGGCCGCCAGAAGCCATCTTTGTCCTTTTCCATCCGGCGGCCGGATTCGTCGGCATACCAGTGGAAATGGGCGTTGCCATGCACCTCCAGCAGGATGGTGGTGCCGTCGGGCTGGGTAAACTTCACCTTTCCGGGCCTGGGCGGAAGGGCGGAAACACTCAGGCAGATAAGGGTGGTCAGAAGGACCAGCAGTAATTTCTTCATAACGGATCCTCCTTATTTTTTAACAACCATCTTCACCGTTCCCTCCCGGGCCTTGAGCCAGAGGAGTTCCTTCCCCACTTCCAGCACTTCCACTTCCAGGGTGCTCTCGGAGAGGGTTTTTTCCGCCGTCTTGCACAGAACCTTCACTTCGAAGCGGTCTCCCTTGGCCGCATCGGCCTGGATGGGAGAGACCTGGCACACGGAGCCATCCTTCCGGCTGAGGATACGGAGAGTCAGTGCGCCATTCGCATCGTAAGTTCTGGACAGCTGGCACTCCAGCGGCTTGTACACGTGATTGGCTCCGGAGAGTCCGTACACGCCTACGGTGGTTTCCGTCAGGATGGGGTTCGGCTCAAAGGCGGGTTCCCGCTTGCAGGAAAAAAACATTAGCGCCGCCAGAACCAGCAGCAGAACGCCATATAATCTCTTCATAGTTATTAGTTTTAACCGTTAAATGTACAAAACAAAAACGGAAAAACCAATGGCACCCCGGCGAAACAGTATTTTTTGCCCCCGGACCACTACCGTTCTGTTCTAGGTCCAAAGGGTTTGCGTCCCAGGTCTGCGAGAGTTGTGTCCCAGGTCTGCGAGAGTTGTGTCCCAGGTCAGGAGGGTTTGCGTCCCAGGTCTGTAAGAGTTGTGTTCCAAGTCCGGAGGGTTTGCGTCCCAGGTCTGCGAGAGTTGCGTCCCAGGTCAGGAGGGTTTGCGTCCCAGGTCTGCAAGAGTTGTGTCCCCGGTCCGTAGTTTTGTCGGGGACCTGCGACGCCAGAAGGCACAGATTGCCGAAAACCGTCCCCGGTCAGGGGCAGAACTGCGGACCGGGGACGGAAAGTGCCCGGACCTGCAACGGAAAGCCCCCAGACCCGCAACGGAAAGTCCCCGGACCCGCAACGAAAAGTCCCCGGACCCGCAACGGAAAGTCCCCGGACCGGGGACACAAACCCTGCGGACCGGGGACTAAAAGTATCGGCCAGATACGTCTTTTACAGCGTACCGTATTTTTTACCGTACTGGAGCATCTGGCCCAGGTAGTCGTCCGTGTAAACCACCTCGTAGTCCACAGCGGCGCCGTCCTTCATCACGGGGACAATCTCCGGGTTCACAAAGCCCCCGTAGGGCTTCAGGCCCAGCGCCTTGTAGCGTTCCAGCACCTCCTTGTGCAGCTCCGGGTCTATATGGACGGCATAGGTTTCGATGAGCTTCTTCCCGGCCTCGTAATCCCCTTCGCTCTTGATGCGCTGGATCTCTCCCAGCAGCTGGGCGAACAGGCCGCGCAGTTTCTCATAGTCGTTCACCACGAAGAAGGTTTTGCCGTCACGGACCTTCTTTTCGATGACCCTATCGGCCGCACCCTTCTCATAGCACCACTCCGCAATGAGCTTGCGGTTCTGCATATGGGCCTCGGTGTTGGGTCGGCCCGGCTCCACCCGCGTGAACTGCACCATCAGGCCGTTGCGGATGTAGTTGGCATATTCCGCCTTGTAGGCATTGGGATCCGGCATAATGCCCAGCTCCACCATCTTGGGATCGGCCGTATAATAGAGGCCGAAGAGGTCTGCCCTCGCTTCTTCCAGGGCCGATGCATACTCTCCCATCGCGGTGGTACTCACCCCGGGGAGGAGCTGGCCGGAGCCGTGGCCCAGGCACTCGTGAAGGTCTGTATGGATCTCGTCCGCCAGGGTTCCCCATTTCTTGGCCAGGTCTATCTCCTTCTGGTCATAGGCGAACTCCGCCAGGGTGCTGGTGGGCATTTCCTGGGCGCTGTAGTCGTAGGTGTGGGTAATGTTGGCAATGGTTACGCTCTTGGAGCCGTGCTCCTTGCGGATCCAGTCGGCATTGGGCAGGTTGATGCCGATGGGCGTGGAAGGATAGCTGTCCCCGGACAGGCACACGGCGTTGATGACCTTGGCCGATATGCCCTTCACCGTCTTTTTCCTGAAACGGGGGTCTACGGGAGAGTGGTCCTCGAACCACTGGGCGTTGGCCGACAGGATCTCCGTCCTCCGGGAGGCCTCGAAGTCCTTGATGTTCACGTAGCCTTCCCAGGAGGCCTTCCGGCCGAGAGGGTCGTTATAGTCCTCGATGAAACCGTTGATGAAATCCACGGTTCCTATGGTGTCCTTCACCCACTCGATGTTGAATTCATCCCACTTGCGGAGGTCTCCCGTCTGGTAATACTCTACCAGAAGGCCCAGGGCACGTTTCTGGATGTCGTTCTCCGCTACTTCACGGGCCTTCTCCAGTTCTGCGCAGATCTTCTCGATGGCGGGAGAGTAGATGCCTCCTATCTTCCAGGGCAGTTCCCGCACCACGCCGTCCTTTCCCTTCACCACCTTCGTATTGAGGCCATAGGAAATCGGCCGGGGATCCTTGGGATCCACGATACCGGCATAGTATTTCTCCACATCTTCCCGCGTGACGCCCTCGTAGTAATTGACGGCCGATAGTTTAACAATATCTCCGGAAGTCTGGGTGGAGCGACGCTGGGGCCAGATCTCGGGATTGTAAATCACTTCCAGGAGCCCCTCGTCCTGCACGCCCGCCTTTTCCAGGAGGGAAGCGAAATACTCACGGGGACACTCCGGGAAGAACTTGTCCTCGGCATAGTGGTGATGGATACCGTTGGAGAAGAAAAGGCGCTTGGCATACACCAGGAAGCCCTGGTACTGGGCGCTGGCGGTATCGATCCCTTCCGTTTCCAGGATGGCCTCCACGGCGTGGCGCACCCGCAGGTTGTCCCGGCAGTTCTGGTCCCAGAGGATGTCCCGCCCGTATTTGGCCGCCTCGCTGAGATGGTAGGCGTATTCTTTTTGCCGAAGGGTGAGGTCTTCCCAGCCGGGAATCCGGTAACGCATTACCTTTAGGTCTGCAAAGGTGTCAATCGTATACTTGAAGTCCTGTGACCGGGCTTCGCCGGAAGGACTCTCACAGCCCGAACACAGGGCCGCAGTTCCGATAAGGAAAATCATTTTGCCAATTGAGTTCATAGATTCATTGATTCGATGCCCAAAGATAACGATAATCTGTCAAAAACCGGCATTTTTGTCTGTCCCAGGTCTGCGGGGTTTCTGTCTCTGGTCCGGCACCGTTGCGTCCCAGGTCCAACACCGTTGCGTCCCCGGTCCATAGGGTTTCCGTCCCCGGTCCCTCACCATTGCGTCCCAGGTCTGCGGGGTTTCTGTCCCCGGTCCAACGCCGTACCGTCCCCGGTCCGTAGTTTTGTTGGGGACCTGCTACGCCAGAAGGCACAGATTGCCGAAAACCGTCCCCGGTCCAACGCCGTACCGTCCCCGGTCCCGCACCGTTGCGTCCCAGGTCCGTAGTTTTGTTGGGGACCTGCTACGCCAGAAGGCACAGATTGCCGAAAACCGTCCCCGGTCCAACGCCGTACCGTCCCCGGTCCCGCACCGTTGCGTCCCAGGTCCGTAGTTTTGT
>JAEEGL010512946.1_pt1 | contig 17777 bp, 12 predicted proteins | sample 9134231 | NCBI WGS metagenome assembly JAEEGL01 (sample SAMN16246548, study PRJNA631951) | gut metagenome | biome: gut microbiome; feature: rumen; material: fiber-attached | host: Bos | place: Iran: Karaj | collected 2018-10 | reverse complement strand
GTAATCTAAAAGATGCCGACAAGATTTTACTAAACTTTGCCTACAAAAATTCTACAAGTTATCAAAAATATACGGCTAATTTATCTAAGATTTTGCCTGTGAGAATCTACTATGAGATAGTAAAAACAGAAGACGCTAATGCGGGAGCGCTGGCTGCTATGGCTGATTTTGAAAACATTCGTGCTAAAATTGTGGCGCTGAATGATGAATTGTGTGATATCAGCAAGCAAATTGCTAAGCAAAGCTTCCTACCCGAATATCATAGCCTCTTTGATATGGGTAAAACCAGCAAAGATTTCCTGTATCAAATTTCTAAAAAACAAAACTATTGGTCCGTGCGTCGACTGATGGATGTATATTCGGAGTATATGTTCAAGCTCTTCCCGTGCTGGTTGCTGAGTCCAGAAAATGTGTCTACACTTCTTCCGCTAGAGAAAAATATGTTTGATATAGTGCTGTTTGATGAGGCTTCGCAGGTGTTTATCGAAAACACAATTCCATCTATTTATAGAGGAAACTGTGTGGTTGTAGCAGGAGATGCTAAGCAGTTGCGCCCAACCACAACCTTTATGAAACGTTATATGGGTTCTACTATTGAAGAAAATCTAGATTACTCGACACAAGCCGCACTCGAGGTAGAGAGCTTGCTCGACCTAGCTGTATCGCGATTTAATAATACTCACATCAATTACCACTATCGAAGCCAAAATGAAGAATTGATTGATTTTTCCAACAAGGCATTTTATAATGGCACGCTACAAGTAGCTCCAAATGTGAGTAAGAATGTCAAAAATAAGCCAATTGAGCGGATACTTGTAGATGGACTATGGGATGATAGACGCAACCTCGTGGAAGCAAAATCGGTAGTAAAGCTACTGAAAACAATTCTCAAGACGCGCAAGCATAACGAAACGATTGGTATTATTACATTTAACATTGAGCAAGAAAACTGCATCGAAGATTTAATCGATGAGAAATGCCAGCAAGAAGATGATTTCCGTAAGCTATACAACACAGAATCAAATCGTGTGGAAAATGGCGAAGATGTAAGCTTATTTGTGAAAAACCTAGAGAATGTGCAAGGTGATGAGCGTGATATCATTATCTTCTCAATCGGATATGCTAGAAACGTAGCGGGTAGGGTGAATGCTGCCTTTGGTAGCTTGTCAAACGAAGGCGGAGAAAATAGGCTGAATGTGGCGATCACACGTGCGAAAAAGAAAGTGTATGTAGTCACTAGTATCGAGCCAGAGGAACTAAAGGTGGACAATGCCAAATTCCTTGGACCAAAGCTACTGAGAAAGTATCTAACCTACGCTCGAGCAGTGTCTAAGGGGGATGAGGATGAGGTAAAATCAATTCTGTCGGGCTTTGACAATAAGGTAAAAGACTCATCGGCAGTGCTTGATGTAGAGCCACTCGAGGTTCAGATTGCCAATAAACTAAAAGATTTAGGCTACAATGTCGAGCTGAATGTCGGAAATTCGGGCAGTAAGCTATCGTTAGCAATTTACGACAAGGCACTCGATACCTATCTACTAGGAATTGAGACCGACCACGATGTGGTAGCATCTAGTGAGAGTGCGCTCGAGCGTGATGTGTATCGAAACGAATTCCTAAAGACTCGCGGTTGGAATATTTATCGTGTGTGGAGTCGTGATTGGTGGCATAATTCATCTATGGTGATAACAAATATTGTAAAGCTAATCCAAAAACAACAAAAAATAGTCGAGCTAGATACATCTATCAAAAAAGCTCGCAATTCAAAATAAAAACGCTAAATAGCGTTTTTTTATTTCCAATTTATAGATATGGAAATTTCACCTTGACTGAGTGGAATGATGTATAGGAAGTTTTCGTCTTCGCTAAGTAAATAGTCTATTCCGCTAATTTCCCAGCTAGTGGGGATAAGATAACCATCTTCGTAAACATCGCTCAATTTCCCATTGTCATTTATGTAATATACATAGTTAGATATATCTTTATCCAGTCGAATAAATCTATCTGTTATATTATAGTGGGTGGGAAGAGTGTCGCTCTTCAACTGGGTTTCGCCTCTAAGCTCACGAAAGCACTTACAAACGTAATCTACTACGTAAGTCTTACCGTTTAGAGTAAAGCGGTCATTCTCAATTTTTAACGATTTGTTTCTATTATTTTCTGTGTAGAAAAGTGTGTGATTTGCAAGATTTATCGACCACCCAAAACTTGGTTCGGAGTAGGTGCTGATGTCTATTGTGCTACCGTCTGTGATAATTTGATTTTTGTCTATCGTGTAAATTTTATCTTTTAGTTCGAATGCGTTTTTTTGTAGCAGAACACTATTTTCAAAGGTAATTTGCGTGTTGTCTAGTTTATAAATCTTATCGATAATAAATGTGGAATTGTCAATCGGATAGGATTTTTTACCGCCTATCACGCAACTGTGTTCATAGTCGATTGTGTATGTTTTACCGTCGAGTGAAAAGGTGTTATTTTGTATTGGAGCATAATCTGTAAACAAAACTAATTTGTTTTTTAGGTCGATGGTATATTTTTCATTTTCGATATAAAACGTAGCGAATCTAAATTCTGTTTTTTTGCTGACGCTTAAGTCATAGCAAATATCATATTCTATAGGTGTGTAGATGCAATAAACTAGTGTATTATCTTCGATTGGCCCAAACTCGCTCCACGCACCAGTGTAGCCATACTTTGTGGGAATGGTAGGTGGAGTGGGCATTTCTCCCTTGGATACCACTTGTTTGTCTATTATCTCACCTTCAGCCACAAAGCAAACCGAAAAGTGTTGATTTGTTTCATCAAGCAATAGCTTTTGGGCTTCAATTTCCGCTTCAAGGGCGGTTATCCTATCGTTTAATGTACCAATTTTATTTAGTAAACCGAGGATATTACTGTCATTTTCGGCATTTAGAGCTTCGCTCTCGATTAGCTTTTGATTTAGCGCATCATTTTGCTCTGTGAGGGATAAAACAAGATTTTCTTGCGCGGCGATTGCTTCTTGTAATTTGTCTATTTTTTGTTGTTTTTCTTGTATTAATTCTAGCGTGCTTTGATCAGACGTTTCGCCAGTTCTTATGAGTATTTCCTGCTGGGTTATTATTGCTTTTTGATTTTGTATTTCAGTCTTTAGCGAGTCGATTTCTAGACTTAGGTTAGCGATTTCTTCTTTTTGTGTGGATATGAGTGCTTCGTTTTGGGTGATTTGCTGAATATACTCTGAGATTTGCTCTTTTTGAGTTTGAATGAGAGCCAATTCATCATCCCAATCGTGGTTTTCTCGGTAGATATCTAGCTTGCTGTTTTGGTCGTCGATAATTCTTTCTTGTTCAATTACTTTCTGTGTTTGAATATCCAGCCTTTCTTTGGTAGAGTTTAGCTCTAATGTAATAGCGTTCAGTTCATATTCTTTTTGGCTGATTTTTTCTAGATTTTCTCGTATTTTTTGTGAATTTTCGTCTACTAAAGTCTGTAGTTCGTTTAATGTTTGATTTAGTTTTGAAAACTTTTCTCCAGACTCATATTCTTTTATATCTTCACTTTGTTCTTGGATAATTCGTTCATTTTCGCCCAGTTTTTGGGTTTGGTTAAAAATTGTGTGTTGTTGTGAATCTATCAATAATATGATAATAGTCACAAATGCAAAACACAATATAAATGAAATAATTACTATACTTAAAGCTAATTTTTTGTTTTCCATAACGACCTCGCTAATCTTGCTCCTATTTTTGAAAAACTAAAAAATGTGGTTTAGTGTCATAAATTTGATGGTATCCTACTAAAATTTGCGGGATAGTGGCTAAATTTGAGTAAGGTGAGTGAGTGCGATGAGTAATCCTAGTTTACCATACTCATATGTAAGTCCACCTTGCATGTAGGCTGTATATGGAGGGGTAATAGGCCCATCGCAACTAAGCTCTATGGTTGCGCCTGAGATAAAGCTACCGCTTGCCATAATCTCTTCGTGTGGGTATCCCGGCATCTCGCTAGGCATCAGGGTTACAAAGTTTTCTAGTGCCACACCACGCTGGATTCCGCGACAAAACTCGATTAGTCCTTCTGCGCTACCGAGGGAAATTGTTTGCACAATATCCGTTCGAGTTTCGTCGTATCGAGGACTTACTTTGTATCCTAATTTTTCTAACATAAAGCTTGCCAGAGTCATAGTTTTTAGGCTAGCGCACACTACGCTTGGGGCTGAATATACCCCCTTGAACATTGGCAACAATTGATTTAGGTTTGCGCCAATGTCTTTGCCCACGCATGGGGCGGAAAAACGCTCGGAAATATCAAAAATCAAGTCTTTTTTGCCCACGATATAGCCTCCCGTCTTTGTTTGACCAGCACCTAAGTTTTTGAGAAGTGAACCGACCAGCACATCAGCACCCACATCGGTAGGTTCGCGCGTTTCCACTAGGTCGCCATAGCAATTATCTACCATAACTATAGTTTCGGGGGATATTTTTTTTATTAGTTTGCACACCCGCTCGATTTTTTCGATATTTAGGCTAGCTCTATCGCTATATCCGCGTGAACGCTGGATTTCCACTACTCTTACTGGGCTTTTCTTTAGGCGATTTTCTATTCTTTCTAGGTCGAAATCGTCTTGAGTTAGTGGGATCTCTTCAAAATGTACGCCATTTGCCTTGAGAGAATTGTGACTATTCCCCGTGAGGCCAATGATTCCCTTTAGGCTGTCATACGGCTCTCCGGTGATAGACAAAAGGGTGTCGCCATAGTGAAGCAAACCGAAAAAGGTGATAGCTAAGGCGTGTGTGCCCGACATAATCTGTGGGCGGACTAGGGCATCTTCTGTGTGGAAAATAGCAGAGTACACCTTTTCCAGTTTGTCTCTTCCGTTATCAAAATAGCCATATCCCGTTGTTTCACAAAAATCAGTAGGGGATAGTTTCACAGAATGAAGTGCCGCTAGCACTTTTGCGCTATTTGTCAGGCAATTTTTTTCAAATAACTTGAATTGCGGCGCTAGTTTTTCTTCTGCCTCGGCGCACAGGCTTAATATTTCATCCGAAATGGGTAGTTCGTTCATATTTCCTTCCTTTTGTTAAAATTGTATCACAAATGCTTTCTTTTGTCAAATTCGCTTGATTATGAGCAGCGCCGTTGCCGTAAGCCAGTTTCTTGGGGAGGGCGGACTGTGCTATTCGCGTAGCATTTGGGTTTCCAATCCAAATGTTTTCATAGAGTTTGCATAAGTAGAAAAGTACCCCAATATTGGGTTGAGCGCAAGTCCGATGCTTGGCGGGGTAGAAAAGTAGCATTATGTTTGAGTTTGCTTTTATACGATCCAAATGTTTTCATAGAGTTTACATAAGTAGAAAAGTACCCAAATATTGGGTTGAGCGTCACGCTCATTTCACATAAATTACACAATTGATGTAGTAAAATTAGAAGTGAGAAAATTCTAGAAAACGAGCACGTGTAAAAATTGGAGGAGAATATGAGCTATATTGTGTTTGCAGCGGCACTTATAGTATTGTTGCTGGGATACTATTTTGGTCGAAAATTTTTCTTGAAATATGAGTCACGGATACTTAAGATTTGTTCCCTTAGTTTAGTGGGGCTACTTTTTGTATGGTATTTTGCATCCACTCGGAATTTGCTGACCGATTTATTTGCTCTCGAAGGTGAGGGATTTGACTCAAAAGTTGTGGCGGCATTTACCACTCTTAGTGCGTGGTTCCTCTTTGCGAGCAACACTATACTGTGTATGTATCCTTTTTTCGAGCAAAGGATACTCAAAAATTATGCTAGGTGGTTTGCTCCCATCGGGGCAATACTAGCGGTGTGCATGCTAGGAAATCTAGATTGGGCCTACACCCAAAGCGAGAGTTATACCCTTACTAGCGTAATTTTAGAGCTAAATGTAGCCCTACTTGTATGGTATTGTATACACTGCATCGTGTCAAATGGAATAAAAGCTCCCAAAAAAGAAGTGGCAGAGTTTTTTATAGCGCTACCGATAGTCTTGTTTGTGTCTATGCCCCCATTTGTGTTGCGTGCGTTTTTTGGAGCAATCTTCCCCGGTAATGCAAAAGGCTTGGGACTAAATCATAGGTTATACCTGTATCTAGCGGTTATTTTCCTAGTAGGGCTATATCTAATTTTAAGAAAAAAAGACCGCTCATATTGCCGAATGGCACTGCTCTTTATATCGCTAGTAACGTTGATTTCATATTGTTATAACCATGATTTTTCAAACTTTATTCATCCCACATCGTGGCCGTTGCACCTATGTAATACGGCGATGTTTATTGTGCCGATTTGCTTAATTTTTAGATGGGAAAAACTGTTTTACTTTACATTTTTTATAAATGTGCTAGGAGCATTTTTGGCAATGATTATGCCAAACACGGGCGATAGCGACGTATTTACCTCGGTAGGGGTAGTGCGCTTTTGGATAAACCACATTTGTGCTTTTGCTATGCCATTACTCATAGTATTTTTGCGAGTGTATGACAGGCCACGACTCCGTCAATTTATCTATTCGATGGTAGGATTCTTAGTTTACTTTGTCCTTGTGCTTGTGCTAAATGCTTGGTTTACAAATTATGATTCGGGAGTTGACTTCTTCTTCCTAAATTCTGATTTTGTGGCAGATAAGCTAGGAAAGTGGGCGACGGATTTACGTAATATCACCGCGCAATTTAATATCGGAGAGTTGACATTTACATTTTATCCTGTGTATCAGTTCTTGTTTTTCTTGGTCTATGTGGTATTGGGGCTTGCTATGTGGTTTGTCTACGCGTGGTTATTTGGGGCGCAAGACTTGTATGACGAGTTGAGTAAGAAGAATAAAAAAATCAAACTAGATGAGAGTGCTTTGTGTGTAAAATATGGTAAAAAATCAGTGAGGGAATGCAGAATGAAAGGTAGCGTAAATAAATTAGTATTGAAAAATGTGTATAAAAGTTATGGGAATAATAAGTTTTATTCAGTTGAGGATGTGTCCCTTAGTGTAAAGGGAGGAGAAATCTTTGGTTTCCTAGGCCCAAACGGAGCGGGTAAATCTACGATTATAAAGTGTATCGTGGGGATTCAACCTGCTACTAAGGGAACGATAGAGATAAATGGCTACGATATTGCTACGCAACCTGTGGAGGCAAAGGCAAGTTTTGGATTTGTGCCAGACCATTATGCCCTATATGAAAAACTGACAGGGCGAGAGTATATAAACTATATAGCCGACCTATATAATGTGGACAAAAAGCTTCGAGAGGAGCGACTAAATAAATTACTCGAAGATCTAAGTATGACGGGCTCAATTGATAATCAAATCCGCACATATTCGCACGGAATGAAACAAAAAATTGCTATAATGAGTGCGCTGATTCACAACCCAAAACTATGGATACTAGATGAACCTCTTACAGGCCTAGATCCCACTAGTATTTACCAAGTAAAAGAGTGTATGAAAGAGCACGCCAAGAAAGGCAACATTGTGTTTTTCTCTAGCCATATTATAGACATCGTCGAGAAGCTTTGTGACCGCATTATGATAATCAAAAAAGGACGCATCCAAGCATCTGTTACTTTGGAGGAACTCAAAGAACGCAATCAAACACTAGAGAACTTCTACTTGTCTATCATCAACGAGCCAGACCAGCCAAATTCGGAAATTATCGAAAAGGTCGAAGTGGAAAAAATTCTAGATGACAAGTGGTTTAAGAAAAAATCTCGAGGTGGCAAATGACAAAGTTTAAGACATTGTTTATGATGCAACTCAAAGAAAAGCTTGACCTATCTTTTTTGCATAACAAAAAGCAAACAATGTTCAAAGTGGTGTTTGCTCTACTGGGCTTTGCTGCTATCACTGCTGTGAGCTATCTAATCTTGTGGTTGTGTCAGTGGTTAAATCTGTTTTCCGCAATTTCACATATTCCGTTGTCGGTTATGGCGGTGCTACTGTGTGTGATATTTGTGCTAAATCTGTTTACCTGTACGGTGGGACTGAGTAAATCGCTTTTCTATTCCAAAGACAACATGATGCTTATCACGCTGCCTACGCCCGCTGATTCACTTTTTCTATCCAAATTGCTAGTTTATTACATTAGCGAGATAAAGAAGTGCTTTACTTTCCTGATTCCACTATTTACCGCCTACGGGCTTCTTTGTGGGCTGCCACTTTATTACTACTTGTGGATGCCTATTCTTATGGTAATTTTTGCTGCTGTGCCGGTTGGTATCGGGGCGCTACTTGCTATTCCAACCAACTTTTTACTTCGTGTATTAAAGCGCCACCCGATGTTGCGAGTGGGGCTTGTGATCGTAATTTTGGGCTTACTTATCTATGGGGTTATTCGATTGATTAGTGCAATACCTGAGGATATCAACCTAATCGAGAGTTGGACTGCGGTGAGTAAGTGGATACGTTCGTTCTTGGCAGATTTTATCACATATGCCTATCCATTTTATGCGTTGACTCTGTGCTTTTGTGGAACATTTGAAAATCTAAATCCCGTGTTTTTCACTCAGTTTAGCTACATAGTCCCCTTAGCGCTGCTAGCTGTGGTGGGGGTGTTGATTGCGCTAAATTACTTTGTTTCGCGTCCGCTCTACTATAAGATTATCTCGCGTCAATTTGAGTTTAACAAAAAGGAAATCAAACACCCCAAGCGCAACAAAGCTCGCTCATCATTTTGGGCTACTTGTGTGTATGAAACGAAGCGCAGGCTACGCGATTCGGATATTCTGTCCGACTGTATCACAATGATTATCACCACGCCAATTGCAATATTGCTGCTAAACTCAATCTATGCGGCAATCAATACACGTATGCTAGGTGACTACTTTACTATGGCATTCAATGTGCTAGTAATACTGCTTTTTGTGCTGGCGGGAAATATCAATGTGTCGAATGTATTCTCGCGAGATGGAGAAACGTTGTATCTAAATAAAACGAAGCCTTGCACGCCATTTGCTATTCTTGTGCCGCGTTTGATTCTGAGTGTGGTGACCACATTTATTACAGTTCTTGCTAGCACAATTGTGTTTGTGCATTATACGGGCCTTGGGGTAGGGACTGGTGTGTGGGTATTTTTACTACTGTTTGCTATAGCGCTTGTGCATATCATTTGGAGCGCTGAGCTCGATTTTATGAATCCACAGGCTCGGCTTTTTGCTACCGAAGGTAATGCTGCCGTGTCACCCAACGAGACAAAGTCGACCATCCTTACATTCTTGCTCAGTGCCCTCACGTTTGGGCTTACCATATTCTTTTTAGTTGATGCTCGTGGTGGTGTGTGGACAAAGTTAGCAATAGCGGCAATCGCTTTCTTAGTGTATCGGATTTGGGTATTTTATTACAAAACAAAAATATTGTTCAAGGAGAAGTAGATTATGCGGAAGTCTGTTTTGTTTTTAATAGGCGTGCTGTATCTAGTGAGCGTGGTTGTAGTCACGTTTTTCGGAATGCAAGCCAGAATGGATCAATTCAAAGTCTACATAACCAGCCTTGAGATAAGTAATGAAAATATAAATATCGATGATGAAAACTTAAAGTACGCTGTTCTACGTTTTAAGCAAAATGAAGAAATTGTTTCATTTTGGGTAGAAACTAAAATTGAGCCTAGCAATGCCACAAATACAAAGCTTGATTATATATTACTAAATAGCAAAGGTGAAAAAGTGTCTGATGAGGTGGCAATAGTTAGTCAACTAGGTGAAATAGTTTTCCTCAAGCCTGTTAGTGGGATAAGCCTGATTGTGCTATCGACGGATGGTAGCAATATGCGTGATACATTGAGAATATCTTGCTTAAGGGCTAAGTAGTATTTCACCTTTATTTCATAAAACGACAAAAATTAAATTAATTGTAAAAAAAATTATAAATATATCTAAAATATTTGGAAAAAATATTATTATATGATAAAATAAGCATAACCAAACTTTTGGTAAAAATAAAAAGGAGTAAAAAATGAAAAAATTTGGACTAGGTTTATTGTGCAGTATGTTACTTATGATTAGTTCATTTGTGTTTATGGCGTGTGATAATTCAAATGGTGAAGTTACACTTTCAAAGATAAACACAAATTTATCTGCTAATTATTTGCAGACTGACACAATAGATTTTGAAAACTTTGAGTTAACACTTGTATATAGTGATAAGTCTACAAAGAAAATTGAAGCAGGTGTTGTAGAATTTGATATTGATGTAGATTCTGCTGCTGAAACTACACAATATATTGTAACTACAAAGGCAAATGTGGAAAATGTTCCTACGCTTTACAACCAGCGAAATGACGAAGAGCTTACCATTGGAACATACACCATAAAAGTAATTGTTCTTGAAATAAATAAAACTTTTGATGTTGGAACTATAACTATTTCGTCAAGTTATGAGGTTGTATCTTTCGGTGTTCCTGCATTTGTAAATACTTTTACCATCAATAATGAAACATCCACCACAGATGAGTCAAAGTTCTATCAAACTGCAGGCTACACGGTTGGAGATGATAATGAATTTATTTTCAAACCTGTATTAAAGTTGAGAAACGCTAATGATGTAGAATTTACCGCACAAAAATTCAGTGTAGATGTAAGTGTTACTTATGAGGGCGAAGATGCTAGCGACTACTATACTTTCAATGAGGAAACTTTTGGATTAAAATTTAATGAAGCAGGTGAATTTATTGCTACCGGCAAAACTTTTATATTAGCAATGTCGCTCCAAGATTATGATGAAGATGCAGAGGGAGATGATATAGCTCCACTTACATTTACATTCACCGTAGCTGATGGGTGGAATGCTACTTCTGCTCTTGACCTTGGTAGAATGAATATTATGAGCGATAGTATGACTGATGAACTGTATGCAAACTACCTAGAGAACGCAACAAATGACCAATCTCACATTTGGTTAGATAGCAACAATATTCGTAATCAGTCAATGAACTACTCCAATCTTTGGAAAAACTTTATTGCGACAAAGACTGGTGTAGCTCCTAGTGAAGTAAAACATATCAATGGATTGTTTATCCATGGAGATATCAATGTAACGACCTCTGATTTTCCTGCAGAATACTTGATTTCAAGTGTAGAGGCTACTGGGGAGTATGCTGCGTCAGTTGGTTCATTTAGAGATGGAGCACAACTATATAACTACTATATGGAAAATGACTTCACTATGAATGGAAACTTGTTTACAATTAACCTAAGTCAAGTGCCACTCTGTCTAAACAACAAAGATAGTAGCACAGGTGGAAATTACTACTATACAGCAAATCAGGCGACTTTCTTCCCAAGTCACACAGCAGCATTTGCCTTTATGGAAAAGAAAGATATGAAAGAAAACTCCTTGGTAGCAGGTGACAGTATTGAAGATACTACTCATGTAGCCAATGTAGTAAACTTCCACTTTATAGGAAATTCTATCCCAAGTATTGTTACACTAGATGACAATGCTACCACAGAGCAGAAATTCGATGTGCTAAAATACTCTGGTGGTCTAATTGGCGTGAAGAGTTTCTCTACAACCACCAATGTATCTAACTGTATTTCAAACCGCTTTATGATTTCGTGGTATTCAGATAACCTAGGGGCTAAGTATAATGCAACTACTATAGACTATTGCAAAACATACGATAGCTTCAACTCAGGATTCTTCTCATTCCGAGCAACCAATAACTATGTAAATAATTCTGAGTTTAAGCGTTTTGGTGGCCCTGCTATGCTACTTATTTGTGGAAACCCGCAAGACAACGGCACAAGCAACGGACCTAAATACTTCTCAGAAATGACAGTGGATACAAATACCGTGATCGAAAGTTATGTCACAGGACAGGAGCCATGGTTTGTAATGATGAATTCAACAACAACTGCAACTGCTGTGAAAAACTATGTAGAACCTGTGGTAAATACATACGGGAACAACACTATTATTACAGACAACAAGATGAATATGAAAGTGCTTATTATGATGGATGACTACCTTGGGGCAGATGTGCCAGCATACGGAAAGTTTACTCAAGGCGACTTTGTATTCAACACAGAACCAAGTGAAACTAATCCTACATACTTAGTTCCATGGGGAACAGGTGCTCCATTCTATATTGATGCAAGCGGTCATTTCGCTGCATATAGTGGACAAAATAACGGCGATACACCTATAATGATTAATCCAACAAAGCAAGAAAATGACAAGGGTTATGCTTTTGTAAAGGCAGAAGTAAATGGTAGTATTGTGTATATTGACCCAAGAAAATATCAAGCAGCATTTCAGCAATATGGAGAAGAGATATTAGCGCATGTAGACGAATTTGTTTTGGATACACAAGTAGACCAAATTACGTTTAGTGGAGACAAAATTGGATTTAATATAAACCTAACGGGTCAAGCTGGTGGTGCACCAGTGTTGGGTATGGTATTTGAGATGAATCCTATTACTCAAGGCTAAATCTACAAAAAGAGTGAAAAAAGTGAATTTTCGCTCTTTTTTTGTGCGCATTTTATGTGTTTGAGCTGAATAAAAGATTTAGTGTAACAGAACGAACCACGCTAATATAGGGGGTGAGATTGTCGGTGTAAGTCGTGCTCGAATTTAGGTAATGGAGTGAGCTAATGGTGTGGAGTAGAAATGAATGTAAGGGGGTAGAGTGTGTAGTAAGGCTAGCTAGTGTGAGGGCTTGTTCACCGAGCCAAATGCGAAAATTTTGCTCGCTTAGCTCTTTTTTGTCAAGAGCTATTGTTTGGTCGCAGAGCGACTTTATGCAATCGGTAATCTGGGCGTAGATCAGCTTGGCTTGAGTGATTTGTTCATCTGTTAGGTGGTCGATAGCTACTTTGGGAGTGGTGATTTTTATCACGCAAGTTTGCTCTGTTAGGCTTTCGCTCACAGATTTAGCTTGCGCCTCTTGACTAAACGCGGCGAGGACAAGTTTACTCTGGTAAACTACAGCTCCAGCGCCACGTGAGACATAACTTTTTATTTCGGTTTCGTCGGGGATAGAGTCGAGCGCTACGCAAAAAAACGAAGTGGTGGGCAAATATTTAGTGCGCAATGAAAAAATGGAAATAAATATTTGTAAAATAACAAAAAAACACAGAAAAATAACACAAACTACACAAAGCACAATCAATTTGATTCGCTTTTTTCCATTGAAATAGGTCGGCTCGCGGTATCGCATGTTTTAGTGTATGAAAAAAGTGAGAGTAAAATGAAAAAACTTGTCACACTAAGTTGCAAATAAATTTTTTCGTGCTATAATAGGAATGCCAACCATTTGGGTGGGGGCAACGGTTGCCGTTGCTGCAAATAAAAGAGGTGAAGATATGAAAATAGAACCATTATTTGATAAAATTGTAATTAAACCTGTTGAACCGGAAAAGGTGACAGCTGGAGGGCTAATTCTTCCTACCAACAATCAAGAAAAGCCACAAATTGCCGAAGTAATTGCGGTAGGGAGTGGAAAGACTTTTGACGGAAAAACCGTAGAAATGGCAGTGCGTGTGGGAGATAAAGTACTGTATCCAAAGTATGCTGGCAGTGAATTTAAATTTGAAAACGAGGACTATGTGATTTTGTCACAGTCTGACTTACTCGGAAAAATAAATGATTAAGAGGTGAATTATGGCAAAACTAATTAAATCTGGTGAAGAAGCAAGAAGAAAGCTAGAGGCGGGAGTAAATACCCTAGTAGATACGGTGAAAGTAACTCTTGGGCCCAAGGGGCGCAATGTGGTGTTAGATCGCAAATTTCAAACCCCGCTAATAACCAATGACGGTGTAACTATAGCCAAGGAAATCGAACTTAGTGACCCGTTTGAGAATATGGGCGCTCAGATAATTAAGGAAGTGAGTGTAAAGACCAACGACGTAGCAGGGGATGGTACCACAACTGCAGCAGTCTTGGCTCAGAGTATCATTCACGAAGGTATGAAAAACTTTGCGGCGGGTGCAAACCCTATTGTGCTAAAGAAAGGAATTTCCAAGGCAGTTGACATGGTGGTAGCTGACCTAAAGAAACAGTCTAAACCAATCGAAGATGAAAAATCAATCGAGCAGGTAGCGAGCATCTCTGCTGGAGATACCGAAGTAGGCAAACTTATCAGTGAGGCCTTTAAGAAAGTGGGAAAAGACGGCGTGATTACCGTGGAGGAATCCAAAACGATTGAGACCAGCCTCGATGTAGTGGAAGGTATGCAGTTTGACCGCGGATATGCTAGTAGCTATATGTGCACCAATACCGAGAAGATGGAGGCTGTGCTCGATGACCCTGTGATACTCATTACCGACAAAAAAATCAGCGGTATGCAAGAGATTTTGCCTTTGCTCGAGCAAGTAGTAAAAACTGGACAAAAGATGCTAATTATTGCCGATGATGTGGAGGGTGAAGCTCTTACTACCCTAGTTATCAACAAGCTTCGTGGCACATTCAACTGTGTGGCGGTCAAGGCCCCAGCATTTGGTGATAGGCGCAAAGCGATGCTAACCGACATTGCTACTCTTACTGGCGGCAATGTAATCTCAGATGAGTTGGGAAGAAACCTGGCCAACACAACGCTTGATGACCTAGGCCGAGCAAAGAGTGTAGTGGTAACAAAAGATACCACCACAATCGTAGGTGGCGCAGGGGATAAAAAAGCTATAACTGAGCGCGTGAGTGCTATAAAGGCGCAAATTGAAACTTGTACCAGCGATTATGACCGCGAAAAACTCCAAGAAAGGCTAGCAAAACTGGCTGGCGGTGTGGCAGTAATCCGTGTGGGGAGCGCAACCGAGGTCGAGATGAAAGAGAAAAAACTCCGCATTGACGATGCTCTTGCTGCTACACGTGCTGCTGTGGAAGAAGGCATCGTGTGTGGCGGTGGTGTAGCTTTGCTTCACGCAATCCCTGCGGTAAAGACGCTAGTAGTCAAGCTCGAGGGTGATGAAAAAGTGGGGGCTAGCATTGTGCTCACTAGTCTGCAAGCACCCATCAGGCAAATTGCACTCAATGCCGGTATCGATGGTGGGGTCATTGTAGACAAAATTCTCAGTAGCGATGAAGCTAACTTTGGTTACGACGCACTAACTGATAAGTTTGTAAATATGATTGAAAAGGGGATAATCGATCCCACAAAGGTTACGCGTTCGGCGATTCAAAATGCAGCCAGCGCATCGAGTACGTTGCTTACAACCGAGTGTGTTGTGGCACTAGAACCAGAAAAAGAATCTCCAGTGGCTCCAGCCGGTATGGGCGGAATGGATATATAGAAAAAGCACATTGTAGTGCTTTTTTGTTTTTACAGTTTTATCCATCTTGACAAAGGATAGATATGTGGTATACTACTTCTAAATAAATATTTAGGAGAGCGGTATGAGAAGAGAAAGTATTCCATATGGGAAAAGTAGTTCGCGTAAGGCGGGGATCGATGTCAACCCCACGCGATGTGTGCAGGGTGTTACTATTCGTGATGGTTCGCAGATTGATTTGTATCGCGTGCAATCGATTCAGGATAACGTGCTGTATGGAAAGTGTGTAGCGAAGCGTGGAGACAAGGAGCTAGGGGCGTGCATCTACTCATTTCCCAAAGATGGAAATGCAAGGTTACACAATATCGAGGTGGATCTTTCCGAGCGAGGCAAGGGGATAGGTAGCGCTTTACTAAACTTTTTCACTATCGATGTGCTGGTGTGGCAACGTAGGACACGTGTGTTAGCGACATCTGATGTCAATTCGATATATAAGTTTATGGAAAAGAATGGTTACAAAGTTATTCCTATGCTTAATGAAAAGGAAATCCACTATTCTATCTACACCTCCGACAAAGAAAGAATGGCGACAATACTAGAGCAACAAAAAGACCCTGCTAGAGTAGGCGAGTATTTGGAATCTCGCAGCTACTAGCCTACGGGCTTTTTTTAGTTATAAAAAATTTAGTACTATTTGCTAAATATGTTTTGTAAAAAATGAGCGAGGTGGTATAATTATCTTGAGGTGAATATGATAGGAAAAGTGAGCGCAAGTATGTGCGATAGTGAGGCAAGGCTATCGCTTCTGGGGGCGGTGTGCTTGGTGCAGGATTATGTGAGTGAATTTTATGGGAAGAATCATATCGACCAGACCTCGATGCGCCGAAATTGGGGAGCTATGTGGGTATTTAGTAAGACTAGGCTAAAATTACACCGGCCAATAATGTGGAACGAAGAGTATAGAGTAGAGTGTTTTGTGTCTAGTAAGACTAGTGTGAAAATGGTGGTGGATACCTACTTTTATGTAGGAGATGATAGGGTGTTATCTTGCCAAATCGAGAATTGTATGGTAGATATAGCTAGTCAAAAAATCCGCCGAATTGATGATGTGCTAGCAAACATTATCCCTAGTCAAACTAAAATGGAAGGCGCGTTTGGTAGGTTTGATTTTGTGGGAGAAAAAGTGGACGAGATTACTGTTCGCTCGACAAGTATCGACTATTGTCACCACACAAACAACACCGAATATATCCGCTTTGTGCTAAATCTACTCTCAGTAGAGGAGCAAATATTGCACCCCAAAAGCGAATTTGAGATTCATTATTTAGCACAAACTCACGAAGGGGATAGTCTAAGTATGTATAGCGAAAAAGTGAGGGAGAGTACATTTGTATCGATTATGTGCGGAGACAAAAAGGTTACCCAATGTGTGATAAAGTAACCTTTTTTATTTTGCTCGCATAGATAGTTTTGGAGGTGAATTATGGCAAATAATCCACAAAATTATTTGATTGCGGGTAATGATGAGCACGGGGTGAATCCGCCCACAGCAGGTAAGCGCACGCCCGTGATGCCGTATGTTGGGCGGCCATTTTATGAAAACGAATTTAACTATGCGGCAAAAAATGCGTTTTTGGCGGATTGCTTGAGAATAGGATTTAATATTTTCGATGTAAAGCCCAATAGGCAAGATTTATCCGTTTCTGCTCGAGTAGTGGCAGTAAATAGGGCGAGGCCAAGCGCCTTGGTTACTTTTGCATACAATGCTTTTGGAGATGGGACCACATTTAATAGTGCAAACGGAGTGGAAGCTTACTACTCTCCACTCAACCCTTTTGCCTCGCGCAGTAGGACATTAGCCGAGCTTGTGTATGCCGAGATAATATCGGCTACCAATCTGCGAGGTCGCGGTGTGCAGCCGCTAGATGTGGGCTTACTTAGCAATGTAGGTACAATTGCAACTTTAGTTGAGTGTGGCTTTATGACAAATTTTCGCGAGGCAAAGCTTATGCAAAATCCTGACTTTGTAGAAGAGGTGGGTAGGGCCGCATGCAGGGGAGTGTGTAAGCTATTTGATGTGGTCTATACACCTATTGAGAACTTTACATTTCCTACGCTGCGGCGAGGGAGTAGAGGAAATCTCGTAAAATATCTGCAATTCAAACTAAAACTCTGGGGGTATGATGTGGGAGAAGTAGATGGCGTTTTTGGACAAAAAACATTCGATGCTGTAGTGGCTTTTCAGCAGTTCAATAACCTAACTCCCGATGGGATTGTGGGGCGAGCCACTTGGTTTAGGGTAAACAATCTAAACCCCGAGGCTAGTGTGCTGCGGCGCGGTAGCACGGGCACTGCTGTCCGGTATCTGCAACAAAAGTTATTTAGTTACCTCTACCCCGTGGGCAGCATAGATGGAATTTTTGGCGCTAATACCGAGCGTGCTGTTAGGGAGTTTCAAGCAGAGCATAATTTAGCTGTAGATGGTATAGTGGGCCCAGCTACTTGGCGAGCGCTAGCCGATGAGGCAAATTCGCGCCCACTACCCAATTAAATGTGGATTTTCCACATTTTTTTGTTATTTTTG
>JAEEGL014854474.1_pt1 | contig 17778 bp, 13 predicted proteins | sample 9134231 | NCBI WGS metagenome assembly JAEEGL01 (sample SAMN16246548, study PRJNA631951) | gut metagenome | biome: gut microbiome; feature: rumen; material: fiber-attached | host: Bos | place: Iran: Karaj | collected 2018-10 | reverse complement strand
GTTCCATCCAGTCCATTGTAGCTGCACCATCGTGAGCTTCACCGATTTTATGAGTTTTACCTGTATAGAATAATATACGCTCAGTTGTTGTTGTTTTACCAGCATCAATATGAGCCATAATACCTATATTTCTTGTTCTCTCTAATGGATAGGCTCTGTTTCCCATCTTCTTTCTCCTCTCTTAATACTATATTTTACCATTTATAATGTGCAAAAGCTTTATTAGCTTCAGCCATCTTATGAACGTCTTCTTTCTTCTTGAATGCTCCACCGTTACCGTTGATAGCATCTAAGATTTCGCCAGCTAATTTCTCTGACATTGTTTTTTCATGACGTTTTCTTGCATAAGATACTAACCATCTTAAACCTAATGTTTGACGTCTGTCTGGACGAATCTCTAATGGTACTTGATATGTAGCACCACCAACACGACGTGCTTTAACTTCTAATACTGGCATAACATTTTCTAGAGCTTGCTCAAATACTTCTAATGGATCTTTTTGTTCTTTTTCTTTAATCATTTCAAAAGCGTCATATACTATATTTTGAGCAACTGCTTTTTTACCATCTAACATAACATTGTTGATTAATTTTGTAACAACTTTGCTATTATACATTGGATCTGGTAAAACATCTCTTTTTGCTATTGTTCCTCTTCTTGGCACTTTTCTTCCCTCTCTTTCTTCAGAAAATATAAAATTCTTACTTTCTTAAATAACTTTGTCAAGTTTTACTTGATAGAGGTTACTAAGATATTGTTCGCAAACCCTGCGAACTAGGTACTCTTGAGAATATAATTCTCACGTTAGTGCTATTAAAATCTATTTATAGAATCCTAAGAAATACTACTTAAGAAAAGTAAAATCAATTTTAATACACTAATTTGTTAAATCCTATTTCTTAGGACGTTTTGCACCGTATTTAGATCTAGCTTGCATTCTATCTTTAACGCCTGCTGTATCTAATGTACCACGGATGATATGATATCTAACACCTGGAAGGTCTTTTACTCTACCACCACGGATAAGTACTACACTGTGCTCTTGTAAGTTGTGTCCTTCACCTGGAATATAACTTGTTACTTCATAACCATTTGAAAGTTTAACTCTGGCTACTTTACGTAAAGCTGAGTTAGGCTTTTTAGGTGTAACAGTTTTAACAACTGTACATACGCCACGTTTTTGTGGTGCACGGTTATTTGTTTGAACTTTTTTCATTGAGTTATAGCCTTTTTGTAATGCTGGTGAAGTTGATTTTGTTGTAGATGTTTGTCTACCTTTTCTTACTAGTTGATTAATTGTAGGCATTTCCTATGAGATTCCTCCTTTCATTTAAATTTGCTATATTTATTAATAAAAAATACGCTCATAAAACACGAGCGTAATTATTTTATCACGTATTATGCAGTATGTCAACATTTTAGCTGCATTTTTTGTATATTTTTAAGCAACTTCCTTCTTAAGAGAATTAAGTAAAATTTGTCTAATAATTTGTTCATCCTGAACCAATAAAACCATGAAAGTATTACCTAAATATTTGTACTCAAACACAGCAACCTCTTTTGGTTTATTGTAATCAATAGTTACTATATAATCTTTACCATTATTCTTTAAGATATCTTGTATATAATAACATTTATCTAAATAATCAAATATTAATCCTTTTTTAAATTCCATTTTATCTTTCACTTTCTCTATCATCATTTGTAGCTCTTCTACTATTTGCTTGTGAATGTTTATCATCTTTTAAAATCTCGTCTTTTCCAAGACCATATTTTTCAGCTACTTTTTTAACTACCTTTTTCTCTTCTTGTGTTAGAAAATCTTCTTGTTTTTCTAAAGGTGCTTCTTGTTTTTTCTCTTGTGGTTGAATTTTATCTTTTCCTCTAGCATGGTCTATTGCAGCTTTTGCAAGTTCACGTTCTGCTATATAAAATGATGCTGACTTAGGATATTTTGAACTTCTTCCAATAGCTATAAGTCCAAAAGATAAAGCTAAAGTTCCATATCTTTCTAATCTATCTAACCATTTTCCTTTTTGAGGTTCGCGTAATTTAACTTGTTTAAATCCATCTTCACTTTTTGCCTTTTCATCTTTAACATCTGGATTTTTCTTAGCTTCTTCTTGTTCTTTTCTATATTCTTCCGCAAATAAATCTGCTCTTCTTTCAAGAGCTTCTTTAATACGATCAATATTTTCTTGCTCTTTCTTTTCGGCAGCATTTTTATCTTCTGTAGTAGCATTCTTTATTGCTCGACGACCAGTTCTATCTTTATAATCATCTGACATAATCAATACCTCTTTATACTTATACATAAAAATTATATATTAAAAAAAGGATTAAGTAAATACTTAATCCTTTAATTTTTGAAAATATTTATTATCTTCCTTCATCATCTACTGCTCTTGTTGCTCTACGATTTTGAGCCTCTTGCATAGCTTTTTTATTTGCTTCTTCGCGAATATCTTTCATATCTACACTAGAACCTTTATCAATTACTTGACCAATTACGCTCTTATCATAATCTTCAGCATATTCTAATACTAGTTTATCTGCTTTATCTCTTTGAGCTCTTAATGGTGCATTAGCTGCTTCTTCTCTAATTGATGCTGTTCTAGTATCTTTACCTTGATCAGAGATTTGCTTTTTAATAGATTCTTTAGTTAATCTATCAATTTCTCTTTCTCTATATGTTTGTCTTCCTCTTAAGTGTTGGAAAAATGCTCTTATACCATAAGCAAATCCTCTTGGTGGAACTGATAGATGTGTTTCTGTATATTCATTCATTTTATTCTTTTGTTTAGCGCTCATTTTTTCCCATAAATTATCTGCCATTGTATCTATATCAGTTTGTTGTAAATCTTCATCGCGAGCATCTATATCTACATAACTATCGCCATCTTTTTTAGTATATTCAAACTGTGTTGCATTTAAACCAGGTTTACTTGTATCAGTTTCTGCTTCTAAACCAATACTTGATAAATCAAATTTTGGTTTTTCTGTAGGTCTATCTGGAACAGTAACTTCTTCCATCTCTTTTAGAGTATTCATTTTATCAAAAGCGGCTGCTCTTTTATTTGTTATTTCTTGTAAGTAATCATCTTTTGATTTTCCAGCTGATTCTGTTTCCATATCTTTTAAAGCTTTAAATGTTGCTTTATATGTACCTGTAGTTGGAAATTTAGATAATTCTTCTGCAACTTCTGCTAATGGTTTTCCATCATCTATTTTCTTTAAGAAATCTTTTGATTTATCTGGCATATATGACAAGAAACCTTTTGAAATTTCATCTTTCATTCGATTTTTGATTTCTTCATTATTTTTATCTAAATCAATATCATCTTTTATTGTTTCAGGATCTATTGGAGCTAAAGCACTTTGAATTGTACCAAATTTACTTGGATCTGATTTAGCATTTTTAATTGCTGTTAAAGCAGCTGTAATATTTGCTTTGAATGCTGGATCTAATTTAGGCATATCACTAACATTTCTTAAGAAATCTTCAATCTTTTTGATTTCTGCAGCATCTGCTTTTGTGATTGATCCTGTTCTGATTCCATTAATAGCAGCTTCATAATCTGCTTTAAAAGTTGCTTCTCCTGCTTTTACTGCTTCTGATGATTTAATCATTGAGAATATAGAACCTTTTTTACTAGCATCAAATGCTTCATTAAATTTCTTTTCATCTTTCTCAACTGTATACCCTGCAACTGCTTTTTTTGCAGCTAAATCATCATATTTTTGCATTTTAATATCATTAATATAATATTCTTGTTTTGCCGCTTTAAGCATTTCATCAAAATCAATTTTATCTCTATTATGAGTATATTTGTCAATTCTATCAACTACTTTTGATGTTTCAGTTTCTTTATTATCTTTTAATTCTTGAATATTAGTAGCAAAATCAGCCTTTGATTTAATGTCGATATCTTGCTCCATTTCTTTAATCATTTCTTCAATTCGAGCTTGAATCGCATCTGATATTTTCTTAATTTCTTCCATATTATTTGGATCATCTTTTAAGAATTGTTTAATTACAGGGCTATCAATTAGAACTCTATCAAATTTTTCGATTCTCTTTTTAATATCTGCTGTTTTAGCGGCATCTAATTCACCAGCCAAATATACACTGTCAATTTCTGCTTCTAAGGCTTGCATTGCAGCATTTACTTGTGTAACTTTACTTTTTAATTCTGGTTTAAAATCATCTCTCTTTAAAAACTCGGCCATTTTTACTTCCTTTCTTTTTGTATGATGGCATACAAAATTGTGCATATGGTTTCACCATTGCACGTTATCTTATAAATTCTCTTCTAATATTTTAATTCTTTCTTGAAGTCTTGCTATTGCAACTACAACTTGTTCTTTTTCTTCTGGTGTCATACTTGCAATTTCTTCATCTGTAAACATATTTGTAATTTCTTCAAGTTTTTGTTTTAAATTTTCTATTTTTTCCACAATTATATACCTCCTTTAGTATATATTTTTCTATTATTAAACGTTAAATTTTGTTTACAAGTAGACATAATTTCAACTGATATTATTATAGCACAAATATGCCCAAAAATCAAGCTTTTTCGTCGATTATTTCATTAACATATTGTAAACTCCTATTTGCATACCCTTGATTTTTAAGCTTTTTATCTCTTATCGATTCTTCCAAAGGTGCTATAATGCCGAAGTTTGCGTTCATTGGTTGAAAATTTTCATGTTCAGTTGATATATATTCTGTTAGTGCACCTAACATAGTAATATTTGGTAAAATTAATTCTTTTTTACCATTTATTTTATTTGCTAAATTAATTCCAGCAAGCATTCCGCTTGCAATACTTTCTACATAACCTTCAACGCCTGAAATTTGGCCAGCAAAATAAATATTATTATTCGATTTTAGACTATATGTATTTGACAAAATATCACCAGAATTAACATATGTATTTCGATGCATAACCCCATATTTTACAAAATTTGCATTTTGCATTCCTGGTATCATACTAAAAACTCTCTTTTGCTCACCATATTTTAAATTAGTCTGAAATCCCACCATATTGTATATTGTTGCTTCTTTATTCTCTTGCCTTAATTGTACTACTGCATAAGGTCTCAAACCTGTTCTCGGATCAGTAAATCCAACTGGTTTTAATGGTCCAAATCTTAATGTATCTATTCCTCGTTTTGCCATTATTTCTACAGGCATACAACCTTCAAAAATTTCTTTTTTATCAAAATCATGTAATTCAGCTATTTCGGCTTTTATAAGTGCATCTACGAATGCTAGATATTCTTCTTTATTTAATGGTAAATTAATATAACTAGTATCTTGATTATTCTTATATTTCTCTGTTTTAATTAGTTCTAACCACTCATTTATGTCTTGTTCTTTTGGTCTTTCTTGTTCATAACGATTGCCATAAAAAGCAATATTAAAATCTATACTATCTTTCTCAATAATAGGAGCCGCTGCATCAAAAAAATATAAACTATCTTTTCCAATTAATTCCTTTATTTTAATTGATAATGCATCACTAGTAAGTGGGCCTGTTGCAATTATAGTAGGAATACTAGTATCAATATCAGTTATTTCTTTTCTTATTACTTGAATTAGAGAATTACTCTCAACTAATTCAGTAACTCTTCTACTAAATAATTCTCTATCAACTGCTAAAGCTTGGCCACTTGGAACTGAAACAACATCTGCCATTAGAATAAGATTACTCTTTAATAATCTCATTTCTTCTTTTAATAATCCACATGCATTTGTTAATAGATTACTTTTAAAACTATTACTACATACTATTTCTGCTAAATCAGGATTACTATGTGCCCCAGAAAAATTATTGGGCTTCATTTCATATAACTTAACTTTTATTCCTCTTTTTGCTAACTGAAGTGCAGCTTCACAACCTGCTAAACCTCCTCCTATTACAACTACTTCTTGCATAACATCTCCTAAATTAAAGAAGACAACTTATCATCAAGTTGTCTTCCTAAAATTGTTATTCTATCTTCCACCATCACTTTTTTGTGAATTATTAGCAGTAATTGGAACTGGCGCATGTTGAAGATTTTGGCCATTTCCTACCACTCCTTTTTTCATTGCTTCTAAAGCTTTTTTCTCAATTTGATCATTACTATTATCAACTTTTAAGCTTGCTTCAAATGCAGATTTTGGTTCTTCCGGTTGTTCTTGAACTGATTCAGGCTGTTCTACTTTTGGCTCATTATTTTCTTGTTTTTCAGCTTGTTCAACTTGTGGTTTATCAGCAATTTCATTTGGTTGAACTGGTTCTTGTTTTTGCTGCTGTGTTTCTTGCTTTTCCATTGCTTTAACAGGTGCAAATAATTCATTTACCACTTCTTCTTTTGGACTTTCTTCTGGTGGTTGTATCTTTTCATTTGATTCATTAATTGGTTCTTTTGGTGATACTTCATTTGGTTCAATTTTTGGAGCCTGTGGAGGCGTTGAAACCATTCCACTTACACCTTTTGCTATATTACTCATAATATTTCCAAAGCTAATTCTAAGTCTTTCTCTGTCAGCTTCCATTTCTTGTTTAAATTTTTCTTGATTTAAATCTGACTCTGTTTTTTCTTCTAAAGTTGTGTTTTCAGCCTCTTTTATTTGCTCTACTATACTATTTATTTCAGGTGTTTCTTGTTGTCCCTTTTGCTCTTGAACAGAAGATGTTTGTACTTCATTTACTTTTTGAGGCTCAACTGGAACATTTGAAATCAATTCATTAACTACATTTTCTTTTTCTTCTCCTGATAATTGTGATATTTCTTGAACAGCTTCACTTGGAACAAAAGCAAATGGAGTTTGTCTAGGTTTCATTTTTACCGGTCCTTTTTGAGCCATTTCTTTCGTCGAATCATCATTTCTGCCTTTATTAAAAATTTTCTTTACATTTTCAGCAGTAATAATTCCCTTTTCTAATTCTTTTTGAGCTCTTCTATCTCTTAGCTCTTTCCAAGCATCATTTATTGAATCAAGATACTCCATACCTAAATCAGCATCTTCAGGATGGCTTTTTAGAAATTCATCATTACCCTTTTTTATCTCAACTAATTTTGCTTCACGCATTTCTAATTCATGTCTATAATACTCTGCTTCTTTTCCTTCCTGATTTTTTATCGTACTTAATTTTTCCTCAATATCATCAATTTGTGAAGATACTCTTACCTCATCAAAAGCTCGTCTTCTCATTTCTCTTAATCTTTTTGCTTCTTCTCTATTTTCTAATCTAGCAGCTTTTCTATTTTCATTAGTATCTTCAACAGAAGGTCTTATTTCATTAATATCTTTTTCATTTGGTAATTGAACACTATAATCTGCTCTTAAAGCATCTTCTATAGATAATCCTTCATCAAAAGCTTTTTTTGCAAGATTATCTTTTATAATATCTGCTTTTGTTATTAAAATAGGTGTTTTTCTCTTTGAATGATATATCTTTGGCTGGCTGCTAACAGCTACACCGTTTTTAGCTGCTTTTTCAAGTTTGCCTTTTGAAGTAGTATAAATTTGCACATCAGCATCACCTTTTGCAGAGCCACCAATTTTTTTTATTAATTCTTTATTTATTATTCTACGTTTTTTTGATTTAACTTCTTGAGCCGGATCTTTTTGTTCTATAAATTGTTTATTTAATTCATTTTCTATTTTTCCATCAATTTCAGCTTGTGGAACTGTTAAATTTTCTTTTTCTGTATTTTTATCTTCTATAATACTACTATCTACTACTTTATGTTCTTCAACATCTTTGTTTTCTATTTTATTATCTTCCGTCCTACTTATATTAGGTCTTATATCTATTTTTTTAACTTCTTTAAATACTGCTTTTGATTTACCTTTAAAAGATCTTTTGTATATTTTAATATCACTATCATCTTCTTGTTCTGTCTTAGCAAACTCTTCTCTTTGATTAATAATTGAACTGATTCTCATATTAATCAATTCTCTAGTAGAAATACCTGTAAACCTATAATGAAGTTTATTATATAATCCACCAATAAAATTTCCCGTTTTAACTAAAGCTGTATTTTTTCTTGCCTCGTCTGCAATTTGTGAATAACCTCTTTTTGTTCTTAACGCTCTATTAATATCCATTTCTCTAAATGCAATATGAGCTCTTTCTCTAATCATACCTATTATATTTTTAGGGCCTGAAACATAGTGTTCAGAAATCTTTTTTCCATTATATACTTCATTTGCTTTATTTAATTCAAGCTGATCTATTATTTTATCTTTAATACTATAATCTATATTTTCATTATCTGTGATTAATAGTTTAAAGAATTTTGATGAAGAATAATAACTAGGAATTTTAGAAAGAGTTGACACTAATTTATTTATTTCTTTTTCTCTTTGTTTTCCAGTCAAAAGTTTATTTCCATCAATTTGATCTCCAGTATATAAATCAAATGTATTAACTTTTTTCAAAGACGAAACAATATCATTAAAATAATTCAAATTTCTTTTATCTTCTTCGTATCCTCTTTCACTTACAACCTCAATATCAGTTATACTCTTTTTTATTAAACCATCTAGTTTTAAATTTTTTGTTTGTTCTTCTATTTCAGCTAATTTTTTGAAATCAATCTGTCGAACTCCTTTTTCATCATAACTAACAAGTCCATCCAAAAAACCACTTAATGATTTCCTTGAATCATCTTCACTTCTTTTTTCAGTAGATATTTTTTCAATAATACTAATTTCAGTTGCATTTGCAAAATTTCCATAAAAATCTATTTGATCATTATTTGCTTCTCTTCCATATGTTCTTGCAAATTCCCTTCTATAAGTATCTATATATATTTTCTTTAAAATTAAATCGGCATTTTCTTTATTATTCTCTTGTATTTCACTTAAAAGCATTTCTATTTCATGATATTGATTGCTAAAAAATCGACCATTACTTGCATCTTCTTTTTGTTCTACGCTTTTTATAGTTTTATAATTTTGAGTAGCTTGAATAGTACTTTCAATATTTTCAATTATTTGTACTATCTGTTCTATATCAGTATCTATTTCATTTTGATCTACATTCTTTCCTTCTCTTTTTTCTTTACCTTCCTTTAAACTTAATATTTCATACAATCCTACATAATCTTTTGCTTTATAAGTTGCTTCAGCTTTTTCTAAATCCTTTAAATATTCAAGAATTGGGTGATCTGGACTAAACTTAAGATTTCCATCTTCATCCTCATCTAACTGCCATTCTGGATTATTTTCTTCGCCAAGTAACTCTCTTCCAGTATAAGCTATTGCACGGAATAAATCTTTCTCACTTTTAATCTCTCCACTATAAAGAGGTCTTCCATCTTTATGTTTTAACGTTTTTAATTTTAATACTAAAAAGTCATGTACCTCTTCATTTTCAACACTACTTAATCCTAAAAGCAATTTTGCTACATCTTTTTTATCATCTCTTTTGCTCTTTTCATCTACAATTAAATCCTCGACCGGTGTATCAGGGCCATAAGCAGCTAATCTAACAATAGATACAGCTACAGCTCTATTTTCTGATAATTCAAGAATTCTATCTCTTGCTTTTTCAATGTTAAAATTACCAGATTCATCAAGCATTTCTTTATAAAAGCCACTTTCAAAATCTTTTACAGTTAAGCTTTCTAAAAAACCTGTTAAATCAAAATCATCTTCAATATTTGCTTTTAATAATTTAGAAACAACTGAAGCATCTTCGGATTTTTGAATATAATTTCTTAAAATAGTTTTTGTAAATTCAGGATGCTCTTTAAAAAAGTCAATACCCTTTTGATCATGTAAAACCTCCAAAATGGTTTCCATTACTTCTTTTGTATCAACATCAGCCTTAGAAAAATCAAAATTTTTACCATAAATAGTTGTAAGAACATCCATAGATTCAGACGTTAAATAAGATGCTTTAGATAAATCATACTGTTCAGACTCATTTTGTAAAATACTATTAGCTATTTTTTCAAGAGGATCCTCAGCATCTGAAACACGCATTATTCCAGCAGCAATAGCTTTTTCATTTGCTAAAACTCTTTCAAGTGGAACACCTGCAATTTGAGCCTGCTGAACAGCAGATGCCAATTTATCTACCTGACCATCCGCTGTTAATACAAGTCCATCTTGCATAGTATCTATATTAACTTCTTTTGCAACGTGAACAATTCTATTTAAAACAGAAACATCAATAAATGGAATTCTAGGCTTTCCATCAGTAACTACTGGAGATGGTGGATCACCATCAATAGCCATATACTCTTCTATTATTATATCTCTAAACATTGCTGAAGACATCATAGAAGTATCAGAATTTCTAAGAGAATTTTCGATATTTCTAAATAGAGGATTAATATTCAAAGCCTCAACTAATAGTTCCTTTTTATACTCGCGTGAAAAAGGAACCTGTAACTTTTTATTAGTTGCAAGCTGAGTATCTCTTATATACTCTTGCTCTTGAGACTCATCATAAATAATGTTCTCACTGCCATTAGCACCAATTGATGGTGGCATTTTTCTTTTGTCTCCCTCATTTGGGCGTAGAACACCCATTTTTACCTATATACTATATTATAGTTTTTATTACTCAATATTACCATTACAAAGGTTTTAAGTTTTATATACATTTTTATAACATTTTCATATAAAAAAGAATAAAGATTTCTCTTTATTCTTTTTCTAATTTATAAAACTATATTATTCATTTATAAAATATCACTTTTCGGATACTCTTCCATCTTCTTTCCTACAGTATGACGCATATGATCTAATTGTAATACCATAAGAATTAAAAATAATCCGCCTATAATTAATACAGCAAATTTTTCTCCTGCAAAATATGTAACCATAGATGAAACCATTAAAAATGTTGCTTGAACAATATTATTTGAAATCGATTTTGCAGTTGCTATTTTTTCACGCTTACGAGCATCTGTAAAGTTTTTCAAATATTTTTTTATAAGAACATAATATGCTCCTCTAGTAAAGTAACTTGTTAAAACACATATTACTGCGAGCATTGATATTAAACGATTTGAAGGTTCCACAAACATTAATAAACCGCATGACATAAATGCAATGCCAAATGGTAAGCATATATTTCTTAGAGTTCTATTTTTACACTTAGAATGTATTGCTTCCGCATTACTTGATGTAAATGCACCAACTATTTGTAAAAGTGCAAATATCATACCAAACTCTTCTTCATTAGTTCCCGTATTTAAAAGAACAATATTTCTTATAACATTAAAACATGAAAACATTGCTAGAATAATACTATCAAATATAATCAAATCTGTTAATCTATGGGACTTTCTTATTGCTCTAAAAGCTGTTCTCATTTCTTTTAATTCTTTATCAACTGATTCAACCTTTTTAGGCTTACATATTTCTTTAAAAAATAAAGATAATACTAAACAATATATTGCTGCAGCTAACGCTGCAATTAATGGAATATATGGATTAACAGTATATAAATAACCTGCACTTAATGATGAGACCATATTTATAATATAGTGCATTCCATTTGTTTGTCCCTCAATTTTACTAAAAACATTTCCCTTATGTTCTATATCCGGAAGCGAATCATATAATAAATCGCTTTCACACGAATCTTTAAAGCAAAATGCAAGTGAAAAGAATATTTCTGCTATTAGCATTACATAAAAATTAGGTGCAAACATAAAAAGTAGCAGATATATAACAAGGCTCAAATTCCCAACTACTAACATTATTTTTTTACCATATTTACTAACACATACATATCCTGGAATTTGAAATAATAATTTTCCAGTTAAATATATACCACTAAGTAAAATGATTTGAGAACTTGTATAACCCTTTACACCTGCTAAAAATAAAAATTCTACAACATAATAGAAGAGCAAATCCCATGCAAATGGTTCATACCATTTATACAATTTGATATTGTTCTTCTTTTCTTTATTTAATTTCTTTTGCAATAATTCTTGTTCTTTTTCTTTTGTATCAGTCATGTTTTACCCATGATAAAAATTAATTACTTATATAAATAGCCTTCTACTATTTTGGTATCCATAATACGTTTTATTTCCCAAACGCCTTTGCCTTCATTAGCTAATCTATCTCTTAACTCTTCATCATATCCTGGTCCATATTGAATAGATTCACCAACTTCTTTAAAACCAAATGGTTTTCTAAAAGTAGTAAAATTCAAACCTTGAGGTGGAATTTTAGCATTTAATGGTGCTAAATATAGCTTATGACTAGTTGGAAAATTTGAAGTATTTGCAGCTGTAGCAGCATATTGTCCACGCGCATAAACTAGAAATTCATTGTTATATACGAATGAATAATCATAATTATCATATACAGTAACTTCACCTTCAATATACATATAATCATCTCCTATTCCATTATCAAATACAAATGATAATCTTAAATATATAATAACATATTTAAAAATAATTTACACTATTTTTAAATAAAATTTATTTTTTTGTAACTTTCTTCTTTGTTGAAGCTTTTTTCTTAGTAGTAGACTTTTTTCTAGTACGTGTAGTAGTTGATTTTTTAATTTTTCCTTCTTGAGTTTGCTCTTGCTTCATTTTTTCAATTTCCTCAGCTGAAATCTTCTCACCTTTTTTAGGTTTATTCCAGCTAATATATACACAACTATTACCATCATTCTTATTATTTTCGCAAATATAATAATTCTTTCCACGTTTTGTTTTACGAACTTGAACCGCTCCACCACAAATTGGGCAAGGAACTTCAATTGTTTGAACTAATGGTTTAATATTTCTACATTCAGGAAATCCTGGACATGCCAAGAATTTACCGTATTTACCCATTCTTACAACCATATTTCTTCCACAATTTTCGCAAATAACATCTGTTACTTCAAGTTCTAACTTAACATGTTCTAATTCTTTTTCAACTTTTTCAACATTTACCTCAAATGGTCCATAAAAATCTTTTACAACATTTTTCCATTTTTGGTTTCCAACAGCTATTTGGTCGAATTCATCTTCCATATTTCTTGTGAATTCTACATTTATAACGTCAGCAAAGTTTTCAACTAATAATGTATTTACAACTTTTCCTAACTCTGTTGGACTTAATTGTTTTTGAGTACGAGAAATATAGCCTTTAGCAATTATATTAGTAATAATTGGTGAATATGTTGAAGGTCTTCCTATTCCCTTTTCTTCTAAAGTTTTAACTAAACTTGCTTCTGTATATCTTGCTGGTGGTTCAGTAAAGCTTTGTTTTGGACTTAATTCCTCTTTTTTAACCTCATCTTTTACAGTTAATTCTGGAATTTTAGTATATTCTTCATCATCTGATACTTTATCTGTATCTTCAACATATACACTAATAAATCCTGGGAATAATAAATTTTGTCCATTTGCTTTAAAATCATATCCATTTGCAGTAATTGTTACTTGTTCTGTTGCATAAACAGCAGCTGCCATTTGACTTGCTAAAAATCTATTATAAATTAATCTATATAATTTATATTGATCTGGAGTTAAACTTGATTTTATAGAATCAGGATCAATCTCAACATGTGCTGGTCTTATAGCTTCATGAGCATCTTGAGCATCTTGTTTAGTTCTATAATATCTATTTTCATAATAATTATCACCAAATTTTTCAGTAATAACATTTTTTGCAACACTTCTTGCCTCTTCTGAAATTCTTGTAGAATCAGTTCTCATATATGTAATTAAACCAGTAAAACCTAAGTCTTCTAATTTAACACCTTCATATAAAGTTTGAGCAACTTGCATTGTTTTTCTAATTTGGAAATTAAGTTTTCGAGAAGCTTCCTGTTGTAATGTACTTGTTGTAAATGGTGGTGCAGGAGTCTTTTTCTTTTCTCCCTTTTTAATATCACTTACAATATATTTTGCTCCATCTAAATCTTTAAGAATTTTATCTACTTCACCTTGTTTATGAAGATCAATTTTTCCCTTACTATCTCCATATAGTTTTGCTTGAAATTTAGTTTTTGTTTTCTTATCACTTGCTGTTAAATAAATATTCCAATATTCTTCTGGAATAAAGTTTTCAATTTCTTCTTCTCTTTCACATATTAATTTAACTGCAACTGATTGAACACGTCCTGCAGATAATCCACGTTTTACTTTTTTCCATAAAACTGGACTAATCTTATAACCAACAATACGGTCTACTACTCTACGTGCTTGCTGTGCATCAGTTAAATTTAAATCAATAGTACGTGGATTTTCTATTCCATGTTTTACTGCATTTTTAGTAATTTCATTAAAAGTAACTCTACAAACTGAATTAACATCAATCTCTAATAACTTTGCTAAATGCCATGCTATTGCTTCACCTTCACGGTCAGGGTCAGTTGCAAGATATACATGTTTACTAGCTTTAGCTTCTTTTTTCAATTTATTAATTAATGCAGCTTTACCTCTAATATTGATATACTCTGGTTCAAAATCATGTTCAATATCTATCCCTAATTTTGATTTTGGTAAATCACGAACATGTCCCATTGAACTATCTACCGTATAATTGGAACCTAAAAACTTTTTAATTGTATTTGCCTTTGCTGGTGATTCTACTATAACTAAATTCTTATCTGCCATTTTTATCTCCTGTTTATTTATTTTCTATTTTCAATAATTTACAAATTTCATCAAATATTTTATCTACTACATTATAAGTTGCTAATTTCAAGGCATTTTCGCCCATTGTTTTAACTCTATCTTTATCAAGTATTATACTATCTATTGTTTGAGATAAATTTTCAAAATTCAATTCACTATTTAATATCACTTTTGCCGCATCAATTTTTTCAAGAACTCGTGCATTATCTTCTTGCCTATTTGCAGACATACTTGGAAGTGGTACAAAAATACAAGGTTTTCCAACAATACATACTTCTGTACATGTCATAGCTCCACTTCTACAAACTAACATATCAGATAAATTCATCAATTCTTCCATATTATAAATATATGGTAAAATCTTAGCATTTTCAATATTATTAATATCTAAATCCTCTTTTGAAAGTTCATCTTTTACTATATCAAATTGACTTGGCCCTGTTGCCCAAATTATTTGATAAGATTTATTTAATTTGTTTTTTAATAAATTAATGACTGAATCATTTATAACTTTAGCACCTTGACTTCCACCAAAAATCAAAACTATTGGTAAATCTGATTTTAACCCCATTTCATTAATAATTGTTTGTCTTTGTTTTTTAGAAACATCTATTTTTTTAATACTAGTTGGAGTTCCTGTATAAACACACTTTTTGGCTTTAGGAAGTCTTTTAATTGTTTCTTCAAAACCAACCATTACGCAATCAACTTTAGATGCATACATACTAACAGCAGTTCCTGGATATGCATTGCTTTCATGAAGCATAGTCGGAATTCCAAGTGAAACTGCAGCAGAAATAACCGGTCCACAAATGTATCCGCCTGTTCCTATAACAATATCTGGCTTAAATTCTCTTAAATATGTTTTTACCTTTGCTTTACTTGACCATGTTTCATACATATGCTTTAGGTTTAAAAAAGAAAATTCTTTTTTTAGTCCCCAAGCTTTTATATGCTCTAAACCATAACCTGCTTTTGGAACAAGACTATTCTCTAATCCCCTATCCGTTCCAAAAAAAACTATTTGAGATGATGGATCAAACTCACATATTCTTTTTGCAATAGCAAGCCCTGGGTTAATGTGTCCACCTGTACCTGCAGCTGCAATAACTACTTTCATAGTTTCTCCTATTCTTCTTTATGATTATATCTTGCAACACTTTGAAGTATTCCAATTGAACCTAAATTAACTATTAATGCTGTACCACCATAGCTAAAGAATGGTAATGGTACACCTGTTACTGGAATTGTATTTGTAACAACTGCTATATTAATAATAAATTGCAAACCTATAATTGTTGTTATACCAACTGCTACAAGTTTTGCATATAAGTCTTTTGATTGTCTTGCAATAATTAAGCCACGCCAAATAAGAATTACAAATAAGACAATAACTACCAAAGCTCCAACAAAACCTAATTCTTCACATAAAACTGCAAAAATAAAATCATTTTGTGGCTCTGGAATAATATATTTTTGTTTTGAATTTCCAAGTCCTACACCAAATACTCCTCCACATGCAATTGCATATAAGCCTTGTAAAACTTGAAATCCTTTGTCCGTTGCAAATTTTTCTGGATTTTTCCATGCTTCTATACGATCTGATCTAAATCCTCCACTTGCATTAGGGTGTATTATTTTTTGAGCTCCAAATAAAAGTCCTAATCCCGCTAAAAGCGTGCCCATCATATAAATCGGATTACTGCCAGCCACAAACATTTGCACAAGAGTTGTTACTCCTATTAAAATAGTTGCACTTAAGTGATTTTGTTTATAATAAACTGCAAAAACAATTGGTAGAAGCATTAAATATGGAATCAAAATTCCATTGGTAAATTTTTTAATTTTCTTATTTGAATTTACAACACTTAAATAATGAGCAAATACAAAAATAAATCCTATTTTTGCAATTTCTGATGGTTGGAAAGAACCTAAAACTGGAACAATTAACCATCTTCTAGCGCCACCTGCTTCTATTCCAAAATAGCCTGTATATACCATCAGAGCAACAAAACCTAAATAAAAAGGCACTGAAAACTTTTTATAAACATCAATATTAACACGAGAAAAAATGCCCATTACTACTAAACCTAATACTGCTGCAATCAATTGGTTAAGAAGATATCCATAACTAGATTCTCCTTTTGATTCTTTAAGAGCTGCAGGAGTACTACTTGAAAGCACCATAATCAAGCCAAAAGCAAGTAGCAAAAAGGTAACTACCCATAACGCGTAGTCACTTTTTCCTCTTAAAAATATCCAATTAAACAAACCCTTCTTCTTTTTCTTTGGCATGATTTCTCCCAAAATATTATGCTCTATTCAATAATAACTGCTATTGTACACATAACAAATGTAATTAAACTAAATATTCTAACTACTTTGCTCTCTCTCCATCCAACTAATTCTAAATGATGATGAATTGGAGCCATTTTTAATAATCTTTTCTTTTTAATTTTAACCCATAATAATTGAAAAATATCTGATAATGTTTCAATTACAGGAATAAAACATATTAAGATTAATATTAAATGTTGTTGTAAAATGATACTTGATACAGCTAACAATCCACCTAAAAACAAAGATCCTGTATCACCCATAAAAATCTTTGCTGGATGGAAATTATATACTAAAAATCCAGCTGTACTTGCTGCTACTACAAATAGAATCATACTTAAAGCTATATTTCCCATTTTAGCAGCAATTATTCCTAAAGCAACTAATGCAATTGTACTTACACTTCCATTTAAGCCATCTATTCCATCAGTTAAATTAACTGCATTTGTAGTTCCTAATAGAATAAAAACAGAAAGTGTAATATATAACCATGTTGGTAATTCAAAAGCTACATGAGCTATAGGAATTATTATTGTAGTTGAAAATTCTAATATTTCTAAAACTAAATAAATAAAAATTGCAGAAATAATGAATAATCCTATCATTTTTAATTTTGGATTTAGACCTTCTGTATTATGTTTTATAACTTTTTTATAATCATCTATAAAACCAATTAATCCAAATCCAATGCTTGTTAAACCAACAACTAAAATCATTTTAATTGTATAAAAATTATGCATATTTATTATTGAAAAAACAATTGTAAAAATAAGTGTTGCAACAAGCATTACTATTCCACCCATTGTTGGAGTTCCTGCTTTTTT
>JAEEGL015804870.1_pt1 | contig 17779 bp, 8 predicted proteins | sample 9134231 | NCBI WGS metagenome assembly JAEEGL01 (sample SAMN16246548, study PRJNA631951) | gut metagenome | biome: gut microbiome; feature: rumen; material: fiber-attached | host: Bos | place: Iran: Karaj | collected 2018-10 | reverse complement strand
GCTAGAGTTTCGCCTGAGGTGATTCTCGGCGGCAATGCAAACTCCACGGAGTTCCGCGGAGCGATTGCCGAGAACGCGGTGCTTCAGTCTCTGCTCCCGCAGTGCGAGGACACGCCGTACTACTGGAGCGCCGATGGCCGCGCCGAGGTGGATTTCCTGCTTCCGCTGCCAACGGAGAACGTCCCTGTGGAGGTCAAGTCGGAACGCAGAATCAGCGGCAAAAGCCTGTCCGTGTACGCGAAGAAATACCAGCCCTCACGGCGCGTCAGGTTCTCGATGAACAACCTCCAGCAGAATGACGGCCTGCTGAACTGTCCGCTTTCATTGGCGGACTGGTCCATAAGGCTGATTGCCATCTGCCCGCCCTCCATGACAGAAAAAGGTGAACAATGAAGATACTTTGCCTTTCAGACTTGCATCAGCGGATGACCGACATCTCGGACGTCATCCACCAGAAGCGATTCACGCCGTTTCTGCAAAGCATCCGCGACCTCGTGGAGGACACGAGGGCGGAGTGCACTGTGGTAACGGCGGAAACGATGCCGTGTCTATTTCCGTAACCATCAGTTTTCTTTGCGTACCACAGTAATTCTGTTTTTCCTCTTGCATAATAAAACATAATCATCCACACAAAAATGACAACCGAAATGCTCAAACAAATATCATCAATTAAAATACAGGGAGCAAATTTCATCTCTGAAACGAAACTTCCCATTCTCGACTCTACGGATGGAAAGTTGACAAAACTTTCTCTCGTGTATGGACGCAATGGTTCAGGAAAAAGTACAATCGCGAAGGCATTCAGACGAATAAAGGGGGAAAGCATATCGACCATTATTGTATCTAATCCCATTAGCGCGAATGGCATTGCTAGCGTTTTATCAGAAACAGACAAAGCCTCCATTTTTGTTTTTGATGAGGATTTTATATCAGCAAATGTTCGCATAGAAGGCAAGGGTCTTGGCTCTATTGTAATGTTAGGTGAACAAGCCGACCTTGCAACTCAGATTGAGGAAGTCACTAAAGAGATTGCTGATGCTGAAAAAGTGTTCAATGCGAAAAAAGATATTTTAATGGAATATCAAGAGGTCACGAATCCCAAAGCACCGCAATTCTACATTGAGAAGATGAAAACGAAGCTTTCATCAGGACCAGATTGTTGGGCAGATCGTGAGAGGAGAGCCAAAGATCAGCGTCGAAACTCAAGTGTTAGCGATGATACTTATAAAAAATTCACTGGATTATCCCCAGAGAAAACTCGTGATGAACTGATTATTGTATTCAAAGAAAAAATGGACAAATTGTCAGCAGCAAAAAGCGGTGCAGCTACAATCGGCACAGCAGTTCCTTCTGTACCTAACGTCTATAAGGAATATACAGTTTCTACCGCTAATGAGATGCTCAAACGTATAATTGAAAAACCAGAACTTACAGAGAGAGAGCAGTTTTTACTTTCTCTGCTTACATCAAATCATATTGAAGAATTACAGGGGCGGATTGAACATCTTAATGATGAAAAAACAACATATTGCCCTTATTGTCTGCAGGACTTAACGCCAGAGTATCGGGCAAATTTGGTGGGGAGAATTCAAAAAATTCTAGCTGATGAGGTTAAGCGTCACCAAGAGCAATTGTATGCTCTTAAGGTTCAGGAACTTGAATTGGAACTTTCGGCATATTCTACACTAGATTCATTTCAGACATGTACTGACTTGGTACTCTCAATGAATAATATAATTAGATCCAATAACAATCTACTCCAAAATAAGATAGATAATTCGTATGTTCCAATTATTTATGAGGAACTGACAGATATTGCGAATATAGTTTCTGCTCTAGAAACAAACTTGAAAAAGCTAGAAGAAGAGAGAATTTCTCATAATAAGAAAGCTATAATGGTCCAACCAATTGTAGATGAATTGGTATCTATAAATGATCAAATTGCCTATTATGACGTCATTGAACTGTCGAGACAGTATGAAACACAAAAAAAAGAGATGGAAACAATAATGATAGCATACAACGATGCGGTTTCGAATTTGAAAAGAAAGAAAACGTTGTTAGACGAATTGGATAGTAGACGTAAGCGAATTGACATAGCGATTGATATAATCAATAAGGGATTTAAATATATATTCTTTGCTGATAACAGGCTTACAATAGAACGAGATGGCGATATATATAAACTGTTATCCAATGGAAGGTCTATAGAGCCAAAGGATGTCTCTGTTGGAGAACGGAATATTATCGGCCTTTGCTATTTCTTTACAAGTATTTTTAGTGGCAAGAATAAAGACGTAGCGTATAATGATGAATATCTCATTGTAATTGATGACCCTGTGTCCAGTTATGATTTTGAAAATAAGGTCGGCATTTTATCTTTCTTGAAATATAAGCTTGGACAATTCCTAAAGGGTAATGCAAACACTCGAGCAATTGTCATGACCCATGATCTTCTTACTATGTTTGACTTGGTGAAAATTGCCAAAGAACTTAAAGATGATTGGTCATTTCCGTGTATTCAGACAAAATTCAAATTAAATGAACTTAACAGTTGCGCTTTGGATGATTTCAGATTTAAAAATCGTCAAGAGTATACAGAGTTAGTCAATCTTATTTTTAACTATGGTAACGGAAAAGCTACTGAGTATGATATCGTGATCGGCAATATCATGAGACAAGCTCTAGAAGCTTTTTCTACGTTTGAGTATAAAAAAGGCATAGATACTATTTCTACAGATGACAAAATTCTAGATGAATCTGGAATGTGCGACGAACATAAAGCATATTTTAAAAATCTGATGTATAGAGTTGTTCTGAATGGTGGAAGCCATAGAGAAGAGCAAACACGAAGCATGGATTTAGATTTCTTTGCACTTATATCCGAGACTGAAAAACGCAGAACAGCACAAGAAATTCTTTGTTTCATCTATCTGCTTGATAAACCACATATAATTGCACATCTTGGAGATGTATCGGAGACACTGGATAACTGGTGTGAGATTATTAAATCTAGATCAGCAGCACCTTGAAAGGTCCTTTCAGAGGTGTGGGCCTTGTGATGATTGTCATTGTCTTCCTCCAGAGGATCGTGTACAAAGACTTGAACTTAACAGACCATGCAGACGATTACCTCCAGAAAACTATACGGCAAGCTGAACTCGTTCATGGGGACGATGCGCGACGGCACGGCTAGGAAGATGGTCGAGGGGCAGCAGGCGCTCATCGACTACCTCCAGACGAAGCTGGCCATCTACGAGGAGAAGCTCGCCGAGGCGACGGGGAAGGAGCGTCCCGAACTGACCGATGCTGACCGCGCCAGGCTCGCCCGTGCCGCACACGGTCTCAACGCCGACCAGTTGGAGCGGAACGAGCACATGTGGTCGCCGAGGACGTTCATGGACTGGTACAGAGAACTTGTGGCGGACAAGTACACCCATCGGACGCATCCCGCCAGACGCGGACGCCCTGCGATGGACCAGGAGACCGTGGATGCCATTGTGAGGATCGGCAGGGACAACTCCAACTGGGGCTACGGGCGGATTGCCAACTTCGTCCACTGGCTGGGCTACAAGGTCAGCTTCATGACCATCAAGCGCATCCTCAACGAGCACGGCATCTTCCCGACCGACGGACGCACGAAGAGCGACATCAGCGAGTTCTACAAGGCGCACGAGAACGTCCTCGCCGCCTGCGACTTCGCCACCTACGAGCTGCTGACGGAGAACGGCCTTCGGCGCGAGCACATCCTGTTCTTCGAGGACATCACCACCCGCGAGGTCTGGTGCGGCGGCATCCGCTGCAACCCCGACGGCGAGTGGATGGCCCAGATCGCCCGCAACCAGTGCGACATATGGGACGGCAGGCTCAAGGACATGACCTACCTCATCCACGACCGCGACCCGCTCTTCACGGGCAAGTTCACAGATATTTTGGAATCCGTCGGCTGCAGGACTAAGCTCATCCCTCCCAAGACGCCCGAGTACAACGGCTACATGGAGTCCTTCATCGGCAGCTTTAAGCGCGAGTGCCTCAATCACCTCATCCTGACGAGCGAGAAGCAGCTGAGATATGTTATCAGCGAATATCTTGAGTACTACAACCACGAGCGTCCCCACGCTGGGCTTGGTGGGAGGATGATAAAGCTGCGACCGCAGGACGCCGATGGCGAGATTGTCTGCACGGAGCGTCTGGGCGGTCTGCTCAAATACTACCACAGGGTGCGGAGGGCGGCATGATGGATTTTTTGTTTTACCACGATTGAGTTTTCATCCTCAAAAACAGTTATGGAGTGTTGCTTAGCTCAATTTCTTTAACCAAGAGGAGCATAAAATGGAACTACCGATTATTGTTAAAACAAAGCAAGAAGAAAAAGAATCTTTTCGTATAATTGAAGAAGTTTTGGAAAAAGATTTTATTCTCCGAAAACAAAATGAATCTGATGATTATGGAATTGATGCAGAAATAGAGTTAATTCATGAGGGGCATGCTACTGGGAAAATCATAAAAATACAAGTTAAATCCTCATTAGATCTGGAAATCAGAAAAAAAGATAATGTGCCAACCGTCAGTGGAATAAAGCAGTCTACCTTAAACTACTGGATTGCAACGAGTGACTATGCACATGTTGTTATTTTTGCCGTAGATTTGACGCATAAGGATATTTATATTACATGTCCTATTTTTTATCAGGCAACCCAATTGATTGATAATAGTAAACAAACAAAGACTATTGAATTTCAAAAGAGGAAATTTTCTGCTCCAGAATTAGGAACGGTATTGAAGCTTTTCCTCTTATTTCCGCGTCCTAAAGAAGAACTAAAACAATACCAGCAATTACAGCGTGATATTAAAAAGTTTATTGGCTTTTGGGGAGATATTCACTGGTATGATTTTCAATGTCAATTTGATTGGGAAACGATGGAAAGTTTTATTGAATTGTTTGATACTACCTTATTGTTGGAAAGAACTTTTTGTAAGGAAAAGCCGCCGCAATATCTATTGGATAAAAAAACACCAGTTGGAGATTTGATTTGGACTAGAAGTTTTTGGAAATCTTTACAGGATTCAGGTTATCCTAATCTTTTTGCCCGTGAACCATTTTCATATCTCATTTCAATTTTACTTATAAAAATGAACTCTTACAGAGAAAAGGTGTTATCTGCCCGTTTTTATTGGGTCAAGGAAAATAGAGTTTTTTTGCGTTCTGTCTTTCAAATGCCTTTTTTTAATAAAATACCAAAAGAACAAAAAGAAATACTTGAATTTTGCGAAAAAAGTGAAGAGTTTTTTGATACAGCAAAAACAAAAGGAGACGAAGAATTTTTATCTTATATTCAATCATTAAAACAATCTTCAAATGGGGGAAAATAAACAATAACCGCATGCGGTTACACAAAAACACAGATATCCCATAACATTTCAAAATGGAGTTTTGGGGAGGAATTTTGAGGTGGGCAGGAGTACACTACAACCACGAACGTCCCCACGCAGGGCTTGGCAGGAGGATGATAAAGCCGCGACAGCAGGACGCCGATGGTGAGATCGTCTGCACGGAGCGTCTGGGCGGGCTGCTCAAATACTACCACAGAGTGCAGAGGGCAGCATGATGGATTATTGTTATACCGCCATAGCGGGATTATTCACCCAAACATAGGGGCAGGCAATATCTAGGCGAAGTAGAACCAAAACGAGTGACGAAACTCCCTTGTTTTCAGTATGATATCGTGCTCAAATGTCAAAAGGTCTGGTGTTCGCAAAAGAAGGTTCAAAAGGTCTGGCGATAGCGGTTTCACGTCAGTCGCTTAGCCCTTCTCCAAATCTTCCCTCAAACCGATGGATAAAGCGTTGTGTCAATCAATTCTTTTAACCCCGAGGATTGGTGAATATTTTGCAAGTTTAAAAAAGCGGGGCTGAACTTGAAACTTGTGGGCCATTTACTGAACTAGCATGGCCCATGAGTTTATTGGCACCCACCAGTTGTTAATGTGCGACGGCCTTTGGAAACGGCTTCATGCAGGTTTGAATTGAACCCTGCCTCGCCAGACCCTTGATGAAAGGATTCTATCCGTGCGTGCAAGAGCAGCAACAACGCCATTGAACTGTTGCCGAATTGGAAATGTATTCAGGTTCTCTTTCATGCATTGTTGCCTGCAAGGACTGGTAAGCTTGAAAACAAGGCTTATCGGAGGCCAACGTATGATAAAAACAAAACAGTTGTCAGAGATGACATTGGAGGAATTGTGGCAGCTTTTTCCAATCATCTTGTCTGAGCATAATTCTGACTGGACGAAATATTACGATGAAGAAAAGGCTCTGCTGGAAAAACAATTTGGCAGCCTTCTTGTCAGAATTAACCATATCGGCAGCACCGCCGTTGAGGGATTGATTGCCAAACCGACGGTGGACATACTGCTGGAAGTTAAGCCAGCTTCCTCGTCAGACGATGTGCGGGCAAGCGCTATGAAATGCGGATATACGGTCATGGCTGAAAAACTCGCGCCAGAGTATCGGCTTGATTTGTGCAAAGGCTACACGCCGCAGGGCTTTGCGGAGAGAGTCTTCCATCTGCATATCCGTCATCCAGGCGACTGGGATGAAATCGTATTCCGAGACTATCTGAGGCAGAACCCGTGCAAAGCCGAGGAATATGCCAAATTAAAGATCGAATTGCAGAAACTCTTCAGGCACAATCGGGATGCCTATACCGAAGCCAAAGGAGATTTCATCCGCGCCTGTGTGAAAGAAGCGCGCCTCCAGAGATAATACCGAAGTTGGGCTGTTATATTTTCTGCATCCGTGTGGTTGCGGATACCACAAGCGAGTGGGGTCGCTAAGCGGCCTTTTGCTCGGCATATCTGAAAAGTGATATTGTCAGGTTGGATCCCTACTAATTTTCTACAGGAATATCAAGTAAGTTATGGGATATATGTGTTTCACTTTCAATTCTGGTTACATTTTACTGGATTTTAAAGGGTAATTCTTGATGCGGCCCGTAGATGACTGAAAATTTTTGACGCAAATGGCAAAAATATTCAATGAGCGCGCGGTGGTCATGCCTACCGGTCAAGGCTGTCTGGCGAAGAAAGGAAGTCGAACATGCCAACCACGAGAATGCCATCCTCCGTGTGCCAGGGCTAATTCTGGATATTTTGACTAGAATTTAGGAGTGTAGTATGCTATTTGATTTGCAGGAATTTTTCAGAAATATCATATTTATGAATTTCGAATACTTGTATGTATACACTTGTATTGTTGATATTTACCCAATGAACTGATTATAGCAAATGATAAATTAAGTCATTTTGGTAATTAGTATTTTGTCATCTGACCGATATTACAACTATTATGCTGTACAGATGACTGAACAGAAAGAATTTAGACTTTTGTTCATATGTCCATGATGTCACCATAGATTGTCTTCGGCTTTTCATCCCAATATCATAGTATCCTGGACAACATGGCCCGTTTCAAATCTACTGTTTTATGTTCATGAAAAATAATGTTAACAGGAAGAACTAAGAATAGCGATATTTTTCGGTTAGGCATGCAAAAGTTTATATTTTCCACTGACCTTCTTGTTTTTTAGAGTATATGCTCCAGAAATTTGTGCAGGGACATATCCCTTTGGGGTAATATAGCCTTCTCCAAAGACCAATTTTTCAGCAAAACACGTCCAGACAATTTTAAGATTTTCTGCTTTTAGGAACTCCAATAACTTATCTTTTTTGATAAGCAAACAATGGTTATCATCTTTCTCAAGCTTAATCTCCTTACATATAACATCATTGCCAGAACACCACTCCCCAGATGATTTCCCACAATAGAGATGGAAGAAATCATAGAGTCGCCGACATGGAAGAATAAATCTTTGACTCTCATTAGACTCGGATTCACAAAGATATGAATCATAGACAGGCATGATTTCTGTGGATTCATTAGGATAACCATCTATAGTTTTCCATTCTTCAGTACCATAATAGTAAGAATCAGAGAAAAACTCATAGGCGGGGCTGTCATAAAACTCTCGTAAAAAAACACCGATTTTATCTGAAACATGACCTAATTCTGTTGCTTCGCTTTTTTCCTGAAGCCATTTTAATAAGTCTGCAAATCCTTTAGGTTTAACAAACGAAGCAGATTCGCAATATAATACACGCTGTGTTATATTTTCGTACATAGGAGCATTTCTATTGTGTTTTTCCCAGGCGAGAAAACCGTGTAACATATACCAAGCTTGTCCATTATAATCAACAAACTCTAGATTTGTTTCAAAATTGGGAATATCTTTTGTGTTTTGTGACCAATTATCCAAATTTTCAATAAAAGAATCATATGACAGTACCCCATTAGGGAACGTAACAAGAGGAACATCTTGCCATAAGCAAGTTGGGTCAATGTTTCTAAAATGCGGTTCCCATGGTCCTGAGAAATAAACATACTTTTCTGGATTTTTACCACGATCCTCATTGTTTATTTTAAAGTTATCTGATAATAGTGCTGCTATCTCATATAATGCAATCCACTGGTATTTTTTGCCAATTCTCTCAACATTATAACGCCTTCGGGGATATCTGGACGATGTCTTCGGGGCATAAGTATCAAATTCAGCAAACAATTTAGGATCATATCCATATTTATTCAAGATCAGCCAAACGCCATAATTACTAAGCAGCTGAATGTCTTGATGATCCCAAGAGGACAATAAAGCTTGGAAAACATATCGACCAAAATCACCATACATTGAGATTCCTCTACCATATTCTGTTACCATTGAAGACTTTATTTTATCTAACACTTCTCTCCATATAAAATTGCCAGCCGTTTTCTTCAAGATTAATCGGTCAATTTCATCATTTGAAGGCAAATGCTTTGGGAACTCACTTTTGTAAGGTGGAACAATAATGGACTTGTCTTTGGGCACATATTTGCTCAGTTCAGACACATATTCAATAATATTCCTTGCATAATCGCGTACTAATACGTTCGGATATACTTTATTTCTACAGAAAAAATAATTATAAACCCAGGAGCCAAGTTCATCCATTCCGTCAAAGCACGATGAATTTCTTGTGGCCCCATAAGCAGCTGCCCATAATCTTTCTTGCAAATATGGCTCATCAATATTCTGAAATATCATAAGTAACTGTTTTATAATACCAATATGATTGATTAGTTGATTAACAAGTGCTTTTGTTGCCATGTCCCTAAGTTCATTGTTTGTAGTAGTAAACAACCATATAATCGCTTGACATAAAAGAAGGCGTCTGTCATCATTTAAGAGATCACGTTCTTCGCTTAATGACCACGAAATCAACCTATGAATGTTTGTTTCAGAATTGTAGTTTTTCGCTACTAACTGAGACCAAATAGCATCTCTTTCTGCCATCGATGTCATTCCAATCAACCAATTATGCAATCGAGTTGCATTTGAAAAGTTGTTAGTCTCTGTAGCAACTGCATATAGAGCCTCGATGAATGAAAAAAGATTCTCTTCATCGTTCATTATCTCATTCATTATAAAGTCATTAACTTTATTCATTTTGTTCTCCATTGGAGGCTGTATGTGTAGGCTCTGATAACACGATGCTTATCATATTCATCAAGCGAAGCATAAGGAATCACTTCTATAAATTCTATTCCTAGTTTTTCAGGGATAAGAATAGACAGCATCTCAAGAATTCCATCATCAACTAAATATTGAACTTTGTCCCCACCGATGTCAAATGCTTTTCTTAATTCAGTCTTCGAGCATCCTGAAATAAGAAACTCGCCAATTTTATAATTTTGAAGTCGTTCGTAAGAAAAACGATAAATGTCTTCTGATTCTCCTTTACCGTTATAATAGATATCAGTAGTTAATGCCCCTAAACTAACAAGCTCATCAAGAAAATCCGTTGGTCTAATGCCCTGTAAAGGTATTCCTAGTTCATTAATCATTTCTACTATATTTTCAAATGAAATCCCATACCTACATGTATCAAAGCAGAATTTCGCTATTTTATCAAGGAGTTTGTTACATACTCTATAGCGCCTGTCTATGCGAAGTTTTTCTTCAACTTTATTTTCTAGATTATCAAGGAACCCTTGGAAAACGAAAGTGATTTTCGTGTTATTTGTGGAATCATATAACACCCTACCATTGCTCATATATTCACAGAAAAGCTTCAAAAATAAAGGATTTGTAAACTCTTTTGCTAAAATTGGATAACAAATACTTGACAAATGGTAATGGTCAAAAAAATTGCTTGTAATCTGGTGGATATTATTATAATCAAATCCATGATGGTTGATTTTTATAATGTTTTTTGAGGTTATTTCATTCTTAAGTGCAGGAATACAATCTAAATATGATGTTCTAATACTAAGAACCAGAGCAATGTTATGATAACTTGAAAAATCATTAATAAAACCTGCTATAAAGTTTTGCCAATATGCACATCCAGCTTTTCCCTCGTTGATTGCATCGACAATAAACAAAATTCTCTGCTTATATATTTGACCAACACAATCAAGTGCAGTTAAAAACTCTCTTTCGTCTTGACATGAGGTACATAGTAATGATTGGTTAATTTGAAACCATGGAGGTAATTCATTTGAAAAATGTTGTCCTAGCAATAGAATGCAAGGAATTTGTTCCTTGACACAATTTGAAGCAATGTCGGCTAATAGATGAGATTTTCCAGTACCAGCATCACCAGTTAAGAGAATGCATGACTTGTTATAACAATTAAGAAGAGGTTCTTCAAGAGTATTATCTAGTTTGTATGCTTTATGGCTAACTACGCCTAAATCATAAAGAAATGATTCAAGATAACTTTTGTGTTGCTTATACGATGGATTCTGAAGACAAGCCATTGCCTTTTTTTCTATCTTAGAGGTTTGTTCTTGAAGAATGTCAAGTTTTTTTGAACACGCCTCTAGGTCAATTCCATTTTCTAATTGTTCATTCTCAAATATGCATCTTATATCATATATTATTTGTGAAAAGCCTGTAGCTTCTTCAGGCATGATTTCATGTAAAATCTGTAGTACATCTCTAGCAGCTGCTATGAGTTTTTCTGGAGTGTCTTTGATTTCATTTATAATGTTTGATGTTCGACGTAGAGCTTCAAAATTGTGTGCTAATAGAAGATGATAATTAAGTGTCGGAGTATACCGTGGCCCAAGATTTTTAATGCTTTGAGCCACTTTGCTACTAAACCATTCAAAATCAAAAATATCCTTTTGAAAGAAGTATCGAATTAATCCCAAATTTGCTGGCTTAATTAGCAAATCTGTAAGTTCTGAATTTCCCCAGTAAACAATTTTAACATTTCTGTGCTTGATTTGCTGGATGTAATGATTACAAGCATCAATAAACTCGTTCCATTTTGTAAGTGATGTTTTTTGTTTATCTTTGCGTGAGTCAGAACGATCTACAGGAATACAAACAAAATATTGAACTAGATTAGGATGTGCATTAACAGCAGTAATAAATGATTTTTTTACTTGCCCCCACTGTGAATTTGTTAAGGATGTAGTAAAATACTTTGCTTGCCACCCCCATTCAGTTCCATCTTCATAAACATAAAAAGCTTCTACCCCTGCATCAGGAGTTCCTTTCCGAATAAAGTGATTTGGTAAGGCAAACTCTCTGCGTGCCAAAATACACACCAATTCTTCAAATCCCCGCTCTTGGGAATTATTATGTTCTCGGATGTTATTCCAGTTTATTGTTGGAGAGTTAATCGACACAATTACCTCTAATAATTTACCTTATGTCTAAAAAAATACGGTCAGGCATATCGTATTTCGTGGAATCTATGTTGGCAACGTGCAAGGGATCGAACAGATGGGGGCATACCTGTAATAATATGAATCGTGTTTTCTACAATGAAAAAAAAAAGTCTCGCAGCCCACATCCCATATATATTTCCTAACTGAAATCTACTTTGTATTCTATTCGGTAATATAGCATGTCAAGCACTATTTTCGCAATAACATGGGTAAACTATGTTTTGGAATTTCAATCTATTTTTGAGGATTTTTCTCAACAAAACTTATTATGGCAACAAGCGTCCAGCTTTCCTCTATTGCTTTATTCTTGCCCATCTATGTCTAATGGATTATCAAATTATATCAGAGGAGTTTTTTCGAACAATATATGAAGCAATATGGTCATAATCACACCAAATGTATTTTTCATTAATTCCAATTTATCTAATGTGTGTAAAATTTCTCCTTTGTTTTGTATTTGAAAAACTACATCGTCAAAATTGAAATATTGTAATGAAGTGCTGATATATCTGTTGTCTTTACCCCTAGGCTCCAAAGAGAGTGTTCCTAAACGGGAAATGTGCCTGAAAGAAAAAAACACCCTTCTTGATTACGTCTGGCCTTGATTATTTAGTTTATCGCGTGGTAAATATTCTTTAGATTGCTGAGTTCCATGACCAGTATCCCTCTTCATGTCTTGATAATGCCGACAATATACATTCTCAGTTTTATCTAACTAGAGTGCCCTGGTAAAAAACAAATTGTTTTTTGGGGGATTTTTTATTTGGAAACGAATAATTAATCCTGTGTGGCAAAAGCATTTTGCCCAGAAATTGCCAAAATAGAAAAATGAGCCAATAAATTGAATCTTATAATTTGTGGTTCAAAACTTCATTATCCTAAAAAACTTTCCAGTAAGAACCAGCGAATCGAGTAAAATCGGTATAATTCGTTAAAAAACTTAAGATAAATTGGCATATCGGAATATCTTTAATATATTATGCCCATTGGTTTTATAGACATAAATTGTGGAGATATCAATGGAAAATGACTCGTCAGAAATGGAAATCACTGGTTATTTGAAGATGCGGGATGTCTGCCAATATCTTTCCGTTACGGATGAGACCATCAGTAAATGGATTCGCAAAGATGGAATGCCCGCCCACAAGATTGGCAAACAGTGGTTGTTTGTCAAGCGGGAGATTGATTCTTGGATTGTTGGGCACAATGGTAATGGCGAAATGCCCAAGGGACCCAACAAGTAACCCACAGGTCGGCAAAGGAAATGATGGCAGAACTTGGTCTGGGAGATTGGAAGAATTTCCAGGAAAGAGTACTGACGCAATTGTTGGAGGTTGGAGTCATTGAGTGTATATAGCCTGATTTTCTCTGCAGGCCAACCCAGAAATACCGCTTGATACAAAAGGGACAACGTGGAGTTATTGAAAAATTTAGAATAGGAGTTCGCAGATGAAATACGATCTATCGCAACCTGGACTTTATTATCTACTTAACACTCCAGAAGTTAAAGCAGAACTTGAACGTCTTAAGTTGAACGGGAAAGCATCATTTGAAAAGAAACCAGATACAGATCTTATAGCACAGATGATGGCTCGGGCAATATCGAGCGAAGTCGAAAAGTTCATTGCGGATAAACTAGCAGAAGCCTCTGGTCAGACGGATAAACCAGAAGATTGGGTGTATGAAACACTAAAAGGGCTTCAAGAGCATACTGAAATTTTTAACTTCATTAAAAAAAATATCCCTGCTGATGAACCAATAAGTAGACAAATACTCAAGGAAGTCAAGGTGCTTCCAGAAGCAGATGACACTGCTCGTCCAACAACAGCATTAACAGAATCCGAATTGATTGTTCCAAATGGTCGTTCACCTCAACTTGGAAATGAGATTGAACGAGAATTGAAGTCTTGTGAATCGGCAAGTTGGCTAGTTTCATTTATCAAGCTAAAAGCCATACGAGCTTTTTATCCACAACTCCAACAATTTTGCGGAAAAGCAAATGACGATGGTTCTCCTAGGCTTAGTATTGCAACAACAACTTATATGGGTGCAACTGAAATTGATGCCTTAAAACTTCTTTTCGCATTGCCAAACACTCAGATAAAAATTTGTTTCAACACTTCACAGACTCGGCTTCATGCCAAAGCATATATTTTCAAAAGGAAGACAAATTTCGGTTCAGCTTACATCGGTTCAGCTAACCTTTCTTCTCAGGCATTGACATCGGGTCTTGAATGGACGGTTAAGGTTGCTCAACAGGAAATTCCGCATTTGTGGGAACGTGCTATAGTGGAGTTTGATTCCTGTTGGAATGATGAGAATTTCGAATTATGCTCTGAAAAAGATCTAGAACGAATAAGAAAAGCACTTTACGATAGTCGCACTATCTTTTTACCAAGCCGAGTGCAAACTGCGGATGATAAGTTTCGAACGTATTTGACAATCCATCCACATTCTTATCAAACAAAGATGGTTGAAGAGTTAGCTGCAGAACGCAAACAAGGCAAGTATCGTCACCTGATAGCATCAGCAACAGGAACAGGAAAGACGATTGTTGCGGCATTTGACTATGCTCAAAGAATTAAGGAACTGAAACGAAATCCGAGATTGCTTTTTCTCGCTCATCGTAAAGACATTGTTGAACAGGCGCGAGAAAAATACCGCGCTGTTTTACAACAGTCGCTTTTTGGTGCGTTGATATCTGATTCAAGTACATTTACATCACAATCGGCAGAACAGATATTTTGCACAATACAGTCCTGGGAAAATCATGTTAAGACCCAGTTGCCAAATGATTTTTTCGATCTGATAGTTTTAGATGAATGTCATCATGCTGCAGCAGTCTCATATCAGAAAATAATTCAATTCTATAGCCAAGCGATTAATGATAAAAAGACTGATTTACTTGGATTATCGGCAACTCCGTTTCGTGCGGATGGCAAGGATATCCGCGCTGATTTTGGAGGAGATTTTACGCATGAATTGTCTTTGGCAGAAGCGATTGAACATGGACATATCGTGCCATTTACTTATTTTGGAGTAAAGGATGATGTAGATTATTCTGATATAAAATGGGGACAAGGTGAAAAGGAACAACTTGAGGAAGTATTGTATCAAAACGGGCGGCATCTTGAGAATGTGTATCAGACACTTATCTCGCATATCGCTGATCTTAGTTCTCTGCGGGCAATTGGTTTTTGTGCAGGACTTAAACACGCAAGGGCGGCATGTGATTACTTCATGCAAAAAGGTATTAGTTCAATAGTCCTTTCAGGTGAATCAACACAGGAGGAACGTGAAAAGGCACTGGATGCTATTTCGAAAACAATTCCAGATATTAATGTTATATTTACTGCAGATTTATTCAATGAAGGTGTTGATATTCCTGTAGTCAACACCATACTAATGATGCGTCCAACAAACAGCCCACTTATATTTATTCAACAACTTGGCAGAGGATTACGCATTGCGCCACCACAATATCAGAAAGACGATCTTCTTGTACTTGACTTTGTTGGTAACCATAATGCAAAATATCGAGGTTTTGAACGGTACCAATTTATGTCAACACGAAAAGACATCCCGTTACAGGAACAGATTAAGAATGGAATGCCGTTTCTGCCGGCAGGGTGCTCTATCTCACTTACTGAACAAGCACAGACTAAGGTGTTGGAGAATATTCAGCGACATATGGCGGCTCTCCGCGGCAATACTCTCAAGAATCATCTAATCAATATCATCCGTGGTGCTGGGAGACATCTATCTCTCATGCGGCTGATGGACGAGATTTCTTCATCTACTCCAGCACCCATTTTCCGTTATACGTCACCTGCATCTCTAGAAGCCAAGGCATTGAACGAGGGTGGACCTGAAGATGACATTGGCAAGTGCTTCAATTCTCTTGCTCAAACAGATAGTCCTTGGATGATAAATGCTTGGATAAATCTTCTTTCTGGAAAGACAGATAATATGACTCAGGATGATATCAAATATGCAAAGTTTTTCTTGCTTTCTGCATTTGATCAAGACGTTCGAATGAGTTCTATAGATGTTGTATGGCAAAAAGTTCTTGGATATACTGGCGTTGCTCGTGATCTTCGTGAATTTCTTGAATGGCGCAAAAGCCATTCTGCACCAATGGAGCCCATAACATTCAGGCAAACGTCAAAGTATCTTGAATTGCATCGTATGTATAGTTCAAAGCAGATTGCAGCGGCTCTTGGCACAAATGGAATGACAATTCAAGGTGGTGTGTATTATAATAGATTCGCAGAGACTGATTCTTTTTTTATTACACGCTTAAAAGGTGAGAGGGATTTCTCGCCAACAACAATGTATAAAGATCATGCAAAATCGCAGACAATATTTCATTGGGAAAGTCCGAATAACACCACACTTATATCTAGCCCAGGCAAACGTTATGTGTCAAATGACACTACCAAAATGCTGTTCATTCGGCAGTCTAAACGAATGCAGATGGATATTACAGGTTCTTATCCGATAGGGAACCTCACATCTAATTATGTCTTCCTGGGCCCGGTTAAGTCTGTGATAAGTCATTATGGAGAATGCCCAATAGGAATTGATTATGAGCTTGTGTATCCAATTCCTGCCGAAGTGTATGAATATGCTCGTGGTGCGTAATTTTCACATATATCTGCAAGAACATGTAATTGATATCGATAATAACTAAACTATAATAAATAAAATCATGAAATCATCGGCTAAATACATAAGAATAGTCCAGAGCCTTCTGGAATACCCACGAGAGCAGGAGTGGTTTGAGTTCAAAGCCAATTGGTTTGAGCCAAATTCACTGGGCGAGTACATTTCTGCTCTGGCGAATGCGGCGGCATACCATGGGCGCGATTTTGGGTATTTCGTCTGGGGAATTGAGGATAAGACCCATACCATCGTTGGAACGGACTTTGACCAGACGCAGGAGGTGAAACGTGAACCATTGGCACACTATTTGGAGCGTCAGTTGACTCCAGACACAGCCTTTGTCTTCCACGAGTTGGAGATGGAGGGCAAGCGCATTGTCCTGTTGGAAATTGCGGCAGCAAAGACAGTTCCAACCGCTTTTGCAAATGTACGCTATTTCCGCATAGGCTCTAGCAAGGTCGTTCTGACGAAGTACCCAGAACGGGAGTCGGAACTGTTCCAGATATTGCGCAATGGACCTCCGACACTCTCCAACACGGAGGCGTCCAGGCAGGATCTCACATTCAATAAACTCATTGTCTATTATGCCTCCAAGGGAATTACTTTGAATAGGCGAACCTTCAAGCGGAACCTTGGCTTTCTGATGCCAGACGGCAAGTACAACTTGTTGGCGCAATTGCTTTCTGATGACAGCGGAATCAACATTCGATTCGCCATGTTTAATGGCAAGGACAAGGCATCCACGATGTATTCTGTCCGCGAACTTGGAAATACTTGTCTGCTTTACTCCCTGGATAAGGCACTTGAAATTGGCGATGTGCTGAACATACCGCAGGCAGACGAGCGTAACCGCGTCGTGGAGAGGAAGGAAGTACCACTATTCAACGCTGACGCCTACAGGGAAGCAGTCGTTAATGCCTTTGTCCACAACCGCTGGACTGACCTCAACTCTCCAATGTTCTGTGCCTACAGTGACCGCGTGGAAATTATCTCCCATGGGGCATTGCCTCCCAAGCAGACAGTGAAAGGATTCTTTGACGGAGTATCTGTGCCAGTTAACCCAGAACTTTCGACCATCTTCCTGCAATTGCACATCAGCGAGCGAACAGGCCGAGGTGTCCCGAAAATCATCAATGCATACGACAGGGGAATCTTTGAATTTGGCGAGAACACGATTTCCGTTATTCTGCCTTATGACCGTCTTCAAGTCGAGGGTGTTATCCCCCAAGTCAAAGGCCAAACACCCCAAGTCAAAGGCCAAACACCCCAAGTCAAAGGGCGTAATAATAGGGGCAAGAAACATATTCCTGCCGACCTTCAAGAAAGGATATTGCAG
>JAEEGL013066647.1_pt1 | contig 17779 bp, 15 predicted proteins | sample 9134231 | NCBI WGS metagenome assembly JAEEGL01 (sample SAMN16246548, study PRJNA631951) | gut metagenome | biome: gut microbiome; feature: rumen; material: fiber-attached | host: Bos | place: Iran: Karaj | collected 2018-10 | reverse complement strand
GACTGCAGTTGCAAGACCTTCTGTAGCTCCGAGGGAGCCTGCAGTAGTCATGAATACGAGATATGTAGGTGCGTTGTCGAGGAATGACGAAAGAGCACCTGTAATCCAGAAGAACTGCCAAGGATTGCTGAGTCCGAGGGAAGCACCGTGAGTTCTGAGAAGTGCAAGTGCAGGAATCATGGTAAGGAAGATACCGATGAACAGCTTTGCAACCTCTGCGATAGGTGCGAATGTGAATCCGTTGAACTCTCTGATTTCTCTCTTTGTGGTCTTCATTGAGAGGAATGCCGCAAAGAGAATGATTACAACCTGAACCATGTAGCAGTACTGGAATGTATAACCGAATACTTCAACGCCGGTAGTTCCGAGTCTTTCAGGAGCAGCGAGGATACCTGTAAGAATTACAGCACCAACAATCATTGCAACGAAGAGGAAGTTGTGTGCACCTTCGATGTGGATCTTTTCCTTTTCGCCTGTAAGCATATCTTCAGGCTTTCTGCCCTGTGCGAGTTCTTTCTTTGCGAGCTTTTTGTCGATTAATGCAAATACAATCAGCAGGATTGCTGCGTTGAAGCACATAATCGGGAATATTCTCATAGTCCAGAAGAACGGAACGCCGCGGAGGAATCCGAGGAAGAGTGGAGGGTCACCTACAGGAGTGAGGCAGCCGCCCAGGTTAGCTACTGTGAAGATGAAGAAGATAATAACGTGAGCCTTCTTTTCTCTCCAAGCGTTCGCCTTGATGATAGGTCTGATCATGAGCATTGCGGAACCTGTTGTTCCAACCCATGATGAAAGCAGTGTTCCTATGATTAACAGGATGCAGTTTACCTTTGTGGTACCAACGAGGGAACCCTTCAGCGCAATACCGCCGGCTGCAACGAACAGACCGAACAGAAGAACGATGAATGTGAGGTAGTCACCCAGAATCATTTCGGACATTTCATAAAGAAGATGATGTCCGCCATATACGATGCCAAACGGAACCAGGAAGCAAGCAGCCCAGAACAGAGCTACCCACAGCTGATTCTCTTCCCACCATTCAGGCTTTACGAGCGGGAAAATTGCAATCGACAGAAGCATGCCGACAAACGGAATGATGCTCCAGATAGGGAGACTGTTTCCGATGTCCTCTCCACCATCTGTTGCGAACGCAAGCAGAGTTGTGCAGAAGATCATGACAGCTGCCGAGATGAAAATTTTGATTTCACTCTTAGTAATCATTTTAACTCTCCATTATTTATAAATATTTACTTTAGGGAAAAATCCCGAACATAGTTATTATATCAAAGAACACCTATACTGGCAAGGAAAATTGACAAAAAGTTATCATTTTCGTACGAATTTGCGCTTGCCTCCTCGGCCACGACGCCTATTTGTGGTAGGTTTCACCGCGATTTATCTTGAAAGCGCGATAAATTTGCTCCAGCAGGAACACTCTCATCATCTGATGAGGGAAGGTCATCGCCGAGAATGATAGCTTATAGTCCGCACGGGCAGACACCTCCGTCGAAAGCCCCAGGGATCCGCCTATTACGAAGACCAGGTCGCTCTTTCCATCAAGGCCGAGCCTGTCAAGCTTTTCCGCCAGGCCCTCCGAGCTTAGGCTCTTTCCGAGCACCTCGAGAGTGATTACATATTCATCCTTTCTGATGTGGGCAAGTATGTCGCGGCCCTCCGCCAGCTTTACCGCCTCTTCCTCTGCCTCGCCGGCGCGGTCCGGAAGCCTTGCTTCCTTTAATTCCACAATCTCAAGCGAGCAGTAAGCCTTGAGGCGCTTCGCGTATTCCGCCACAGCATCCGACCAGTATTTCTCCTTTAGTTTTCCTATGCAAACAACCTTTATATTCATGCCCGTCTTCCTTTCAAAATAAAAAATGGGGACTTGCCGTCCCCATTATATCACATATTTCACAATCAGACATTGTATACATCCGAGAATTGGTCTCTTGCGAGAGTGTGCATATCAAGATGGCGTCCCACATAGTAGCCCTCGGACTCCATTATTCCCTTGACCGTGGTCTCCGCCATCTCCGGGAAGTTGGTTTCCTTGCTTAAGTGTGCCAGAAGAACCGTCGGTCTTTCGAGAAGTCCCCACTTGCCGTCCTTTAAGATGCGGCACAGCTCCATTCCCGCAGTTTCATTCGAGATGTGTCCGAAATCGCTCATGATTCTGCGCTTGAGCTCGTAAGGATATGAGCAAACCTGAAGAGTATCCACGTCGTGATTTGACTCGAGCACGATCAGGTTGGAGTCCACCAGGTATTCGTGCGCCTGCTCGGTAACAAAGCCCGAATCGGTCAAGATTGTCAAAATGCGGCCCTCGCTTTCAAACGAGAATCCTATCGGCTCCTCGGCATCGTGCGAAAGCTTGAAAGGGCAGATACGAATATCGCCGATCCAGAAATCCTTTCCCGCCGCGACCGTAATGTGCTGCGAGTTTGTCTCTCCGGAAATGTGTTTCCATGTGCCCTCGGAGCAGTAGATTTCTATATTAGGGTATTTATTTGTAAGCGGCTTTATGCCACGCACATGATCTATATGCTCGTGAGTCACAAGAATTGCCTCGACATCCTCACTCTTTGTGTCCGCCGCAGCGAGGCCCTCTTCAATCTTTTTGCAGCTGAGGCCCGCGTCAACCAAAAGCACGGTTTCGTCTGTGCGCACCAAATAGCAATTGCCGCTGCTTCCACTCGCAATTGAACAGAATCTTAGACACATATCAATACCTCCAACTTTTGTCTTTTGTATACAAAATACATTTTCGATATTCATATTTTAGCGCAGATTCTCATAAAAATCAACGGGAAATTTCTTTAATTTCCATTAAATCTGAACAGCCTCGACATATTTTTTCTCTCCGCTGCCAAGCGTGATTTCCCAGGCCGGGAATGCCGTATCCGAAACGGTTTCGCCAAGCTCTATATCTGCCTCCGGCACCCTGTAAACCGGGCGTATTCCCGTGATTACCAGCTTTTCGCCCGGGGTTTCGCTGCCAAGCGACATAACCGCAACAGCCGCCGATATCGTTTCGACCCTTCGCGGCGAAAGCTCCACATCGTCGAGGAAACGGTATTTCATATCCGAAACCTGCCCCTCCTCAAAATATACATCGATGAAGTTCTCCGCTATCTGCAGCCCGTCAACCACGTTTACAAAGTGTACGCAGGCATCGTACTCCGCGCCCTCCGGCCGGTCCGTGCCCGATGTTGTGCTGTCGTAAACCACCGCCTCGTCGAAGATTCCCAGATACTCCAGAAAATCCTCCGCGGCCTTTTCATAGCCGCCCTCCACACGTGGTACGCTGAACGCGAGAGCCTTTATCTCTTCCCTGTCAACCGAAAGATACTCTCCGTGCAGAATGTGCACATTTGGCTGCACCTTTGGAATTTCAACCGTAAGCTCCAGATTGCGCTGCTCCATAAGCTGTGCAACCACTTCGTCGTTTCCCGTTTCGTGAACGTCCATGTGGCGGGTCTGGTGACTGTAAATCAGAAATACGTTTGTCGCCAGGAGCGCAATTATTAAAATTGTCTTTGCCTTAGTCCAGTCCATAACTCTTAGCCGTATATAAATCAAAGTATAACGATTCGTTAAGCCCCGCGGCTTTTATTTCCCACACCGGTGACAGAGCCCCCTCTTCACAAAGGTAGCCGTACTTCACCGAGGTAAGCCTTTGCGCAACCTCCTCCATGGTCAGCTCTTCGCCAAGCATTTGCGCTATGCTCTCGTAGTTCGCCGCAATGGTGTTGATTGCCGCAAAAACGGGCTCCTTGGCCTGCTTCGCATCAGCGGAAGGCTCCGCAACAAACGGCCTTTTCGCGTAGAAGTAGGAGACAACGCCGCCTGAGACTTCCACGACCACGGAAGGGCCGTCTTTAAAGAAGATTTCCTCTCCGCCGACCATCTGGCTGAACTCGAAGCGGTAGGTCTTGTAGCCGCTGTCGTCGATGCTCGATTTCTCAAGTCTGATGCCCGGCAGCACGGCGCCGCCGGTCGGAACAGGCTCGTGCCTGTCTATGAACTTTATGGCTGTGTCAAGGGCCTCGAAATAGTTCAGCGTCTGCCTTCCCGATTCGCCCGCCTTGTACTCTATGCTTCCGTCCTCTGCAAGGATAAGCGTGGTCTCGCCGTAGCCGTACATGTAGATGACCTTGCCGCCGGCTTCTTCAATCTTTCGCACGAAGTCAAAGGTTTTGCCAAAGAAGGCCTTTGCCCGAATCAGGTCTGCCGCAGGATCGCGCCCAAGCGATGCCTCGCGCACGGTCATGTCAGACTCCATATACATCGGAACCATCACGTCTGTCCCGTTTCCTTCGCCCAGAAAGGCTTCGAGAGGATAATACGATGCCTCTTCCGAGAAATCGTGCGCCGCAAAGAATGTGTCCATCCAGTCGGAGCCGGTCTCACCGGTCACTATGCGGAAATAACGGTTCTGCTGCGCATCATATGCGAGCACGCTGTCCTTTGCAACCTCGGAAAATCCGATTTCGGACAGGTTTGATACATCCTCTACGCCGCTGAAGGCCTTTTCACCCTTGAATTTGTAGTAATCCAAAATTGGAACCAGATAATTGAAAACCGCACGAACAGATTTGTATTTATAGGCTTCTTTGTATTGCTCCTCGGAAATTTCCTCGATGAAGAGCTCCTCTCCCTTTCCGAAGCCGCATATTACGCTCACCAGAGAGGAAGGGTCCTCGGGGCTACCGTAAAGCTCCTTTGTGTCCGTCTTTACGAAATAGTCGCCCTCGCCGGTTCCTATGATGATAGCAGACGGAAGTGCGATATCTTCGACAAGGCGCTCTGCCGGCATCTCTTCCTCGTCGCCGAAGCCAAAGTCCAAATCTATTTCCGAAAAGGAAAGCTGGTTAAAGCTCAGATCCTTCCAAAAAACATATAATAGTAGTATTGTGCTAAGCGTCAATACTACTATTACTATACTCTTTATGGTTTCTTTTATGCTCGTCCTTTTATCCAAAATAATATCTCCGAGGTTAATCGCCGAATATGGTCTTGAGCAGGTTTTGCAGGAATGTCAGGGTTCCGGACTGACCGGTGCTGAACACTGCGCTTTCGGTAGTCTCTTTGGTCGCTACCTTTACCGTTCTGGTGGTTGTGTAGATAGCCTTTTTGTCGCCACCTATCGTATTAACCGTTATTTTATATGTTCCCGGGGAAACATTTTCAAACTTTTTTGTGTAATAGCTGAGCGTGTTTGTGCTGGTAAAGCTCTCCGCCTCTGCTATGTTGGTATAGACCTTGCTGGTTTTGGTCTCTATATTGCCGTCGATACCTGCGGCCGTGGTTACAACCGTGGATTCCTTTGCGACGGAAACTGTAATGGTTTCGACCTTTGTTACCTTGACCGAAACCAGGAGGCTTGACGAATATACTGTCGAATCTGCCGAAGGGTTCACTATTGAGATGTATGGATCGGTATCAGCAAATGCCATCGACACCGATGAGAAGAGTAGAACCAGTACCAGTGCCAGTACCGGCAGAATTCTTTTCATTTCTTCGTTTCCTCCTTTCTTTTAATCTTTTAGGCTGTGAATTGGGGACACAGCTATCGACTCTATCCCACAATACAGAGTTAGTATAGCACACGAATATTACAGCAGTATTACAGCCAGTTTAATTCATTTTTACAGATTGCATTCAAAAAAATGCAAGGTAGCGCATAGCCTATCGCATAGAAAGACGGATCCGGGTCTCCCCGAATCCGTCCTCCAAAAAGGGATATTATGAAGTCTAATAAGCTGAATAAGTTTAGTCGTCCTCTGAAATCGCCTTCAAAAGATATGCATCATCCGACTTTTGAACCTTGAACTGAGATACCAGTCTCTTTAATGTATCGGTCTGGCCGTAGAGCTTTTGCGAGGATGCGGCGGATTCCTCCGCAGTCGCGGAGTTTACTCTGATAACATCCGAAATATCGCCTATTCCGCTGTTTATCTGAGCGATGCTCTTTTGCTGCTCGTTTGAAATCTCCTCGATTGCGTTACAAAGACCTGCAGTCTCAGTGATACCTCCAACGATTTCTTCGAGAGCCTCTGCTGTATCGTTTGCAATCTTCGTACCGGCTTCAACCTTTGAAATGGAGCCTTCGATGAGAGCTGTTGTCTCGGAAGCCGCCGATGCCGATTTAGCCGCGAGGCTTCTTACCTCGTCTGCTACTACAGCAAAGCCTTTGCCGTGTACGCCTGCACGTGCCGCCTCAACAGCAGCATTAAGTGCGAGGATGTTTGTTTGGAATGCAATATCGTCGATAACCTTGATAATCTTCGAAATGTTTGCCGAAGACTCGTTGATATCGGACATCGACTGAAGCATTGCCTGCATGCGCTTGTTGCCTTCTTCGGCCTTCTTCATTACATCGCTGGATACAGCGGATGCCTTCTTTGCGTCTTCGTTGTTGCGCGATGTCTGCTCCGAAACCTTTGCCATAGTATCCACGAGCTCCTGAACTGCACCGGCCTGCTTTATGCTGCCGTTTGCAAGCTCCGTAGCACCGTCTGCGAGCTGCTTTGCTCCGATTGCAACCTGATTTGAAGCATCGTCCATATCCATAATGGTATCCGCAAGTCCGTTTCTGATTGAAATGATAGCCGTTGCCATCTTTCCGAACTCACCGATGTATTTAACGCCGGTATCATGCGGAGTGAGGTCTCCGTCGCCCATGTTTCCGAGCGTGAATACGAGGTCTCCGATAACGGCATTTAAGCTGTCTATCGTGGAGTTTAACGCATCCTTTATCTTTGCATGGTCGCCCTTGTAATTGCCGACAACCTTTGTATCGAATCTTGCCTTTGCGAGCTTTTCGATAACCTCAATTGCCTCTTCAATAGGATCGAGAATCGAATCAATTGTCGCATTGATAGCTGTAACAACAGCCTTGTACTCGCCACTGTAGTTATCAGACACAAGACGTGTATCGAGGCGTCCCTCAACGGCATCGTCCGCAAGCCTCTTTGTGTCGCCAAGGAGCATCCTGATGGCATCCGTAACATCCAAAAGGCTTTCGTCTATGCGTGCAAACTGTTCTGCAGTCTCCTGCAATGCTTCGTTTGCCACAGTTTTGCCGGTTTCGAGCTTGAAGTCGCCTCCCGCAAGCTTTTTGAGATTTCTTTCGATACGGCCAACTTCTTCTGAAAGGTATCTGTTACGTTCTTCCTCGGAAATCTGCGGTACTGTAGGAACGTTACTTGCCGCCTGCTCGAGCTCTGCCGTCTTCTTTGCAGCGACATCAAGAGCATTGCTCATTGCGCCCATAATTCCGCGGAATTCGCCCTCTAAGCCATCTGTGCTTACATTGCCGGCAACCTTACCTGTTTCTACGGCCTCTGCAAGAGCATTCGCCTCTGCCTTGATGGTTTCAATAGCGGCAGCCGTTGTCTTAACGGCTCCGAACGCCTTTCCATAAACACCCGCTGCGTTTTCAGGGAGTTCAGGTAAATTGCCGTGTCCTATTTCAATAATCGCATCGGAGAGCATGTCCATAATAGATACGATACTCTCGACGATTTCGTTTGTCTTTTCAAGCAGACCCTTGTATGCGCCCTTGAGCTTTTCAGGATTTGCTCTGTAGGTGGTGTCTCCCTTTACTACGGCATCGTTGATGCGGTTCATCTCGCCTCTTAAGGTCTGAATCGAGAGAATTACATCGCCGGCTGCCTTGTATACTATGTCACCGTCGCTACGAGGTGTAACCTTTATCGAGAGGTCGCCCTCGGAGAGCTTGCTGAGCATCTCTGCCTGCGCCTTGCTACTCTCGATGAGGTGATGGAAGGAGTTGTTCAGCTTGTCTATCTCGTCATGCGGATTTTCCGTAAACGTGGATTTTGCCGCAAGTACATCTCCGACCGCCAGCTTTTCCGCCTGATCCGCGAGATCCTTTATCGGCCTTACCAGTCTCTTTGTTACAGCCTTTATTACCAGAGCAACCAGTATCATGGAAACGACAAAGCATATTGCCAGGTAAATGGAGGTCTTCGCAACGCCGCTGAAGGCTTCCTTTCTAGGAATGATAGTAACAAGGTTCCAGCCGCTTATGGCTTCGGATTTGCCTAAAACCTTTTGGCCGTCATATTTTCCTATAGCAACCTTTTCGGCATCACCGCTTTCATAAAGCGATAAAATCTTTTCAGGGAGGCCGATATCCGCTATGTTTTTGCCCGTGCAATCGAGGTCAGGATGATAGAAAATGTTTCCGTCCTCGAGTACTGCGATGATATAACCGGTTTCTCCAACCTTTGCATTCCTAAAGATTTCCTGGATGTCATCGGCAACTATATCCACACCCGCCATACCAACAATGTTTCCGTTGTAGTATACAGGAGCGCCAACCGTGCAGATGGTGTAGCCTGTGGTTGTATCAAAATACGGCTGCAGATAAACGGTTTCACCTTTTGCAGCTACAACAGCCTGCACCCAGCTTGTTTTCGTTATATCCGTCTCCGGAAATCTTTCATGTCCGCTCCTGCCGTCGGCTGAAAGCATATCGTTAAAGGTGGCTCCCGCAACGAACACATCCTTTACCTCCGGATGTTTCTCCGCGATTGCCGCCAGGTGTTCAACAATATAGCCCTTTCCCGGCATATTTGCATACCACGTGCCTGTGGCCGCAGCATTACCCATAAATTCCTGAAGCTTTGCATCCAGCGCATAGGTTTCCGCTACGCTGCCGTATTCCGTGAAGTATTCCTCCAGCTTTCCTGCAGTTGCCTCCGAAGCAAGCTTCATTTTCTCCGATGCAACATTTGTAAACTGCACAGAGAGCACCATGCTCATGACGATAATTATTTCCATAAATATCAGGAGCATCGGTACACCCAGGCCAAGCACAAATTCTTTTGCGACAGAGCTCGGTTTCGTTGGCTTTGAAGCCTTGTTTGTATTCTTGCTTGCCTTCACTTTTGCTTCTTTTTCCTTCTGCTTTTTCATTTTGTCTCTCGCTTTCCGGCTTTACGCTTTTTGCCCTTTTCTACCTTTACCTACTGAAATACATTTTAAATACACTTTCTTGACCGTTAGCACATTTAATTATAATACATGAAATCTGAAAAGTACAGTAGTTTTCTAATATTCAGATAACTTTTTGCAAAAAATTCTCCTAAAGTTTTTAAACTTCCTGCCGATATGTATATATGACAAGGTATAGCTTTACTTGTCATACGCATAATTCCTAGTACAAAGGAGGTACCAAAATGTCAGTATCAGGAGTGTCCACCATCAATACTGCAAGCATTAACCTGAAGGCAGAAATCAAGACAAAGACTGAAGTCTCTGCCGAAAAAAATACTGTACCCGCAAGCGCAGAAGGAGCTGCAAAGCTGCAAGACAGTTTCGAAAAGAGCGAACCCGCTCAGGAAATTGGCTACGGTAATATTGCAAAAGGGCTCTCCGCAGATCAGGTACAGGAATTAAACGACCAGCGCCTTAACTCGCTGAAGAGCATGGTTGAAAAGCTCATCTCCCAGCAGGCAGGCAAGGCGACCGGAATCAACTTTTCCGAATTAAAGATCGATATCTCAATCGACATTACAAGCATCTCCGCAGAGAATGTTGAAAGCGACATCTTTAACGACCCTAACTGGGGCGTTGACGCCATGGCAACAAAGCTCATGGATATGGCACTTTCGCTCTCCGGCGGCGACAGCTCAAAGGCTGAGCTTCTGATGAACGCCGTAGAAAAAGGCTTCTCAATGGCCGGCGAAGCTTGGGGCGACGACCTTCCGGACGTTTGCAAGGCTACGCTGAACGAAGTGAGAAACCGTTTCGATTACTGGTCAGAGAACGGCTCGATGGACGGTTACGAATACAAGGGCTACACTGTTTAGCGCAGCTCATCCATTGCGATATTCGCAAGTTCATCGGCACGATTGTTCATTTCAGTCACATATTTAAAATCTTCAAAGGTAAAGCGGGCACCGTTCCACTCCACGAATTTTTCGTAAAGCGAGTCGAAATTGGTGCTTTTGCTTTTTAAATTAACATGTCCCTTCACACGGAAAAACTCAACTTTTCCCTGCTTTTCGACAAGTTCAAGAAGCTCCTCCCAAAGCTCGCGGTTCTCCACGGGCTCTTTTTTTGAGTTCTTCCAGCCGTTACGCCTCCATGAAACATACCATTTTTCACGGAAGCAGTTCATGAGATACGAGCTGTCCGAAAAGACCTCCAACTCCAGCCCCTCCTTTTTCAGCGCCGAAAGCGCCGCAATGAGTGCCTTCATCTCCATGCGGTTGTTGGTCGTATTGACCTCGCCGCCGTGAAGTTCCTTTTTATGCTCTCCGTATTCGAGGATGGCTCCCCAGCCTCCTATATTTTCGTCCGACTGGTTCCCGGAGCAGCCTCCGTCGGTGTAAATCTGTATTTTCATCTTTTCACCTCATCCGTCACCTTCGGTGACACCTTCCCCTCGAGGGGAAGGCTTTTTGCCTACTGCAGCCCTAGGAAAGGCTTTTTGCCTACTGCAGCCTAGGAAGGCTTTTTGCCTACTGCAGCCTAGGGAAGGCTTTTCGCCTACTACAGCCCTAGGGAAGGCTTTTTACAGCCCCGAAGAAATGAATTCCCGCAGGGACGCCGTTGATATTTCCTCCGCATGCGCATGCCCTATTCTGTCGAGAACCACGATTTTACTGTGGTTTCCGCTGCGCTTTTTATCCGAAAGGACCGCCTTTGCAAGGTCTCCCGCGTTAAACGGCGAGCTTACCGGAAGTCCGTACTTTCCGAGCAGATTCGAAAGCGGAACCGAGAAGTTTTCTCTGCACAGGCCCTTGTTGTAGGCCGCGCGGCTTATCACAACCATGCCGATTGCCACGGCATGACCATGGGTTATCGTGTATTCGGAGCATTTCTCAATGGCGTGCCCTATGGTGTGGCCAAAGTTTAAGATTGCGCGAAGGCCCTCTTCTCTTTCGTCCTTCGCAACTATGCCCGCCTTTATCTCAACGCACTTTTTAATGATAAGCCTGTTTTCCGGCGAAACGTTGCCAAGATAGTTGAAAAGCTCCGCATCCATTATTGCGGCGCACTTTACGGCCTCCGCTATGCCGTCGAGCCAGAGCTCCTTTGGCAGTGTCGAGAGAAGCGAGTAGTCGCAAAGCACCAGGCTCGGCTGCCAGAAGGTGCCCATGAAGTTCTTACCCGCATTCAAGTTGACGCCCGTCTTGCCGCCAACCGACGAGTCAAGACAAGCCAGAAGCGATGTCGGCATCTGCACATAACGAATGCCGCGCATGTAGACCGAAGCCGCAAAGCCCGCAATATCGCCCGTCACGCCGCCGCCGAGAGCCACAACCGCATCAGACCGTGTAAGCTCCTTGCGCCCCATGTACTCCACCAGGCTTGTCACCGTCGCGGAGGTTTTGTTGACCTCTCCCGCCTCAAAGCGGAAGACGCACGGATCGAAGCCCGCATCGGAAAGCGAGTTGAGCAGCTCCGCAGCATAAAGCTCCGCCACATTGCTGTCCGTCACGACGCAGATTTTGCAAGGCTCTATGACCTCGCGAATGTATTCACCCGCGCGGCGCAGAAGGCCTGCATCTATTAAAATGTCGTATGGCTTTGCCGTTTCGATTCTTATTTTTTCCATCTTTCTTTTTGTTTTGTAAGGCTTTCACCTATTTTTTACGATAAGCAAACGGTCTGATTGCCTCGATTTGCTTTGCAAGCTCCGCAAACTCCGCAAGGTTTAATGCCTGCATTCCGTCCGAAAGAGCCTTTGCGGGATCCGGATGGACCTCCGTCATTATTCCGTCGGCACCGGCCGCAACTGCCGCAAGCGCCATCGGTGCCACCAGCTCCGCCCTGCCGGTCGCGTGGCTCGGATCCACTATAACGGGCAGATGTGTCATTTCCTTTAATACAGGTATCGCAGATAAATCGAGGGTATTCCTCGTATAATGCCCGAAGGCTCGGATTCCTCTCTCGCATAAAATGACGTTCGGGTTTCCCTCGGAGAGGATGTATTCCGCCGAAAGCAAGAGCTCTCTGAGCGTGGCGGACATTCCGCGCTTTAAAAGCACCGGCTTTTTCTGTCTGCCGAGCGCCCTTAATAGCTCGTAGTTTTGCATATTGCGCGCTCCGACCTGGAACATGTCGACATTCTCGTACTCGGACAGATGCTCCGTGCCCAGAATCTCCGAAACTACCGGCTTCTTTACGATGCTTCTTGCCTTTGCAAGGTAGTCCAAGCCTTCTTTGCCGAGGCCCTGGAACGTATAAGGTGATGTGCGAGGCTTGTATGCGCCGCCCCTTATGAGCCCTGCGCCGCTTGCCGCAACGGACTTTGCCGTTTCGATAATCTGCTCCTCCGATTCGATGGAGCAGGGCCCTGCGATAATCCGGAAATTGCCGCCGCCTATCTTTACGGATTCAACATCGCCTCCGCCTATTTCAATCACGCTGTCCTGCGGGTGCGATTTTCTGTCCGCAAGCAGGTATTGTCTCTTGTTCGTTTCTTTTTCCATTTTTTACCTCGGTATCTCTACCCAATTTTTAAGCTTTTCCATGGCCCTGCGATAGCCCTCGAATCCGAGTCCCGCAAAGCGCTCGATACATGCCTTTCCGACATAGGAAACCTTTCTGAAGGCTTCTCTTTCGTTTGGCTCTGTCAGATGAACCTCGACCGCCGGGATATTTACCGCCTTCAGCGCATCCAAGATGGCTATTGAGGTGTGCGTATAGGCCGCCGCATTTATAACAATGCCGTCAAATTTTCCGTAAGCCTCCTGAATACGGTCAACGATTGCGCCCTCGCTGTTTGACTGGAAGATTTCCACCTCCAAGGAAAGCTCGCGTGCCGCCGCCTTTATGTACTCGACAAGCTCATCGTAGGTCTTACTGCCGTAAACCTCAGGCTCCCTGATGCCGAGCATGTTTATGTTCGGTCCGTTTATTACCAAGATTCTCATTTGGAGATTGCCCCCATCACATTACGAAATGCCATCTCTTCACCGATATCACCGTCGATTGCAAAATCTGCGAAGTTCTCGTACATTTCTTTTCTTTCCTCGTAAATATCCGATAAAGGCCGCGATTCGGATATAGGTCTACCTTTTGTTTCCAAATCCTCGAGTCTGCGCTGTATCCAGATGATTCGCCCATTCTGGTGGAGCGATCTGTAATTCTCCGGAATCGTTACACAGCCGCCGCCTGTCGCAATGACCTGTCCGCTCTTCTGGCCAAGCTCCGCAAGGAGATTTCTCTCCATTTCTCTAAAGCCCGCCTCGCCCACGCTTTCAAAGATTTCAGGAATGGTCTTACCCTCTCTTTTCTCGATTTCCTCGTCGGTATCGATAAAGGTCTTTCCCGTAGCATCGGCAACCAGCTTTCCTACCGTGCTCTTACCGCTTCCCGGCATACCGATAAGCACTACGTTTTCCTGTTCCTTTTCAAGGCTTTCGATAAGGTCATCTCTCATGCCGTCCAGCTCTTTTGAAATCGCTGTCATGTCGAGATTTCCCTTGCCGGCCTTGCCGAAGCAGATTTTCAGGCTCTCGATTGCCTGTACCACGAGCATGCCCATGCCTCCCATGACGATCTTGTCGCGATCCTCCGCATCCATCATGAGCGTGGTCCTTGCCGGGTTATATATTACGTCGATAACCGCATCAACTCTCCAGATATTTGAAAGGTCGATTGGATACTCGCCTGCATGCGGATACATTCCAACAGGTGTGGTGTTTACCACAAGCTGCGCTCCCGCAACCGCATCGATTCCCGCGATTTCCATGTCTCGTCCCTGCTGCGAAAGCTCCTCGAGCCATGTCAGGTCTGCGTGCGTCATCTGTGCCACTTCTCTTGCGCCCATGTCACGCAGAACAGTCTGGGCCGTAGCCGAAGCGCCGCCGGCTCCCAGAACCGTTGCCCTTACACCCTTGACGTCGTAGCCGCTCTTGTCCACGATATATTTGAAGCCCGCATAGTCGGTGTTGTAGCCGTGCCAGCCGTCAGCCTCGCGCACAACCGTGTTCACCGCGCCTATGCGCTTTGCCTGATCGGATATAACCGAGCAGTATTTCATAATTTCTTTTTTGTGCGGAATGGTTACGTTAAACGCATCGAGGTCGGTCTCGTCCATGAACTTTTCAAGGTCCCAGGCCTCTACCTCGTAGAGCTCGTATTCGTACTCGATTCCGAGGCTTTCCGCAATCTTATGGTGCATTTTCGGCGACAGGCTGTGCTCCAGGTGCCCGCCCACAAGGCCGAACTTTATGCCTGTGGTTCTCTGATTTTCAAGCTCCTCAGCCTTTTTCGCAGCCGCCGTTAAAAGCTCGCCTATGCTGACCTGAACGGCTGTCTGATACTCCTTGCTGAGCTCGAAGATTTTGCCGTAGAGCTCCTCGATATAGTGATGCAGGTCCTTATCCTCGCCCACCATTTTGCGAAGCTCCGAGAGCTTGTCCTCTTCTCTCTGCTTGTCCTCTACAGGTAGCCCCAGCTCCTTTTTCGCCACGGCAAGCTGCTTGCAAAGCTCCATACGTGCCGCAAACAGCATCACCAGCTGCGAATCCAGCGTATCTATTCTTTTTCTTAATTCTTCTCTCGTCATTTTATTTGCCATTTTTACCCTCTTTATATATAAGAATCAAATCGTACAGCGCAATTGCCACCGCTGCCTCCACGCACGGCACCGCCCGCGGCACTATGCACGGATCGTGTCTGCCCGTTACGCTAAGCGTCTCCTCTTTATAAGACCTAAGATTTACGCTATTTTGAGGCTTTGCGATGGAAGGAGTAGGCTTTACGGCAACCCTAAGCTCGATCGGCATGCCAAAGCTCATTCCACCGAGAATACCGCCCGCGTGGTTGGTTTTTGCCGAAACGCTTTCAGGTGCCCTGCCGGACCCGCAGAAGTAATACTCGTCATTGTTCTCACTGCCGCGAAGCTCCGCCGCATTAAAGCCCTCTCCGAATTCTATACCCTTTACGGCCGGTATGCCAAACACCGCCTGAGCGATTTTATTTTCAATGCCCTGAAACATCGGCTCGCCTATGCCAACAGGCATGCCCGCTACAGTGCAGGCAATCACGCCGCCCACGCTGTCACCGTCTGCCTTTGCACACGCTATCGCAGCCTTCATTGCCTCCGGCTCTGTCTCGCCGCCGATTCGCACAGCCTCTGCGCTTATGCTGATGCCCTGCTCTGAAAGGAGCTGCAGTGCTATGCCGCCTGCTATGCAAAGAGGCGCCGTCATTCTGCCGGAATAAGGTCCGCCACCAAGCGGAGCCTCATCGCTTCCACTGCGCACCATCGCCGGATAATCCGCATGGCCCGGACGGGGAACATTCCTGAAACCGGCGTAGTCGCCGCTTTTTATGTCTTTGTTTTCTATCACGGCAAGGAGCTTCTCCCCCGTGCATTCATATAAAACTCTATCATCGAAATTTTTTTGTGAGAGTTTCGCACCGCTCTTTATTAAGGGTACGTCCTCCTCCCTACGACCGGTTGAATTTTCATCCCTGCCCGGCGCACGCCTTTTTAGGAATTCGCAAAGCTTTCCAAAATCAAAGCTTGTGCCCGCTTTAAGGCCCTCGATTTCAACCCCTATCTCCGGCGCATGGGATTCACCGAAAATCCGTATTTTGAAATTGTCGCCGTAGGTGTTGATCATGCTGTTACCTTCTAAATAAACTCTATCTGCCCGCCGAGAGCCGCGTAGTCTTCCCAGAAGTTCGGGTAGGACTTTGCCACAGCCTCCGCATTTTCCACTATTACAGGGCCGTCCGCTGCGATGGCGCCGATTGCGGCACTCATGGCGATTCTGTGGTCGTGGAACGAATCTATTGTGCAATTGCCTTTGAGGCGTTTGCCCAGGGCTTTTACCTTTAAGTTTTCCTCTGTTGCCTCGACGTCAATACCGAAGTTCTCAAGCATCGCGGAGGTGGTCTTCAGTCTGTCCGTCTCCTTTATGCGCAGGCGGCTGCCACCCGTAAACAGAGTTTCACATCTGTTGCAGGATGCGAGCACCGCGAGCACAGGCATCAAATCCGGGATATTTCTGATATCCACGATTCGCGCATCTCCGCGCGCAGGTGAGCTGACCTCTCTTGCCATTCTCTCTATGCAGGCGTCTCCCTGCTTGCTCTCCTCGCTGAGACCCTCTACCCTTATGGTTTCGCCGCCCGAAAGGATGCTTGCCACAATCCAGAATGCGGCATTCGACCAGTCGCCTTCGGTCTCGAGCCTCTCCGGCACATCGTAGCGCCTGAAGCGTTCCTCGCTCTGGAAGCGGATCTGAAGACATCCGTGCGCACGCGCGCTGATACCCATATCTATACCGGCTCTCGCAAGCACGCTGCGTGTCATCTCGACATAGCCGCGGGATTCAAACGTCCCAAGCACCGTTATGTACGGCTCGTCTTCTCTATAGGAAATAAGAGGCAGCGCAAACATCAGTCCACTGATGAACTGGCTGGTCTGGTCGCCCGGAATCACGAACTCACCGCCCGTCAGGCCGGGGCCCGGATTTACGATTAAGACAGTCTGCTCCGCCCATCTGTAGGAGCCGCCGTGCTCCGAAAGCGTGTTTAAGAGCGGCTGCATCGGTCTGTGCGACAAGCCCTCCTCCATGTGGATTTCGGCTCCGCAGCCGAGTGCCGAAATAATCGGCACCATAAAGCGGAGCGTCGTGCCGCTGGCTCCGGTGTTCATTTTCGGTCTCACCGGCATATTACTTCTGTCTATCGGCTGGACGGAAATGTAGCCGTCCGCGTCGTTTATCTTGGCGCCGAGGGCTTCCAGGCACTCAATCGTGGCGTGGATATCGTCTGAAATGGCGGTACAGGCCACCTTGCTCTTACGCTGCGAAAGCGCTGCGCAGATGAGCTCCCTGTGCGTAGCCGACTTTGATGAAATTACTCTGATTTCACCGCTTAGCGGATGTGGTGTAATTCTGATTCTCATTGATGCCTCATAAAAATTGAGGGACAGCTGCTGCCCCCCATTAGTTGCTACTTAATGTTCCAGCGGTCCTCTGCACGAGCTCTCGATTTGTCCAGATGCAGTCCTGTGAGCTTTACAGCCTTTTCGGCATCTCTTTCAATGATTGCATTCATGATATTGCGATGCTCGTTTAATATGCTGCGCAGGTTGTCTTCGCCGTATACTGTTGCCTTTCTCGCCTGATTTACATAGTCCTGATAGGACCGCAAAATCTGAGCGAGGAATCTGCTGCGTGTGGAGCCGTAGATGGTCTGGTGGAACTCGTTGTTGAGCTCCAGCACCTTCTTTGTATCCTGACGCTTTGTATAGAACTCCATTAGGTCAATCTGGCTTTTGAGCTGGTCGAGCTCCTCTTCGGTAATTCTTTCGACCGCCCATTCAACAGCAAGCTGTTCGAGCGCCTTGCGCACCGAGTAAATGTCCGACATGTCCTGCTTTGTAAAGCCTCTTGCGAAGCAGCCGCGGTTTGGAATGTATTCCATCAGGCCCTCCTCCTCGAGCTGCTTAAAGGCTTCTCTTATAGGGGTGCGGCTGACTCTGAGCTCTGTTGCCAGCTGATTTTCCTTGATTTTTTCTCCGATTTTGTACTCACCCTTGAGTATTCTTTCCCTGATTATTTCAGCGATTTCGTCCGTAAGCGAAAAGGCGTTTGAAAATCTGCTTTCCTGCATTTTTTTCTCCTTAAAACACTTAAACTATAATCTTTTTCTGCTCTTCCTCTTCCATTTCGAGCTCCATCTGTGACGCAACGATGGTGATGTTGAGATCTCGCATGAGGTCAATGCCGTAAGGATGCACGGCGTTCATGTCCTTGTCCCTTACAACTCT
>JAEEGL017036292.1_pt1 | contig 17780 bp, 22 predicted proteins | sample 9134231 | NCBI WGS metagenome assembly JAEEGL01 (sample SAMN16246548, study PRJNA631951) | gut metagenome | biome: gut microbiome; feature: rumen; material: fiber-attached | host: Bos | place: Iran: Karaj | collected 2018-10 | reverse complement strand
GTTCTGCTCGTGATTTGTAAAATTCCATTAGCATTTTTTTGAGCCTCTGCATATTTTATAATAGCATTATACGATTTTGCATTTTGCCTTGCCTCTTCGATTTGAGCCTCTGTATACTGCAACGAGTTTGATAATCTATTTTCATAAGTAGCATTGGCGTCATCTGCGGCTTTTTTAAGTCTTTTCCACATAGAAACTTCGCCCTCGCCAGCAGCAGTTATCTTGTTAACATAAGCCTCTATTTCTTTTCTTTTTTCTATATTTTTGGCATAGCTTTCTTCTAAATTTTTATTTTCTTTTCCTGCTAATCTTAAAACCTTTATTTCTTCCTCTTGTTTAGAAATTAATTTGGTTAAGTTATCCCATTCAGTTTTCGCCTCTTTTAATTTTCCGCTACCCTTTTGCTTACTATAATTCCCTGTGGCTACACCAAGCAAATTATTGCTTGAATACATTAATTGCTGTGCGAGCTTTGTTTGTTGTTGTCCAATAGCGGCTAAAGTGTCTTTATATTTGTTTTCGACTTTTTGTACACTTTCTGCGGAAATACTGCCTATATCTTTAAAGGTTTGAGCCACAGCACCTTTTAAATTCGTTTGCATTTCTGTAGTTAAATTATGCAAAGACTTTGTGGCGTTATCACATTTTTTTGAAAAATTATCCCAATCTTTACCTGCATTATCAAAACCCAATACCGTTAAAAGTTTACCGCCCCATTTTGAGCCAAAAGCAGTTACGTTAGTCAAAGCTGTTGTCATATCTGCTATGGTTTGAACAAATTTAAGACCAAGAGAAACAAATGAAACCTCTATAGCCTGTATTACACCTATAATAAACTGTCCACATTGTCTTAAAAATACTGTGAATTTTCGCCAACCATTTTCCAATTCTATTAATTTTAATTTTTCTGCCTCTTGTGTCTGTTGCATAACCGCTAAACTAGCAATATGGTTAGCTTGTTCTTGCGTTAGAGAGTCTAGTCGAATCTTATTTTGACTTATATATTCTAGTAAAGTAGGGTATTGGTCGCCCATATCTTTTAAGACTCTGTTAAAAGCCTCCTGTTGTGCCGTAGTTTTATTTTCAATGTCCGCCAACTGCGAATATTCACTAATCAAACCAGTCACGTTATTTGCATAATCTCTTATTTGCACATGTTGTTCGGCAATTTCTTTATTAACCCTATTAATTGAATTAGCACAATAAAGTGCCGCAGCCCCGACCGCAATAAGAACAGCACCTATAGGATGAGCCGCAAGAGCGTTCCAAGCTACTTTTAGTGCATTAGAGGCTGCCGCAGCCAGACCAGACAAAGTCACATTTGTTGTTAAAAGTTTATTTAAGCCCACAAGACCTTTTTGAAACAAGGTTAGCGTAGGTGCGAGTCTTCCTTCTGCCAAGGCAAGTTCGACACTTGCAGCAGTTGCGGCAGATAGCTGAACTACATGATTAGCCAAAACAACTCCTAGTGCTACGAATGCAGTTTGTAAAATTGTAATTGAAGTAGCCGAGTTACCAAAAGACTTTATGAGCATATTGGTACTTTTTGCCAATCCAGCTAGCCCTTGTACCAATGGCGTAATTGCCTCATTGAACATCTGACCTAAGGTTGCTTGTAACAAGAAAGTCTGTGATTTTAAACGATTCAAATGAGCGTTGTATTGATTTACTGCTATACCAATCTGTGTTCCCAAACTGTCCTTAACCAAAGCAGCAAATTTTGGTAAAAAATCTCTTGATACCACTTTCCCTTTTTTCATCATGTCCATAAGTTCTGCGGTAGTCATATTCATAGATTGGGCAGCCAATTCAAACGCCCCTGGCAAAGCATTACCCAACTGCCTTTTAAGTTCCTCTGCTTGTACTGTACCTTTATTCGCCATTTGTTCTAAAGCAACAAATACATTGTTCATTTGGTCAGAAGACAAATGCAAACTAACCATAGCCGTTGATAAATCTTCAAAAATCTGTCGACTTTCCTGTAATGTGCCGCCAGAACGTGTAAATGAAGTCATAAATTTAGCATAAGGCTCGTATGTACTCTGGATATTTAAACCAAGTTTTTCTGCGGTGTTGGCAACCCATTCCATTTCAGCTCCGCCTTGCCTCCAACCCCTAGCACCAGCAGCAAAGGTGTTTGTGATTCCGTCTAACGCTACACCAGCTTTAGAAATTTCTTGAACCATTCTTCCCAAAGAAGAAACTAGTCTTTGAATTAAATCAGCAGCTAAGTTTCCTAAAAATGAGGCGAAAGCCATGCCTGCGGTTCTCGTTTGTTGAATTGAACTCGTAAGTGCATTGAACCTCGCATTAGCCGTGTCTAATTCACCTCTAAGACGTTTGTATCTATTTGCCATTAATTCAAGAGTTTGCTGATTTCTTCCACCTTCAACAAGAGCATTTTTAAGTTTTAACGCCTGCTCTTGCAATGCTTTATTCAAAGAATTGTATGGCATTGCCGCTTGTCGTGCCGCCTGTGCTTGTCTTTCAAGGGCTTGGGCATGCCTCAAAGCGGCGGTTTCCGCTCTTTGCTCTATGAGTGTAGTCTTGGCTACCTGTGTGTTTAATTTTTCTATTGACAAAGCATTTGCGTTTTGCATAGCTTTTGTTTTTTCCAAAGCCTGCGCTGTTCTCTGTGCCTCCTGCGAAGTTTTTTGCATTGCTTGTGCAACTTTTTCTTGCTGCATAGCAGAACTGGCGTTAGTTTTGTTTATATCTTGTGTAAGTTTAGAATATATGCTTATATTTTTTGCACAATCCTTAAACTCCCTAGAAAGTGCGTTATATTCTTTTGTAGTATAGCCCACGCTGTTGCTGACTGTGGCAATTTCTTCTAACCTTTGAACTATTCCGCCAAGCACCTTTTCGGAATTTTCACCATTTAGTATATCAACAGGTATTATTAGTCTTTCGTATTCTGCCATTATCAATCCCCGACAAATTCTATACTATCTTTAAATATCTTAGCTAAATCTTTTTTTGTTTCTTCTATAGCAGCTCTCGCATAACCAACAGGTTTTTTAGGCGATATGACAACTTCCTTGGTATAGACATCTTCACCGTCTTTTCCCTTGAAGTGCATAAATTCCGAGTCTTTTGCTTTTATAACCTGTGTACCCATTCCCCATTCAAGTACATTTGCGGCTGGGTGGTCTACAACTACAGCATGCTCGCCTTTGTCATACTATACAACTTCATCACTCTGGAAACTGTTGTGAAACTCATAAGGATAACCGCTTTTTCCTTCTCCAAAAGACTTACGAGCCTCTGTTCTAATGTTTCTTATAAGCGTCGAACTCGCTTGAAATTCAAGATTTTTCAGACCCTCTTGCCTTTTGATTATGGCTAATTTAAGTTTGCTTATATCCACTTTAGAGTTTGCCAATGTTATACTCCTGCATTAACTTTAGAACTAAATATCGTGTGGCACACAAATAAGCTGGCGACAACGACATATCGTCTATTGATATTTTCTTGAATCCAGTGATATGATTGTAAGCGTCATCAAGCATTTCATAAAATTCTTCGTCAAGATTCATAAGCAATTTCCATTTTTTATCAATTGCTATTGGATTTTTCTTGTCGCCTATATACATAGGTGTAGACAACTCTACTTCGCTCAATCGTTTTGTTCTGGTATATCCTTTGGTGTAGAGTTCCCAGCCGATTTGGACTTTTTTAAGGCTTTTTCCTTTTCGGATTCAATTTCTTGTCTTTTCTTATCCCATTGGCTGAAAACATCATCTAGTTTCATAATTACACCGAGGTCTATTAGTTCTTTAAGCGTTGTACAGTTAACAATTGAGCCGTTCTCCGTTTCAACTTGCACTGGTTTGTCAAAAGGTTTAGCCATGTTCGCAAACGTCATGAGAGCATTTAGATTTGTATTGCCGTCTTCGCTTGTATATAAGTCGGTATTACGAGGCAACCTAAAAGTTACCTCCTTTACCGACTCATCTTCAAATTTTACATTTGCCTTGAATGTATGTTCTTTGTATGCTTTTAATGCCATAATTTACCTCACCTTCCTTATTGCATTATTCAATCATTATTCTTGTGGTCTTTTTTCTTTTACAAATTGCGGTTCAAAATCACCAGTTGTTACTGATAGCGAAACATCTGCCGTTTTTGCTGAATTAGTACCACCGCTAAATCCGCCAGAAGTAATTTGTGCTGGTGCATATAATGTTAAATCTTTGACATCTGCCCCTGCGATACCTTCCGTTAAGACAATAGCTACATTTACGTCAACACCAGTTGTACTTCTGTTATAAGAACCGTCAGCTTGTTGGTCTAACAATGTCAACAAATTACCCATAACAATGTCAGTTGCGGTTTCTTCGCCTGTAGAAGTTTCCACTACTAATGTACCAGACAATTCAACTGTCAAGCGACCAGCACGGTAAGTTGTTGTTTTATCGCAAATAGTTGTTACATCTATCTGTTCTCTGTCAAAAGTTCCGTCAATATTCTGATAACCGCAGAATTTTGTCATTGTCAAAGGCTTTACCTTATCACCACTTGCCAATGTAATAGCAGTCGTACAACGGAAAATGTCGCCAATCTGCAACCCTTGCGGTATTGTACTGTCGCTTGTCGCAATTGCTGTAACAAGGTAGCGGTCGCCAAGTGTCAAAGCTCCTGTGGTTTTTTCGTCACCAAGCTCGAAAAAGTAAATCCCAGTGTCTTCGTTGATAACTCTTTTAAGTGTCATAATTTTATCCCCCTTATTTTTACTATAGGTTATATGAAATCTTTTAATTTAATAATAAACTATACCCTCTTTTTTTGCAACAAATTACAATGGTTCATATTTAAACTCAAATTCTGTCAAGCCTGTGCCTATTTCATTGGTAAAACTTGACGCATTTTTACTCCTTAAAAGAACTCTTGATAAAATACGATAATTTTCCAAATCTCTCAAAGACCTAATATACCTATTTAAGTCTTCTCTTATTTCATCAAGCCACATATCGTTCGTAGCATAGATATTAAACTGTATTCGTGCAAAACCAACGGCATGGTAGTCTGGATTGTCTTGACACAATGTTTGAGAATTACTATCCTCGCCGCCGTTCATTACATGCATAACGCAATATGGGGTTTCTATTTCTTCGGGAGCGACGCCAAAATAAATGCGACCATTCAGAGCCTCATCTTGCCCTGTTAAATTATTTTTGATAGTTTGCCATAAATCTATATTAAAAGTCTTCATATCAGCCAACCTCGCCCGTCTAATTAAGTGTTATTAAATATTACATTACCGCTTTCATCTGTCGGAAATTTTACATTTTTATTAATAAATTCTATTCTATACTCGTTATGGTCAACATTTCTAACCTCTTTAATCATGCCTATATTTTGGTTTATAGGAATAATTGAAAAGAAAGCAAAAGCTGTACCGTCAACATTTCTCAATAAATTTTTATCATCAAATTTGACATTCTTAGGAGCAAACAGAATACCTGACATTCTTAAAGTTTCTTTATCATAAATGTCAAGCAATTTAGAATAATATTGCCCCATTGGATATTGTATTAGTCCTTTAAACTTTTTTACAAAAATATATTCAGATTTGCGATTTTCATAATCATCTACATCTGGTTTTTTCCAACAGCTTAATATCTTATAGTTCTTCTTTAATAACACTAGGGTATTCTCCTTTGCCTATTACAGCCACCGTAACGCCAGACCAACCCTCTGGCAAATTGCCAGCCCTATAGTCTGCCATTTTACCAATAACATTGCGATATTTTTCTGGTATAACAATTCTTTCTACAACAGCCGACTCCTTGCGTGGTATTTCAAAAGGGCTAGTTTCGAGTTCAAAAACTCCATTGTTTTTACTTTTCACTATAGACATCCCTTTATATGTGTCAGATGTCCAAGCAATAACGTCGCCGATAGTTGCTTGAAAACCTTTAAGATTTCCAATTTTATTTTTGCCACCCACGCCGAAATGAGCTAAAACGCTATTCATGCCCTCCTTGTAGCATGAGGGGCATTTCTTAAAAGGGTGACGAAAATAAGCATTATCCACCTCTAGTGCCACATCTTCAATCGCCGCCACAAGCATTTCTGGTGAGTATTTGATTTTTTCTTTTACTGCGGTTATTTCCTCAACCTGTCTTGGCTCTGCTCCTTTTTCAGCCTCAAATTTAACCCTTGTATGACCTTCGCTATTTTTTTTCATATTATCCCCCTTTTAGGTATGTACATGCTGCCAATATTTAATACAATCTTCAAGTTCTTGCGGATATGTGCCAAGACCATAATAAGCCGCAGGCTCAAAATTAGTATAAGTATAGTTCCCTAATCTTTCAGTCCTGACCTCCTTGCCTTCTCGTTTAAACAAATCATATCCAAGCATGTCCAGAACTGCGGCTAAAAATTGCGGCGGAAACATAACCAAATGAACCATGACGCATTCATTTTGACCCGTCACTCTGGTATATAAGCCTTTATCGTCATAAATCAGTCCGTTGTCGGAATTTTCCAATATCTGCGTTAACAACATTTGTAATTCGGTTTCAATATAGGCAAAATCATTGGCTTGCACAAAAATTTCTTCTTCATCAAGATTGCCAATCGTAATTGTTTCATTTTCGTTATTGCGACTTAATAAAGCGTCTTTAAATTTTTGAGATTTATCACATCTAATAAAATGTGTATGAATAGAATCGCAAACCTGCATTATAAATGGATAAAGACTATACTGTATTAGTTTGTCTATTGCCTCATCAATTCTACACCAATCTCCGTCAAGCATTTCCCAGCTTGTGCCGTCTGTAAGCAACAGGGCAGTTGTGCCGTCAACGTCAGAAATAGGTTGCTGCTGCGTTTCACCCGTTTCTTCGTCAATAATTTCTTCATAAAGACTATTTACCATTAAATCATAGTTATTTGAGCGTTTAACTCTTGCTAAATAATTCATTTTTAAATCCTTTTTGCAAAAGCCCTGCCTCATGAATAGGCAAGGCTTTTTATCATACATTATAACAATAGAGAGAATTAAGCGTTTTGAGTATTAACAATAACTTTTATAAGCTCCGCCTTAGTCATAGCCTCAATTTCTTCATCAGTAATATCAATACCCAATTCTTTCATTTTAGCTGCTAATTCAGCTTTATTCATTTTGTCTAAAGGCTTTTCGACGTTTTCGTTTTCGTCCTTTTCTTCGCTTTTAACTATCGAAAATTTATCCCGAATAAGTTTTGCAAATAATGGGTCTATATCGACAACTTTGCCTTTTTCGCCAAAATGTATTCCACCTTCTACTGCAATATAATATTGGTCTGCGTTAAGTTTAATTTTCATTTCTTACCTCACCTTCCCATATTATACTACACTTCACTCTGTGACGGCAATGTTAAAAATGCACTTGCAAGAGTAGCGTCTGTAAGTGTCATGCTTTTAACCAAAACATCTGATAATGATAATTCAACAATGAATTTTTTTGTACCTGCAATAGTTCTTACAGATACATATTGTTCATCAGCGTCATATCCAGTATCGGTAGTTGTTTCAGCCAATTTAATAACCAGAGCGCCTTTAATAGCGTCTGCCTCTGCCTTTGTTCCTTGATAATTGCTTGCACCAGACGCACCATTAGTAAATACTGCTAAGAGGGTCTGGTAGCCTACTGTTGCAACATTTGATATTTCAGCAACAGGTTGTAGTTTGTCAATTAATTTCATTTTTATTTCCCCTTATATTTTAATGTGTCACTATAATTTGACGAGTGGGGTGAATTTATCACCCCAAACGTCAACCCCAATTATTGAGCAACCCCAGAAAGAAGTTTAACATATTTGAATTGAGTAAGAACTGCGTCATAGCGTTCTGTCAATAACATATCTCTATTCTTCAAGTGGTCTTTTACCATAAATCTTGCAACAGGTCTTTTATAACCAGCAATCGCAGAAGGCGGCAAAATAGCTGCCTTAATGTTAGCTGCAACCATTTCTGGCAAAATGAAAGCGTCATCAAAAACGACAGGAACATTTAGGAGCGGAACATAAGCGTCAACGTGGAACGGTTGTGCGCCTTCGCCTCTTGCAACATAACCTAGTTCAAATACATATTTGCCATGTTGGTCTTTTTCAGTTATCAATGTACCCCAAGTAGCTCTGTCGATAAATAGAACACCCTTGTTTTTATTAGAAATACAAAGATTCATAATATCAGACATTGTAACTGTTCCAGAAGTTGCAACGTGTCTAACGCCTACCTGACCGTATTTATTACCCTGCGGATAATTGATAATACCTTTAATCTTATCAGCAGAATTACCTATCCAAAGGTCTTTTGCAACTTTTCTGCGAGAACCTTGAACCAATTTACCATTGATATAAGGCTCAATTCTAAAAGCCTCATCTTCAATTTGGTCATAAGTAATTCTTGCAGGGCTGTCATAATCTTTAAGATTCAATGTAGCAGATACAAAGCAACCGTCATCAAGAGTGTAGCCAATTTTTTCTAAGGTTTCTTTTGTAGCTTGCGTATTTTCGTCTGGCTCTACTACGTCAACGATACATCTTTTAGTTCTTGACATAGCAGGTTCAAATACTATTGAACGCATTAAACCTTCATCATAATCAATGAAGTCTTGGCGAATTGTCTTATCCACTTCTGGAATTATTAAAGCTCCGCCTCTTGCGTCGTCAAAACCAGCAAAACCAGCTATGGTAGCGTCTAATTCGACTTTACCACCTCTTAAAGCATTACGAACTTGTAGGTTTAACTTATCCATATACTCTCTATACTGTTGAAGTGTAACCTTTTCAGCACCGTCTTTAATGCAAGAATTTAATTTTTGTAATTGAATCTTCTCAATTTCTGTTGCGTCATCAACAACCTTTACATTTGATTTGGAAAGTTCAACCATTTCTTTCTTAGCTTGGTCGATTTTTTCAGTAATCATTGTTTCAAGTTCGGTCTTAATACCGTCTTGTAAGTCAGATTTTAAGCCTTCTTTAAGAGAGTTAGCTTTTTCTTCTAACTTCGTTTCAACTGCGTTTGTCAAGTCATTTTGTAATTTTTCCAAAGCAACTTTTTCAGCAGGGTTTTGGTTTCCTCCGTCTTCAAGTTTAACCTCGAAAATTCTTTTGTTTTGTTTCATTATTTCATCCCCCTTATTCTGTTTGTAATATTTTCAAGTGCAACACTAATTTCTTCATTAGAAATGCCCTCATTTACTCCTTGTTTAGCCTCTCTCTGGAGTTCTTTTTTACTATTTGCAAATTCAAGCAAGAGAGCGTTTTCGTTAGCTGGAATATCGGTGACAGATACTTCGTACCACTCAAATTCTGTTACATGGAATATCTCTGTTTCTCCAACAACACGCCATTCGCCGTCAAGAGTCCAGCCTCCAACTGATAAACCAACATAAATGCCCTGCTCGTAAACTGCCAAAAACCTCTCATTTCCGCTCTTTGGTATTTCCATAACAACAAGGATTTTGTCATTCATTTCTTCGCATGCAACAACCTTGCCTATCGGCATATCATGTTTTTCATATACAGCAATATTTTTTCCAGTTCTTTTACAATCTAACCAAGCGTCAATAATAGCCTTATTCTCCATTATAAAACCAGCACTGTTGACATCTGGTGTGCTTGCTATACCCATGATATAGACATTTTTTTCGTCATCACGCTCGAAGTCAAATTCTAATTTGACTTCGTTTTCGTTGACTCTTTCGAGTTTCAAAAATATGCGTTTTGCGTCAATTTTATCCGCCATAATTTTATCCTCTTTGATTTTAATAATAAACTATCCTTTTTATTTTTGCAACAATTTACTTTTTATTCTTCGTCTTCCCCGTTTGCTGCTTGACCTTCGCCCTTATTATCACCAGAGAAAGTTGTTGTATTTTCTTTGCCGTTTTTGCCTGTTTGATTAACTTGAACGGTTTGTACAGTTAATTCGTCATCACGCACATCACCAAGGGGTTGATAATTATACATAGCTCTTCTTTCCTTGATAGTAAATATGCCAAGGCTCGGTAGGTCTTTCATTTTCTTCAAAAAGCGGCTTTCCAATGCTGGCACGTCTTGTTCAAGATAGAAAACGCTATAGTCGGTTAAACCCATTGAAAAATACTTGCACACGTCAAATAAATGATTATAGACCGCATTAAACAAGGGGCAAATAGTGTTATCATACATCATTTCTCGCCCTGTTTGCAAATCCTTTGTTGTAACTTTGTCGCCGAGCACCCAATTTACACCGAGTCGTTTATAAATAGCGTCTTCTGCCGCTGTTAATACGGTTGAAAATTCCATGTCCTTATTGTTTTGAGAAAATTGTTTAACATCTTTATCTGCCGCACCGTCAATAATTATGGCACTTCCAGCATTGCCAGCACCACCATGCTTAATTCTAATTTCATTTCGCAATTGTTCACGGTGTTTCGGGTTTAAAAGACTCTTGATTAAGAATACCATAGAAGGTCTTGCCCCATTTTGAAGTAAAGATTTATTGTGAAAACAACCATACCAATACATTAGAGTTTCAAGTCCAGCTCCTAAAAGTAGAGAGGCTGGCATATATGAGCATTCTGTTGAAGGATTAACAAAAGGAGCGATAATCATTGAACTTTCGCCGTCTTTTGCGTAATATGTACCGTTAAACTCATATTGACCTGTATATCCGCCAGAATTTGTGACTAAGTAAGAACCGATACGGTTATTTACGACATCTTCAAGCATGCTAACATTACCGTTATCAAGCACTCTCATTGACGTAATTTCGTTATTTGTTATAGTAAATGCAAAATACGCAACGCCATATACAATATAATTTTTAACCGCTTTATCAAAAAATTTCGAGCGACTATCGGTAGCGTTTGGTTTGCGTAAAAGTTTTAAAAAATTTTTTATCTTACGGTCGCTTGGCATTTCTACAAATTCTCTTTTAGAGTCATTGTATATAACAGGCTCTATCATTTGAAAGTTGTTAGAAATCAAATCAACACTGGTCGCAATGCAGGCAACCTTTTCGTACGCTCTCGCAAGTTCAGTATAGGTTAAAGTTTGTTTAGTGCTACAAAATTCAGCATAAGGATTTCCGACAATCTGACCGTCTTTGATATATACTTCGCCACCGCAAGCACTCGCCTCACTTGCGTCTTCTATTTGCTTTTTAAAGCTCATGTGGCTCATTACTCTGCTAACAAAGGACATCTAAAATTCCCCCTTTTATTTTAGATAATACCTTATTGTAAAAATTATTTCAACAATTATTAAAAGTCAGCCCTGTTAACAAGGCACGACCTTGTTTTTGTTGCGTAGGGCTTACACGCAAAACTTAACCGTCAAAACCCCTGTGAGATTTTTAAGGGTGTGACCCCCGAAACCCGTTAATCTCTAATCGCCGCATGCAAGCAACTTTGTACTATCCAACATCATACAGGTTCAGAGTTTTTGCTAATAAGGTCAAGCGATTCATGGAATAAGCCATTTTAGGATAACACGACTTTCATTTATAATGACTTTCGTTCGTCATAGCCTTGCTTATTACTACTATAATTATAATAATAATATTTCCTTGCTGTGTCAAGTAGACGCTTTGGAGGCTCACCAAGTTTGCGACACAGCTCAATAACAACTTGTTTCATAATTGGTATATTTTGATAATTATTCTGTTTGCAATATTCCCAATAAATACAATCTTGGCACTCGCTTTTAATATAACATTCCGTAGCAAGCAAAGTCCATTTATATTCAGTTTTTATTACACCATAAGGATTGGTTGCCCATTGCCAAGTTTTTCTGCCACCGTTATATCTTTTACGCTTTTTCTTCATTTTATGTGACCCTAACTGCCAAATTTCCAAACTTGGCTTTAATCAAGAGGCATGCCAAATTGTCAGGGCAATCATCATGAGCCACGCCCTTTTTGTAGTCATAAATCTGCGACAAATAGTTTTCGTCAGTTTCTTCTACAAATTGCACACATGGCAAAACCTCATTACCACTCTCTCTCCAAAACGGTCGTATCGTACTAACAATCTTTGTATGCTTATTCATGCTTTCGTGATAACTTTCAACATCAAAACCTAATTCTCTGAACTTATCACCCATAAGTCCTTTGTCTGCGTTCTTTTCAAGCCACAACTTTGTGCAACCGCAAGACCAAAGAATTTCTGCAACTTCAAGATAATTTTTGTCTATCGGTATCTTATCCCAGCGTTTACCATAGACAACGGTATTGAAATTATCATAATCAAAACCGCCAATAGATAAAGAAGTGCTATCATCACCACCATAGGCACAATCTATGTGCCCGATAACTTCCCAACAGTCCTCAAAGAAAGCAAGAGAGTAGTTTCCGACATTGTTTATACGCTTAAATGGCTTTTCGTCATCAGATACCAAAGATAGTAGGTAGTTTGCGGCAAAAAGCACATCATCATTTAAAACTTGCTTTTTCCACTCAATATCTTCCTCCGTCATCAAACCTGTCTGATAGCAATTATAGACCGATTTCCCTCTCTGCATATCAAGTTTTCGTATCATTTCCTTAAAATGAGCTTTTCTTTTTTCCGAAAATTTTGGGTCTTCCAGCATTTCTTCATAATGCTTATAATTGTCATTCTTTGGTTTAAGACCACGCTCCATAAGTTTAAAAGCGTCTTCCTCGTGCCACGGTGTACCAATATTAATAATTCTGGTATCGCTAAACCCTTTATTATTTGACAGGACATTCATTAACTCTTGATACTTGGCAATTGTATTTTTACGCTCTGCCTCACTCTCACGGTCGTCTGTAGTGACAATATCGTCTGTAATAATGATTTTAGCGTGTTTACCTGTTAATGGTGAACCAAGACCCAATGCTCTTAATTGAAATTCACCAGACAAAGAGGTATTTAGGTTTGTATCTATTGCAAGGGCTGTGTCCGTTGTCTTTTTGAGTCCGCCTTTGAGTGCGACATCTGGATATAGAATTGCCGCAAAAGTTTGGAACAGTGGGGTGTCGAGGATTTTACTAACACCATTTACAACTTCTTTTACTGCGTCTTCCGATTTACGCAAAAGCACAATAGTTGTAAGTGGTTGTAATAACATCATTTCAGCAATAAATAGCCTTAAACAAGTCGTCTTGTATGAATCACGGTGGGCTTGGTGTATCGCAACCCTTAAATCATAGGGGTTTAAAATCCAGTTGTTAATCCAAGTGCTATGAATTTCTTCAAGCAGGTCATAGCCTGTGCCAAGCATACGACCGACAATGTGAGCCTCGTTAGTCATAAGATGTATAACTTCTTCTTTTGTCCATGTCGGCTTTTCTTTTTTAGGCTTTGGCGGTTCTGGATTAAATGCGGCATGCAATTCTTCACGACTAATTGGCGGTTTTTCTTCTTTTGGCAATTCAATATAAGCAGGGAAATCGCTTGCAGGTAGATTTCTAGCCCAATCAAGACCGCTCTTCGTGAGATAAAATTCACCGTCGGTATGACCGCTTTCCTTTTCAGACCTAATATGTATATAGGGGTATCGACACTCACGAAACAACGGGTTACAGATTTGGATAGCCTTTAACATAGCCTCGTGCGTAACTCTGTAAGCGTCTAAAAAGTTGTAATATAGAGCCTCATCACATGCAAGACGACCGCTATTTTGGTTTAAAATCTGACATAAATGCAGACACATATTATATTGTATCGCTGTTGGTTTCGCTCTCATTTACGATTTCTCCTTCAATAATCGGTAAACTTTGCAAGTGTTGTTGCTCTTGAATCTTGGCTTTATTACGAGCCATAATCTCTTTAACCTCATTGTAAGAGGCGGTAAGGTTGACATTGATTTGGGTGTTTGTAATCTCTGTTTTATCAGCCCATTTGCCTTTTGAACGGTTTTTAAGAGCAAATTTAATTGCGTCAACATTCGGCGGCAACTTTGCCCTCAATTCGTGTACACAACCGTCTTTGTCTAACTTTTCTTGGGTGATTTCCGCACCTTCAATCATTTCCCACAACTTATCTTCGGCATGTTGTAGCCATTGTTCATCACTTCTGCCTTCATTAGTCATCTTGCAAAACCTCGGTAATTTTGTCTTGTATTTCTTTAATTTCAGAATAGTCTGTCATATAATCATATTGTTGTTTGAGTTCATCCAATATTAGATTTATTTCTTCCAATGTGGACTTCATCTGCTCGTTTTCTTGCTCTAAGCGTTTCAAAGTACCCATTATTAGTTTTACTGTATCATCAGACATGAATACAACATTATCACTTTCTTTTTCTATTTCATCTAAAGCAACTTGCCACATTGCAAATGCAATACTTTCTATACCTTCTAAAGTGTTATTAGTATTTTTAAATATAGCCCAAGTTCTGACTGGCTTAGGTATTATTTCTTCTGTCATTTATTACTTTACCTCATATTTTTGTATAAATTTTATTTTGCCGTTTAAATAATACACTTCTTCTTCAAGAGATTTTATACGTTGTTTCAATACTGCTACCAAAGCATTTTCTTTATAGTAAAGACTTTCCCAATGTTTAGATTCATTTAATTTATCTTCTGTCATTTATTTATCCTCACATTTCTATAACATTTTCTAATATGTCGCTAAGCGGGTTTAAAATGTATTTGATTATCGGTTTAAACCATACTACTGGGAGAACCAATATTGCAATTATAAAAGTTATTGCCGTTAGTATATTTACTAAAATCAATTTACACAATGTCGCAAAAATTACTTTATAAGGTTCAAAACTTATTAAATCCGTCATCCATTTATCTCCTAAAAATTAAAAGTATTATATCGTAAAACAGTATGCCCAGAAAGAAACCTATAAACAAACCTATCTTCATTTAATCCTCCAGCGTCCAAAATCTAACCCACAACTTATTGTTGCCACATTCTTGAAACGAAAAACCGTTATCTACAAATATCCCTATAGTATCTTTTGAAGGTTTATTTATAGACAATGTAGCCTCAATATGTACCGTATTATTAGGTGGACACGCTGTATCGTATTCTTGCCATTCAGTTTTCATATCTTACCTCTTATAAATCGCAAATTTGAGCCGCACCAGCATTGTAAGCCTCTATACGAGTACGATAGAAGTCATCATTGAATCCGTGCGGGTATTCTCGATAAAGTTGCTCAATGTAGCCATTGATAGACATTTTTGTACCGAACACATCATAAACTTTGTTCGGGTCAAGTTTAAATGCCTTTTCAAAGCAGACAAAATCATTTATCATCATATTTTGGTCAACATAGGTGTATTCATTGACGTAAGGGTCATCTTGTTCTTCGCTCTGTAATACAACCTTTTTACCCTTAATACTTTTAATCTGGTCTGTAATCGGGTCAGAGAAAAGGTCTTGGTTCAAGATTTTAGTAAATCTATTGCGTAAAGCATATTCTTTAAACCTTTTGAGAACATCCTCTCTGGTCGGCTCTGGGTCTTGCAGGGCTAGCTCATACTTGCCGCTATAATCCTCTGCTTTAATCATAGCCGAAACTATTGTACTATCGTCTTTATAGAAATCTGGTATACCAAGATACATAAAATCACGAGGTGCTTTGTCAGAAAAGCCCGTTGCTCCAAAGTGTTCAATAATGAGCTTAGCCTCACAACCACTAACCTTGCCTGTTTCAAGCATATAAAACAGGATTTTCCAGTCGATTTTATCCATAGTGTCTGCAATCTCGTTCATATTTTTTATAAACAGGTAATCAGACATATTTGCGGTCTTTAAAAATTCATTATGATTGCTTATAACCCAATCATTATCCAGTTTAGTCTTGTCCAACTGTAAAGCAAGCGACCAGCGTTCCATATCAGAAAAAACAGGGTATACTGGCTTATTGCCGTCAATACCCTTACGAGCCGCCTCAATATCTTCCTTACTCATAGGTGTTGGGGTTGTTGGGGTTGATACTATCGGATTTGCAACGGCACTGACCGCTTTATATCTAATAGTAGAGCCGACAATTTTTGTAACACATTTTGGGTCTTTTGGTGCATTTTTAACCATACTTTCAAAAGTATTTTTCTTTCGTCTTGCCCCAAGATACTGTCGAACAATCTTATTTTCATCATCATCAACATAAAGACACCTTTTTTCTACCGACTCTAACTGCTCTTGCGTAAACATAGACAAGTCACAAATCTCACCTTCCTCGTACTGTTTGCGGTGTTCTAAAATCCACAAAACAGTAACATAGTCTTTCCAAGAGATTTTTCTTACAACTGTTTTCTTTTTCATTTAAACGCTCCTTAATATATTACCTTTTGAATTTCCATTAACTTTTTGCCGAGTTCAACCCTCAAACGCTTGAACCTTGCTCGCTCTGGGCTATTATAGAGATACCTGTCGTTATTATTCTCATAATATTTTAATATCTCTCTCAAACTATGAACCAAATCCTTGCTCATATTTTCTACATAATTTACATCATTTTTGCTCAAATCTTTCATTTTATCCTCACTTTTGATAAAATTTTACCAAAATTTAGTGGATTTGTCAACGATTAAAAGTTGATTAGTTGATTAAAAGTTGATTTTATATAAATTTTTGTTAAATTTTTGCTATATTTACAATATATATTCTCACGATTAAGTGACATTTAACCCTGCATTTCATACAGAATAAGCCTCGATTAGTCTTTATTTTATTATGAATAAGTTTTAATTTAAAGTTGATTTGTGTTGATTAAAAGTGGATTAAAAAAGGAAAAGATTTGAAATTTGAAAAATTTTTCTGGGGGTAGTATCGGGGTTTTTAGCCCCCATTCTACAGGAAATTAAGGGGGTGGGGGGTGTCTAATCCAGTCATACTCACCGTTTCAGCCTTATGTTTCGATTCGATACATCTTGTATATTGTTATGTGATGTCTACACAGTAACGATTTAAGCCCATTTTATATATATCGTTTCGATAGATAGCTATAATGTTTATTATGTAATAAGGGGCATTAAATTATTTTTATGATATATTACACCTATTTTTTATTTTATCCGCCTTAACGGGCATTTTGAGAGGGCAAACCTCAAAGCCTTGCTATATAAGGATTTTAGCCGTTGCGTTTTTGCTTTTTTAGTATCTTTTTGATACTATGCTTTATCGCCCGTATGCGTTATTATTGTTAAATTTGAGGCTGTCTATATACACACAATGCTTGATGTTATTGCTTTTGTAGTTATCTGCATATCCGTATTGTACTGTTTACAAGGCTTTATGCTTTTATGTGTTTTTGCCCTTGCTTTTTTGGTGCGTTTTTGTCTTAAATCAGGCAAAACAAGGGGATTTTAACAACATCTGTTTTATGCGTATTTGCTCAATGCCTTATGCAGTGCTTGATTACAGGCTTTTAATCGCTGAAAGTGTTGATTTTACAAAACTTTTCAGTTTTTGACAGGGCGCAAGCCCTTTATTTATCTATATTACAAAACAAAACTATATATTTTAATATAAAAGTATTTTTAAAATAGACCTCTTTAAGATTTTAAAAAGAAGATTTTTTCTTTTTAAAAACGCAAAATATATACTTTTGCCCTATAATATAGACTGGCATGGCATTATAACCACATCAAAAACTATCAAAGTTTTGTAAAATTAACCATTACAGACGTTAAAAACCTGTAAATAATGATAGCTAGTTAACTTCAAAAGTGTTACAAAACTTAATAAATGCCTATAACTCAATAAATACGTTAAGCAATATTTTAAAAAACCGTAAACTAATAAAAACATACATAAAATAAACCCGTGTTTTTATGCCTATAATATAATAATACCGCTAGTTGTAGCC
>JAEEGL014650356.1_pt1 | contig 17780 bp, 15 predicted proteins | sample 9134231 | NCBI WGS metagenome assembly JAEEGL01 (sample SAMN16246548, study PRJNA631951) | gut metagenome | biome: gut microbiome; feature: rumen; material: fiber-attached | host: Bos | place: Iran: Karaj | collected 2018-10 | reverse complement strand
CCCAATCCCCAATCCCCAATCCCCAATCATCATGAGCATTTTTAATAATTTATTTTAAATTTATTTTTATTTTTAATCCATAGTAATAAAATTATTTTCATCTTTAATATCAACATAATTAATAGCATCATCATGTACATTTTGAATATTTTGTAAAATATTAAAATGAATATCATAAATTATAATTGATTTATCATAAGAAGTAGAAATAATATTTCCTGAATGAAAAATAGATACTGAATAAATATATTTATAATGAGAATGAATTGAATTAATATTGTTAAATTACAACTTTTTAATTGAATTTTATGATTATCTTTTAACATTGATAATAAATATTTTATTTTTATTTAAATGAATATATCTTATTTATTCATTGATTTATCAACTTCAACAAGAAACATTTTAATAAGAGATTTAAATTCATTTAAATCAATTTTTCCAGATTTATCAGTATCAATATCATTTAAAAGTTTTTTAATTTCATCTTTTGTTGGAGGTTTTTGTTTCATATTATTTGCAATTTGAGTAAAAGCATTTTCTAATTCTTTTTCATTTATTTTTCCAGATTTATCTGCATCGAAAGTATCAAAAATTGGTTTTGTTATTTCTGTTAATTTTGAATCATTTTCATAAATTGCTTTAAGTGACATTTGAATATTTTTGTTTGATTCTCTTTTTATAAGATTTTTTTGTGTGATTTTTTTTATTTTTTTTGTCCCAAATGAAAATAATTAATTTTTTTTATGATTAATAATATATAATTTTTTTATTTCCTTTAAGTAATAAGGTGATTTTTTTCATTTTAGTTTTTATATTTAATAGCAGTGAATATTAAGTATACTAATCCGAGTTATTATAAATCAATCAAAATGATTAAATATATTTTAATATGAAAACTTTTAATTTTTATTATTAGAATATATTTAATATATTAATGATATATATTATTTATTTATTATTTGGTTTTTTTAAATTAATAAGCGTTGTTAATAAAAGAAGATTTATAAAAATCTAAAAAATATTTTAAAAGTATAAATTTTATCAATTTTTTATTTTTAAAAAATAAAAATTTCATCTACAAAAAAAAATAAAAAAATCCCTAAACAAATAAAAAAATTAAAAAAAGATGAGTGACCTAAACCTAGACGATTTATTAGAACGTCTTCGTAAATTAGAAATTCCAAAAGAATCAGAAATAAAAATATTATGTGACAAAGCAAAAGAATTAATAATCAAATCTCCAAACGTGGCATCTTTAACATGTCCAATAACAGTATGTGGAGACATTCATGGTCAATTTGAGGATTTGATGGAGTTATTTAATGTCGGTGGTACAATACCCGAGACAAATTACATATTTATGGGTGATTTTGTGGATAGAGGTGTTAACTCAGTGGAGACATTTCTTTATTTCCTTGTATTAAAAGTAAAATATCCAGATAGGATAACATTACTTCGTGGAAATCATGAAAGTCGTCAAATAACACAAGTATATGGTTTTTATGATGAATGTATGCGTAAATTTTCTTCAGTAAATGTATGGAAAATGTGTACAGAAGTATTTGATGTTCTTCAATTAGCTGCAGTAATAGAAGATAAAGTATTCTGTGTTCATGGTGGATTATCACCTTCAGCAGAGAATATTGATGATATAAGGAAAATTGAAAGAATTCAAGAAGTTCCTCATGATGGTCCCATGAGTGATATTCTCTGGAGTGATCCTGATCCTGATGTAAAAGGATTCGCTTTCAGTCCTCGAGGAGCTGGGTATCTTTTCGGAGCAGAGGAAGTTCATAAGTTCAATCGAGTCAATAATATCGAATTAGTTGCAAGAGCTCATCAACTTATACAAGAAGGATATCAATTCATGTTTGATAATGGATTAGTTACTGTTTGGAGTGCTCCTAATTATTGTTATAGATGCGGTAATGATGCTAGTGTTATGGAGTTTGATGAACATATGAATCGTGCTTTTAAAAAGTTTGAAGCTTTTCCTGAAAGTTTGAGGAATGTTCCTGAAAAAAAAAATGTTTTGGAGTATTTTCTTTAAAAAAAAGGATTTAATAATTTTTTTTCATCTTAAAATTGGTTTTTATTGGAATTTTATTAGTTTTTATTTATCAATAATAGAAAAAGATAAAGGAATTTAATTTTTTTTTATTTGAAATAAATTTAAATTTTTTTTAATTTGAAAAGGAAATAAAATGTCAAAATATACATTAGAAAGTGTAAATATACATTAAAATAACATAAATTAAAATAGTATACTTCAAAATCATATTATTCAACAATTCCTACATTATCAAAAAACCCATCACACTTAAATTTAAAAAGAAATATAAATGATATTTCAATGATAATAAATAATTCATTTATAAGAAATGATAGTTTAAATAAAAATAATAGAACATTAACTCCAATAAAAATTGACAATAACAAAATAATTCAAAGGAAATTATTTATTTTAAATAAATCAATAAATTTAAATAAAATAAATGAAAATTATATGAACAGACCAATAATTGATTTTAAACCAAAAATGGAATTATATGAGTTTAAACATGAAAAATTAATTAATCCTTCTAAATTAAAATATGTTGTTCCTATTAGTCAACCTGCTTGTCATAAATTTAAAAAGATAATTTCTTTAAAAAAAAAAAAATAATAAAAATAACTTTTTAAATTCTTATTCTAATAATGATAGTGAATTTGAGAATTATATGAAAGAAATGAAACAAATTAAAAATAAAAAATTAATTTCTTTGAAAAAAAAGAAAAATAGCTTTATTTAATGCTAACAAAATTTTTTTTTTGAATAATTATTGATGTTATTTTTTTTATTTTTTATGATTTTTTATTTTTAAGCTTTTATATGCTTTTAATTTTTATTTAATATATTATCACCTCAAATAACTCTTTCTGAATATATATTTTTTGAAAAAATAATTTTTTATTCTTATTTTTACTAAATGATAAATGATTTAAACTTTTATCTTAATTTTTAAGTTGTTAGTAAATTATTATTTTTAAAGTTATACTAAATCATCTTTCATTATTTTCATATGTTTTTCTTTTTGTATTTGATAATAAATATTTTTTTTCATTTGATTCAATGGACCAATTAATAAGTCTATGAAAATTCACCAATTATTAAATTTTTTATTACTATATGATTTCACAAAATAAAATTATGAAATTTATTTGTTTTTTCAAATTTAAATTTATAATAATAATAATTTTTTGAGTTTCTTTTAATTCAATTTTGTATGTTTGGATAAAAAAAATAAATTATTTAAAAAACTAGTTAATTTTCTTTTATTAAATATTTAAATGCTTTTCCAATAATCTTGATTAATAACAAATAATTGAATAGCAGGGATTTGATTTTCATTTAATATTTGCTCATTACATATTCCAAAAACAAAAGAATTTTGAATGATAATATGTTCTTCATTTTCATTAATTTCTAATAATGAATTATAATCATAATTTTGATCAAAATTTAATTTGATTTTATAAAATTCATCAATTGTATCAAAATAAATTTCATTATCATATTCATCTTTTATTAAAAAATTCTTTTCTAAACAAATTAAATTATTAGAAGTAAAATGATTATCCATATTAAAAGAAGGAATATAAATAATATTATTATTATTATCTTTATCTCTTTTCATATCAGAATACATTTCATTAAAAATTTGATATATATTATTTTCATTGTTAATTAATTTGTCTTTTAAATCATTTGTTAATTCAACAATAAAAAATGAATAATTATTATTTTGTAAATTCAAATAATAAAAATTTGAATTTGTTTTTTCATATAATAAAACTTTAATCTCTCCTTCAATTTTATTATATAAATAATCATTGTATTTAAATGTCATTAAATTTCCTATTTTTGATTTAAATGTAAATGTTAATAAATCACTTTCTTTATTATTATCATAAGATAAATTTTCCAAATTAAAATTAATATTTCTTTGATTTAAAATTTCTTTTATTTTGTCTAAATTTTGAATATCTATATTATATTTTATATTATTTTTTAATTTAGATTTTACTTCATTACTATTAATTTCATTATCATCATTAAACTTAATTTTATTTTTATTTTTATTTTTTTTTTCAGATAATAAAACTTTAATAGCAAATAAATTAATATATTTTTCCCTTTTTAAATTAGGTTCATTTTTAAAATAAGTAAAGGAACAAATAATTAAATTATTAATCAGAATTCCATTATTATCATTTAAATTATTATTTTTATTTTCTTTATTAATTTCATAACTTTGTTTTTCATCTTCATTATATTCATTAGAATTTTCATATTCAAAATTATAATTAATTAGATCTTTGTCACTTACTATTTCAAAATTCTCACTATTTTCTTCTTCGTTCATTATTCCTCCACCTTCCATTAATATATTTTCTTCTTCTTCATTCATTATTCCTCCACCTTCCATTAATATATTTTCTTCTTCTTCATTCATTATTCCTCCACCTTCCATTAATATATTTTCTTCCTCTTTTTTTTCTTTTTGAATATTGTTAATGTAATTTCTTTTTTGAATATAATTTATTGAATATTTTTTTATTTGATTTTCATTATAATTTTTACCTCCTATTTCTTTGAAAGTTTTTAATAAATCTTTTCTTGATATACCTATTCCATTATTAAATTCTATATTATTTTTCTTTTGTCTATTCATTTTTTGATTTAAATTTCCTTGTGTTTTGAATGTATTATTATCACTATAATTTAATGAAGTGTTTTTATTTTTTGATGGATTTAATGTTCTATAATTTTCATAAACATTATGTTTTTGATTATCATCATATAAATTAGGTAAATATTGAGTTTGATTTTTTCGTTGTTCACTTTTTCCTCTTATTTTTAGTATTTTAATTTTTGTTTTATAAAATTCTTTTTTTGAATTATCAATTGTATTAAAATCATATTGTTCTTTATTTATATTATTAAAAAATATATCTTGCATAATATAATATTTTGCTTGTTTAATTTCTTGCATTAATTCATTCTCAATTGGAATAATAATTTTACCTTGATTTTTTTTAATATTAGAGTTTTTTGAACAATTAGTAAAAAAAGAATCAAAATCTTCATTTGAGAAATCAATAATATTTTTTAAATTTGAATCTTTTAAAAATTCTATATCTTTAGTTAATTTAATTATATAATTATTATTATATAAATAAGCTACATTTAATTTTTCTAAATCAAATTTTCCTGGTTTATTATTTGATATTTCTCTTATTTTAATAATATCCTTTATTATATTTACGGCATTTAATCTTAATAATTGAATTATTTGAATTATATTATTATTTATTGAATCACTTAATTTTTGTTCTGGAAATATATTGTCTAATAATTCATCTAATTTTTTTAAAGCATTTAAATTATTTTCTCTATTTGATATTTCTTTTGATAATTTTAATAAATATTTTCTTAATCTATTTAATGATTTTTTTTCTTCTTTATAAATTTCATTTCTTCCTTCTTCATCTAAATTTAAAATATAATTTTTAAATTGATTTTGAAATTCTTCATTAACTCCTAAATCAATCCATAAATTTTTAATTGATTGAAATTCTTCATCTTCAATTTCTTTTTCTTTAATATAATGAGTATTTTTATTTGTATTAGAAAAAGTTAAATTTTTATCTTGAGAAACTATTGATATTTTATTTGTTTGATTTATACTTCCTGAAGGAAGTTTAACAGGATAAAATTTTTTATTCCAAGATTCACTTAAACGACTAGAATAACTTTTTTCAAGTGAAGTTCTATACTTCCCTTTCATAATATTTTTAATTAATTGCAAAAATTTTTCTGTAAAAAAAATAAAAAAAATAACAAAAAAAAAAAGAAAAAAAATTAATTTTCCAAAAAAAAATATAAAAAAAATGGAAGATTATGAAATAATAACTCGTTTAGGAGGAGGATCTTTTGCAGATGTATATAAAGCATTAGAAAAATCAACAAATTCATATGTTGCAATAAAGACATTAAAAAAAAAATATTCAAAATGGGAAGACTGTTTAGAACTACGTGAATGTCGTTCTCTTCAGAAATTAAATGATGAAACATTATCATCAAATGCAGGATATGATAATATAATAAAATTAAAGGAAATAATATTTATAAAAGAAAAAGGGACATTAAATTTAATATTTGAATATTTAGAAACAGATTTATATGAATTAATGAAAAATCATTTTCCAAAGAAATTAACAGAGAAAGAAATTCGTTCAATAATGTATCAGACATTACAAGGATTACATTTTATGCATAAATACAATTTTTTTCATAGAGATATGAAGCCAGAGAATTTATTAATAATGAATGAAAAAGTGAAAATAGCAGATTTTGGTTTAGCAAGAGAAATAAGAAGCATACCTCCATATACAGAATATGTATCAACAAGATATTATAGAGCTCCAGAATGTATATTAAAAAGTAATAATTATAATAGTCCTATTGATATTTGGGGATTAGGATGTATTATGGCTGAAATGTATCTTCACCCTCAACCTTTATTTTTTGGAAATAATGAAAAAGAAGTTTTATTTAAAATTTGCTCTATTTTAGGTACTCCTAATCATGAAATTTGGAATGATGGGATTAATTTAGGAAAAAAAAATAATTTAAAATTTCCTAATTTTAATAAAGTTAATTTAAAAGATGTTATTAAAAATGCATCTGATGATGCTATTGATTTAATGAGTTTAATGTTACAATGGGATCCTAATAAAAGACCAAATGCTAATAATTTACTTGGACATAAATTCTTCACTCATTATGATATTTCTTTTGTTAATTTTTATGATGGAAATATAGGAAATTTTAATTATAATAATAATAATAATTTTAGAAGATTTTCTAATCGAAGAGTTAGTAAAGTTAATGCTGATTTAAGAAAAAATAGTATTAGTAGAATTTTAGAAGATAATGATGGATTCGATAAATTAATTAATGATTTGAAAAAAGTTGTTAAAGATGAAAATGTTGAAATTGAAAAAGAAAAAGAAAATTTTGAAGAAAAGTTTGAAAAGGAATTTAAAAATGATGAAAAGAGAAATTATAATGATAATAATGATTTTAAAGAAAAATTAAATTTAAGAGAAAATTCTTTTGATGATAATAATAAAGATTTTATTTTTGATAATAATTATTATAAAAATATTAATTCTGAAGGAAATATTAATTTTAATAATCATAATATTGATTTTGATTTTGGTTTTGATACTAATAATGATAAATTGAAAAATAATTTTAATAATAATCCAAGAGAAAGAAGTGCAAGAAGATTTTTAGAACAAACTGAAAATGAAATGAATAATAATTTTAATAGATTTAATTATAATAATAATAATTTTGGAAATTCTAATACACAAGGTTTATTTAATGAATTTGGAGGAAGAAGAAATATTAATAATAATAATGATATTCATTTTGATAATTTAAATAGGAGAGAAAATAATAATAAGAATTCACATGAAAATAAAATTTTATTTGGAATGGAAAGTAGAAGAAGAAAATAAAATAAGATTTAATTTATTATATATTTATATTAAATATTATTTAATGTATTTATTTTTTAATTTATTAAGTATTTATTATTTTATTTCTTTATTTTTCTAAAAAATATATTTTATATACTTTTTTTAGATTTCTAAAATAAAAATTTAATGTTTAAAGAGTAAACTTTTTTATAAAAATAAAAAATAATATAATAAAATAATTTATTTATTAATTAAGAAATTATAAAAAATATGTATATTTTTATATTTAATGTTTCATTAAAAGTACATAATTTAAATTAATTAATAATAATTATTATTCCTTTTTAATTGGATTTTCCTTCTTACAATATCTAATTCATCTTCATTTAATTCATCTAATAACATCAAAACACAATGTAAAAGATTATTATTATATCTAAGATTACTTCTAATATAATTTTTATCATTTCTATAATTTTTGATATAATCTTCAGTATAATAATCATTTTGTCTTTTTATTTTTTTATAATGTTTATTATCATCTATTTGATTATTTATTCTTATTTCTTTATCATCAAAATTATTTCTTTTATTCTTATTTTTTTTTCTTTCATATTTTATTAAATTTTCCTTTTCAAATTCACTATTTGAAGAACTTACCTCATATTGATTTTTTTTATTTATTTTCTTCATTTTATATTTTTTTCTTTGAGAATGATGATTATCAATATTAATATTTTCATCATAACTTTTATTTGTTTTAATTTTACTTTCTTTGACAATAAATTCATCATAATAACTATTATTATTATTAACATAAAAATTTTTCTGACTTAATTTTTCATTTTTATTATTATTAAAATTATTATTACTATCTAAATTAATATTTTTATTATTATTTTTTATCTGTGACATTTGAATAAAAATCCCTTTATTTGCATTAATTCTTTCTTCTTCAGTAATAATAATATCATCTAATTTATTTATTTGTGGAAGAACACTAATAACAATATTTCTATAATTTGGATTTTCACAAATTGGATTTTCACTTAACCATAAAACTCTTAAATTTAGATTTTCAATTAAATATTTTATTTCATTTAAATCTGCAATCAAATTTTTTCTTAAGTATAATTCCCTTAATTTTGGTAAATATGAAAAAGGTTTTAAAGTTCTTATTTTATTTACACTTAATGATATTATTTCTAAATTTGGTAATTGTGTTAATAAGGAAATATCTTCTAAGTTTATTCCCCATAAATTTAAATTTTTAAGATTTTTAAAATTATCACTTCTTATTTTTTGAATTATTAGTTCTTTTGTTAATTTTTTAGACATTTATATTATTTTTTTATCGGTTTATTTTATTTTTATTTTAATTTTATTTTAATTTTTCTATATAAATCTTAAAAAAGTAAATTTGAATTTTTTAAAAGAAGGGAATAAAATGAATAATAAAACCTTTAAAAAATATTTTTAAATATCAAAAATTTATCTCCTCATAAAAATTATAAATAAAAGTAAATGCAAAAAAATAAACATAAAAAGAATAAATTTATTCTTCCTCTTGGATTTTCTTTCCAGATTTATGTTCTCTTTCTTCAATAATAGAATATCTAGTATGATTTTTAAGAAGCTCAATTTCAGGTTTTTTGTCTCCAATGACGAAAATATTACCTAATCTAGTAGAAAAGACTTTTCCAAGATTATCTTTAACATAGACAATTTCATAACTTCCAGGATGTTTTTCAACATCTTCAATAACACCAGTTCTTCCAATATTATTTCCTCCAGTAATCATAACTTGAGCTCCTATTTTATATTTATAAAAGTCCATAATTTCATTTGTATGTAAATTTAATTTTATAGTATCGTTTCTTTTAATTTCTGGATTTGGAAATCTTAATGTTCTACCATCATTAGTAATAATATAAGGAATTTTTTTAGGTCCCATTACTCTTTCTTTAACTCTACATAATTTAAATTTAGATTCATCATCTTTAATTTTAACTAAACCGAATCTTCCTTTAACATCATATAAAATTCTATAATTAACATGAGCTTTAATTAAACTTATAACATCCATAAATCCAACTGGATATTTAACATCTTTTCTAATTTTTCCATCTACTGCAATATTTCCTTCTTTTGCTTTTATTATTAATTTAGCTTCACGACCTGTTAAGGCTAATTTTAACTTATTTCTTAATAAAACTAATAATGGCATACATTCACGTAATTTATGTGGTCCTTGACTTGGTTTAGTTGCCCATATTCCACCCACTTTTGATAACATCCAATTATGAGGAGCGTATATTCGCTTTAAGTGTTTTATTACTCCACGTTTACCCATTGCTCTAATTTTGAATGGTTTTTTTTCAAAAGATTTTTTTTAAATTAATTTTTTTTTTTTTATTTATTTTTTTATTTATTTATTTATTTATTAATTTTTAATTTTTTTTTTAATTTATATTTTATATAGAATATTTTTTTGATTTACTTTTGTTTTTTTGGACAAGGTTAGAAAAAAAGAATTTTTTGTTTTATTTTATACATCATTTAAATGTTCTTGTTTTTTAAATAAAAAAAATATTAAAATAAAAATTACTTTTTTTCAATAGTTTTCATAATAGAAATAAATTTTTTTTCATCTATATCTCCTCCAATCTTTTCAATGAGATTTTTAATTTCATCATCACTGACTTCAAATCCTAATTCTTTAATAGTATTAATTAAAATATCATCATTAATAATTTTTCCTCCTTTATCTAAAAAATAAACTTGGAAAATTTTTTTCCAATTATCAAAATTATTTTCTCTATCATAATTATCGTTAATAACTTTTTTAACTTCGTCAATAAATTGATCAACATTAATTCCATTAATATTATTATTTTTATCATTTAAATTTTGAAGAGCTTCAAAATAAAAAGGACTTTTATTTTTAAAATTATCATTTTTATTAATAAAAATTAACATTGAACCAGGATTTATTTTTCCTTCATTTAATATATCTAATTCATTAAAATCATTTTTCATTTGTAAAATTTCATCTTCTGTAAAATTTGGTCTTTTAACTTTTACTTTAAAATTTTGAATTTTAATTTTATTTTCATTTTCTGTTTTCTTTTCTATTACTTTTTCTTCTTTTATTTCTTTTTTAGATATTTTTATTTCTTCTTTCATTTTTGAAGGTGATATATTAGATTTATTTCTTTTGTGTATTAATTCAGAAGAATTCCCTTCTTGACGTGCTATTTGTTTTCTAAATGTTCTTGATTTTTCATCCTTTGATTCCTCTTTTTTCTCTGGCTCTGCATTTCTGTTTCTATGAAATGTCCTTGGCATTTTTTATATGTTATTTTTTTTAATTTTATTTTTATATTAAAATTTTATTATCGTATTAAATGTTAAATAAAATTGTTTATTATTATTCATTTTTTGGTTTTTGTTCCTTTTTTTTCGGTAAATTATATTAATATAACATTTTAAAATAAAAAATATGTATTGTTACTTTATTAAAAATTAATATTTTTCATTATCATTGTATTTAAAAAATCAATAAACAATTTTAAATTCATCTTTCCCTTCTTTAAGCAGTTTTAGCAGTATTAGTAGTAGTAGAAGAAGTCTTAGCATTAGTAGTAGTTCCTGTAGTACTAGTAGGTGTAGCAGTAGAAGTAGTTGTATTAGTAGAAGGAGTAGGAGTAGTAGTAACAGGTGTCACAGTTGTAGTATTGGTAGTGGAAGTGGTGGTAGTGGGTGGAGTAGCTGTTGTAGTCGCAGTTGGAGTTGTAGTATTTGCTGTAGTTGGAGTAGTTGTTGCTGTTGTTGTTGTGGTTGTTGGAGTTGATGTTGTTTTTGTAAGTGGAGTAGTTGTTACAGTTGGTGTTGTTGTTGTTTGTGTAGTTGTAGGGACTGTGACAGTAGCAGTAGGTGCTGTGACAGTTGCAGTAGGTGCTGTGACAGTTGCAGTAGGTGTGACAGGTGCAGTTACAACATTATTATTATCATCATTATTATCATTATCAATTCCAAATAACTCTAAAATTTCTTCATTAAATTGTTCTTTTGTTTCTGTTGAATTTTTTAATTTACAATAATTATCAACGCACTTATAACCACTTTGACAATGATGGAAGAAATTACATTTTAATCCTTTTGGTGCATATTCCATTTTTACATGTGTTGCTTTTTCTTCTTTATATAAACATCTATAGTCTACACATGTCATATTTCCTTTACACCAATTTAAAAGCCAACAATTTTCTCCATGTCCTGCAAAAAGTTTTTTATTTTTATTTAAATTTTTGAGAGTCACTAATGAAAATATTGATAATAAAAGTACAATCTTTCCCTTTGCCATTTTATTTAAAATTTTTTTATTGTTTTAGTGTTATATTATTTATTAAAATGATTTTTAAATTTATTTAAGTATTTTTTTTGATTAAAAGGATTTTATATCAAAATTCAGAATAAATTTTAATTTTTAAATGTTTTTTGTAATGATAAAGATTTTAATTTCTTTGAATTTTAATGATTAAAAAAACAAAGGAAAAAAAAGAAAAACGCTTAATTTTTTTTAATTTAAAATAATTAATAATAAAAACAATTAAGTATAACTTTTCTATATTGAAAAATAATCAATATAATAATTAAAATAAATTCCATAAAGTTTAAAAAATTAAAAAAAAGAAAAATTGAATTTGTTTTATTTCAAATTTAACATCCAATCTTTAGAACCATTAATAACTCTTTCTTTATCAAGAATAGTATTTAAACCATTAAATCTATACATTCCACATTCTTGTAAATGTTTAGTAAAAGAACCGTCACACACATATCTTTTTTCTTCTATTGATTCATCTACTCTTCCTCCAATATCATCTGATGTTCTTGTATAAAATAAATTTGCATTTTTACTAATAAAATTCTCCTTTTCAATTTCATTTGGACTTTTAACTAAAGGAATTCTTCTTTCCATTAAATATTATATAATTTCATCAACAACATAATTTTAAAAAAAATTAAAAAAAAAGAAACTCTGAAAAAAAAAATGAATGAAGAATAATTTAAATAAAAAATAAAAAAAAAAATAAATAAATAAATAATAGTATAAAAATCCTTTTCTAAAAAATAATACTATAAAAATGAGCAAGCCCCCAACAGAGAAAAGAGAGGAAAGAAAGCCAGTAGATTTTTCAACATTAGAGACTGTGAACCTCACATTTAACAGGCCAGCTAAATGGTACATGTATGTAGTAAAACAAGTATTAAAAACAAAAGAAAAAGTTGATATTAGAGCAAGACCATCAGCAGCTGCTCAAGTAGTTAGAGTCGCAGAAGCTTTAAAAAGATTAGGATATATCACTTATTTAAAATATCAAACTACTACTGTTATCAATCAAGGAAAATTACAAAGATTTATTGTTGTTTCAGTTAAGAAAACTTCTAATTTCCAAAAATTATTCGATGAAAGAGAAGCTGAAAGAACTAAGAGATTGGAAGAACAAGGAAAATTAAATCAGGAACAGAAATAAAAAATTTTGTTTAAATAAAAAATTTTCAATCCTTTTATGAAAAATTTCACTGTATTTATTTTTTTTTTTTAAAGTTTTTTTAATTCGTTTGTTTTAAGAAGTTAATCTTAAATTTGTTTATTAAAAAAAATATATGATTTAGTGGAAATTCGGTCAAAAGATAATTTTGTTTTTATAAATGTAATTGTTGGATATTAAATTTTAATAAATAATTAATTAAATTTTAAATTTTTTATTATTCTTTTCAATTACAGATATTATTTATTCATATGAATTTAAATAATTTAAAAAAAAATGAACAGAAGTAAAATTGAAAGTTATTCATCCAGAAATTTAAAAATAAATTTAGATTATGATAAATCATTAAAAAATAAATTTAATGAATTATATTCCATAATTGGAATTTCAAAAGTAAACAAAGGGAAAATAAATTTAATAAAAAATGAACCTCCTTCAATAACTCAATTATTTAGAAATAATAAAGAAAAAAATTTATCAAAAATCCAAATAAATAAACCAACAATAAGTTTATCAAATATTAATATTAAAAAATTTAATAATAATAAATTTTCTTCTTTAAGTTCTGATAGAAAAATAATAAATTTAAAAAAGAAAAATATTTCTTATAATAATTCTTCAAATGAATCAATTAAGAAAAATTCATTAAATAAAAAATCAAGAAATATTCCTTTTAATAAAAAATATTATAAAAATGAATTAGAAACTTTAAATACTTTACTTTTTGGATATAATGATTATAAAAAAATATATTCTAATAAATATGAAGATACTTTTTATTCTCAAAATAATTTGAATTTAAATAAAAGAGAAAGATTATTAAGTGGAGGAAATATTTTATTACATAATCTTATAAATTCAAGTGGAAATATTATTTAAATTATATAATAGTAATTATTTTTTTTCAACAAAAATTAAAAAATAATATAATATATGTTAAAAAAACTTTTAATATTTAATTCCAAATTATTTTATAATAATATGTAATAATTAACTACGCATAAAAAATCTAAAAAAAACTAATAAAATATTATTCTTATAATAATAAAATCCTTAACCCAAAAAAACCAAAAAATCAATTAAAAAAATATTGAATCTAGAAAACATTTATCAAAAAAAATTTAAATCTAAAAAACATAAATTTTTAAATTCCATCTTTATGTTCTTCTTTAGCTTTATCCTGACTTTGTTTAATAATCCAATCAAATTTACTAGTATCAAAACTTAATTTGGCATTTTCACTAATTTGTCTTATAACATTTTTCAAATATGAATAATCAGGTCTATCTTCAAATTTTAAATCTCTAGCATATTGAATAAAAGTTTTAAATTCATCAGGTAATCCTTTACACAAATCATCTAAACTAACAGAAATTTTTTTTTCTTTAATTTTCTCATATTTCTCTTTCATATTTTTAGCTTTTAATCCTTGCCAAGGTAAATTACCTTTCATAAAATAAACAAGAATATAACCAAGAGCTTCAATATCATCTCTTCTACTTTGTTCAATCCCTAAATGTGTATTAACTGAAGCATACCTTGCAGTTCCAGTTAAACTTTTTCCATCTCTATATGGTATATGTAGTCCAGTACGTGGGTCTCTGTATCTCTTCGCCAGACCGAAATCAATAGCGAAAATCTGTGACTTCTTCGTCCCCCTCCCAATGAGGAAGTTGTCAGGCTTCACATCCCTATGAATGAAGTTCCTACTATGGATGAACTCAATACGAGATACCATTTGATCTACTACCATTAATGTCGTCTGAAGGTTGAATTTACGCTTGCAATAATTGAAAAGGTCTTCTAAAGATGGTCCTAGGAGATCCATTATGAGGATGTTATAATTGCCTTGACTACCACACCAGTGAAGTTTGGGGATACCTACTCCACCTTGTAATGCCATGTATAATTTACTTTCATAGAACAGTTGAGGGTGACGAGAACGTGTTGGCTCCAGTTTTATTGCTACCTCCTCATTCAAACGGATGTTACGACCTAGGTATATGTCACCAAATGCTCCTGAACCTAACTTCTTACGTGCATCCAGTTTGTATGTGTCTCCTATTGGGATTTCATAGTCACGCAATTGACCTGATGAGGAATTTGAGGAGATAATGGATGATTGCTTTTTTTCCATTTTTTTTTTGTTTGTTAATTTTATTTTATTTTTTTTTTTGATTTTTTTATTTTTAGAAAGGTGATTTTATTTAGAATTGATATTTTGTTTTAGATTTTTTTTAATTTAATTTTTTTATTATGGTATTTAATAGTTGTTTAAATATATTATGAAATAAACTATAATAAAATTAATTAAAAATTTAAATTTTGTTTTGTTTTAATTTAAACAAAAAAAAAAAATAAAAACAAATAAAAAAAAACTAAGCTTCTCCCAAAAATTCAACTTCACTTTTAACCAATTCCATTAATTTAATATCTTCATAGCTTAATTCATCTTTAATTCTAATAATTCGATAAGAATTGAAAATATCATCTAAATCATCTTTTTCGAAATTTTTTTTATTGATCATAATTTTTTCTCTCTCTCTGAAAATAATTTCTTGTCCATCATTTCCGATTTTAAAAGGAGTTTTTGAAGTAAAATCAAAAAGCATAATTTGATCTTTATCAAATAAACAATATTTTAATAAATCAATTTCTTGCATTTTTTTAATAAAATTAAATATATCCATAAAATAATGAATTCTAAATTCCGCAGATTTTGTTGCATTTTTTCTTTTTTTTTGAATTTGTGTACAACAAAAACACATTGATGCTATAAAATATTCTGAATATGATAAAGGAAATAATTTAATATTTTTTTCTTTTTGATTTAATTTTTTTTTCATATTTTTGTTTAAATTTTCTGATGTGTTTAATTTATCATTATTTATTTTATCATGTGTTTCTTCTTCATTATTATTCTTTAATGTTTCTTCTGTTTGAGGATTATTTTCTTGGTTTAAATTATCTTTTATATCATCTTTTATTATTATTTTTCTTCCAGAATTTTTATTATATTTTATTATTGATGATATTGTTTTTTTATGATAATAATTATTGTTATTAACACTTGAATTTAACTTTATATCATTTTCACTTTCTAAATTTAATTCATTTGAAACTTTTTTATGCATACTTAAATTATTTTTAACAGTTCTTTCATTCGAAAGAATAGATGAAATTTTATTATATTTTTTATCGAAATTAAAGGAATTAATAAAATATTCAACATCATTATATTTACTTCCTTTAAAATTGAGCATATGATTAATTAATTTATTATCAATAATTTGTCGTTCTAATAATCTAATTAAAAATAATAATATTAATAATAATATTCCAATAAAACCTGCTAATTCAGCAATAAAAGCAGGTAATTTTTGATAATTTCTTTGTAATTGATAAACTTTTGAAGAAGCTTGAATTTTAAATTGTCCTATTAAATTTTTTTCTGAATTTCTATTTTCTATATATTTAAATGAATCTATTGAAAGATCATATATTGAATTACTTTTCTTTGTTACTTTCCTAATAATTAAATTTTCATCATTTGAAAAATCTAAATGTGAAATATATATTGTAGTATACTTCTCAAAATTTAAATCAATAGGACGAAAAAAAAAATTTAATTTTGTACTAACAAAATTTTTTCTACTTTTAAAATCATATGAAGTATCAATAAAATATAATGACATTTCCAAAGGATTTTCATTTAAGAAATTTTTAGTTTCTTCTAAATGATTTAAAGCATAATCAGAAAGATAATAATTAACTGAAATATATCTAAAATAATAATCAGTATATAAACCACCAATAGTATAATTTAAACTATCATCAACAATAGGACATAATAAATTTTGAACACCATTAGTTTCAAAAAAGTAATTAACCATATTATTAAAATCTTCTTTTTCACAAGGTTTTAAATCAACTTTTTGTTTAATAAATACATCTTCACCAATCCAATCAATAAATTCCATATTATAATTAAAATAATCTTCATTAGGAAAAATATAGTCTTCTCCAGTTCCAAAAGTTTGAAGTCCAAATCCTAAATTAAAGGATACGTCTTTTAAATTTATTGTTGATCCTGTTTCTAATACTTTTTTTGCATATATGAAATCTATATTTTTCCGAGTTAAAAATCCATATGTACAATATGTTGAATATACTATTGCTATCATAAAAAAAAATATAAATAATAATCCTCCTATAAATGAATGATAACGATATCCATTGTTTATTGTAAATGATATTGTAGATGCAAATATGTCAAATATTTTTATAGTTTTTTTAAAACAGTGACATTTACTTTTAGTCATTTTTTTTATTGTATTTTTTAATTTTATTTTATGTTTTTAAATGTTTCTTATTTTTTATTATGATTAATTATTTTTTCTTTGTTTTTTTTATTTTTTATTTTTTTTTGTTTTGTTTATAATCCAAAAATAATTTTTAATTATATTCAACATAAAATTAAAATTTAAAATGAGAATTTGGGGATTGGGTATTGGGGATTTGGCCCAATCCCCAATCCCCAATCCCCAATCCCCAATCCCCCATCCCCAATCCCCATGAAAAATGTATCTAAAAAAAAAATAAAAAAAAATATAAAAAAATTTTTTTAATAAAAAATAAATATATTAATAATTATCAAAATAAAATTTTTTAAAAAATTGTAATTGT
>JAEEGL013819722.1_pt1 | contig 17780 bp, 16 predicted proteins | sample 9134231 | NCBI WGS metagenome assembly JAEEGL01 (sample SAMN16246548, study PRJNA631951) | gut metagenome | biome: gut microbiome; feature: rumen; material: fiber-attached | host: Bos | place: Iran: Karaj | collected 2018-10 | reverse complement strand
TTCATGGTTACGCGATACTCCTTGCCGGCGATGTTGTAAACCTCGGGATCGGGCTGTCCGTCAACGTATGGTTCAACGATCAGGTGAACCTCACCGAACTGGCCTGCACCACCCGACTGCTTCTTGTGACGATAGTCGGCACGTGCAATCTTGGTGATTGTCTCACGATATGGGATCTTAGGCTCGATGTACTCGATCTGGATCTTCTCGTTGTTCTCCATACGCCACTTTAAGGTACGCAGGTGGAACTCACCCTGTCCGTGAACGATGATCTGGCGCAACTCCTTCGACTGCTCGACAACCCATGTGGGATCCTCCTGACGCATCTTGTTCAGGGCAGTCATCATCTTCTCGGTCTCAGCCTCATTGACGGCCTTGATGGCGCGAGAATACTTTGAGTTTGGATATACGATGAAGGCGAACTTGTTGTCACAGTCCTTGCCGTTAAGGGTGTTACCGGTCTTAACGTCCTTCAGCTTAACAGTACAGCCGATATCACCGGCATTCAGCTGGTCTACCTGTATACGGTTAGCACCTGCACAGGCATACAGCGTACCGATACGCTCCTTAGAGCCACGATCAGCATTTGTAAGGTCGTCACCGCTCTTAACAGTACCACTCATAACCTTGAAGTAAGACACTTCACCGATGTGTGGCTCAACACCTGTCTTGAAGAAATAGAGAGATGTCGCAGCGTTGACATCGGCTGAGATCTCTTTGCCAGCAGTGTTCTTTACCTTTGGCATGTCGCTGACGAAAGGAACCACGTTGCCGAGGAATTCCATAAGACGGCGAACGCCCATGTCGCGACCAGCACATACGCAGAATACAGGGAAAATAGAACGTGTAACAAGACCCTTGCGGATACCCTCACGCATCTCGTCCTCTGTCAGGTCCTCACTCTCGAAGAACTTCTCCATCAGCGTGTCGTCATTGGCTGCAGCAGCCTCCACAAGCGCAGCCTTCATCTCCTTGGCCTTGTCCAACTGGTCTGCAGGGATGTCCTCGATAATCGGAGCACCACCCTCAGGCTTCCACGAGTACTTCTTCATCAGGAGCACGTCAATGACAGCGTTGAAACCAGCACCTGTAGCGATAGGATACTGTACGGGAACACACTTGGGTCCGTAGGTCTCCTTCAGCTGATTCAAGATTTGGTCGTAATCGCAGTTGTCACGGTCGAGCTGGTTAATCAGGAAGATAACCGGCTTCTGGAACTTCTCCGTGTTACGGAAAGCGTTCATCGTACCAACCTCAGGACCATACTGGCCATTAACGAGGATGACAGCCTGGTCTGTAACGTTCAGGGCAGTGATGGCACCACCTACGAAGTCGTCAGATCCCGGACAGTCGATGATGTTCAGCTTCTTGTTGTTCCACTCTACATGGAACACTGTTGAGAATACAGAGTAACCGTACTCCTGCTCTACAGGGAAGTAGTCGCTGACGGTGTTCTTCTGTTCAACAGAACCACGACGCTTGATAATACCAGCTCCAAAGAGCAAACTCTCGGCAAGTGTGGTCTTGCCGCTACCCGCACTGCCAATGAGTGCGATGTTCTTGATTTCATTCGTTTGATAGATCTTCATATCAGTCGGTTTTAAGTTAAAAATCAAATTCGGGTTGCTAAATTAGTTATTTTTTGATAAATCACCAAACATTTTTTCAAAATATTAAAGTAAATTAGTAATTTTGTGACCAATATGGCTGGAATTTACATACATATTCCGTTTTGCAGGAGCAGATGCATCTATTGTGGCTTCTACTCCACCACCCTTCTCAACCTCCGCCAAGAGTATGTCGAAGCCCTGTGTAAGGAGGTGGTTATGGCATCTAAAAACGGGCAGAATATAACAACCATTTATCTCGGAGGAGGAACTCCCTCGCAACTGTCAATCGAGCAACTCCGTCAGATCTTCGATACCATATATATATATAATAAGGTGTCGGACCATGCGGAGATAACCATCGAGGTTAATCCCGATGATGTCACAGAAGAATTTGCAAAAGGACTGAAGACACTTCCTGTCAATCGCGTCAGCATGGGTACACAGACTTTCGATGACGCAAGACTCCGATTTCTGCATCGCAGACATTGTGCCCATCAAGTCAGCGAGGCCGTCAGTCGTCTGCGGAATATAGGCATCCGGAATATCAGCGTCGACCTAATGTACGGTTTCCCAGCCGAAACCCTCGAAGACTGGGAGCACGACATCTCCTCTGCCCTCGCCCTTAACATCGAACATATCTCTGCCTACTGCCTCATGATAGAAGAAGGCACACCATTGGATAAATTGAGAATTGAGAATGGAGAATGGAGAATGGCAATGCCGACAGAAGAGATGGAGAGGGCAATGTATGAGCTGCTTATGGATCGTCTAGAGGCTGCCGGATATGAGCATTACGAGATATCCAACTTTGCACGGTCAGGCTATCGCTCACGCCATAACTCAAGCTATTGGGATGGCACGCCATATATAGGAATCGGTGCAGCAGCGCATTCTTACGATGGGAACACACGTAGCTGGAATGTTTCTGATATACACCAATATATCGATGCCATATCACAAGGCAAGCGTCTGTATGAAAGTGAGACCATCGATGACGACACTCGCTACAACGATCTCATCACTGTAACCCTCCGCACGCGTGAAGGGCTTAATCTTCAGAGTCTGCTGCCGAAATACAGGGATTACGCCATAAAAAATGCCCGTCGCTTTATCAACGACGGACTATTACATATCACACCTTCAGGTCATCTCGCCATCACCCGTAAGGGACTATTCGTCAGCGATATGATAATGAGTGAACTGATCTACATCTGAGCGTCAGACCATCTGATGCTCCATAAGGCGACGTTCTGCGAGCTGCTCATATTTAGTGCCGGGCTTGCCGTAGTTCGCATAAGGATAGATAGAGATGCCACCACGAGGCGTGAAGATACCAATCACCTCAATGTATTTCGGTGACATCAGGCGTACCAGATCTTTCATGATCTTATTGACACAGTCCTCATGGAAATCGCCGTGATTACGGAAGGAGAAGAGATAGAGCTTCAGGCTCTTGCTCTCCACCATACGCTCAGCGGGGATATAGGCAATCTTTATCTCAGCGAAGTCGGGCTGACCTGTGATAGGGCACAGCGAAGTGAACTCAGGACAGTTGAACTGCACCCAGTAGTCATTGTCGGGATGCTTGTTGACAAACGTCTCCAACACTTCAGGTGCATAGTCCTGACGATATTCGGTCTTCTTTCCGAGGGCCTGTAGTCCCTCCAGTTCTCTGTTCTCGGCCATAATCACATCTCCTTTATTTTAAATACATTATATGCGACGTTTTCGTCATACACATCCTCGTTGTCGTGTTCCTTCGTGAATTTCACCACACGGACAGTCACAGGAAGGACGATAATCTCGTAGACTGTCTTCAGCGTCACCTGAGTGATGACCAGTGAGGGCATTTCCTCCCAGGGGATGACGCCTCCAAGAGCCAGCGGGAAAAAGATGACGGAGTCAGACATTTCTCCGAAGATCGTACTGAGCACAGCGCGGGCAGAGAAATTCTTTCCTGCCGACGAAAGTTTCATACGACTCATCACGTAGGCATTCACAAACGATCCTACGAGGAATGCGAGGAACGATGCGCCCGCAATACGCGGGGCCAGTCCAAATATCTGATGGAATCCCTCCTCACCATGCCAGTAAGAGGCGCCTGGAATCCAGTCGGCTATGGCTCCAAAGATCACGAAGAGGAAGTTCATGGCGAATCCCAGCCAGATGAGCAGTCGTGTTCGGCCATAGCCCCATACCTCACACACGACATCGTTAATAATATAGCTGACAGGAAAGACGATCAGTCCTGCCGTCATGTTAGCCGGTCCTAAAGAAATCTGCTTTGTCTCAAGTACGTTTGCCGTGATAAGGCATACGCAAAACAGTATGCCGTAAAGCATAAACAGCACACTGATTCTTTGTTGATGATTCTGTTGTTCCATATTCTTGTTTTGTTAAAGGGGGTGTTCAAGTACCCCTGTGTTTCCTAAAGAAGGTAGAAGAGCCAAGCCATATAGGCAAAGAAGCCCAATATCAACAGCATGCCCTCGCGACGCGAAACAAAATACTTTGTATATGCGAAGATCCACAACAGACCGATGCTGACAAGCATCACGGTAAGATCCATGATGGTGATACCCATGATGCGCATAGGACAAACTGTTGCCGTGATGCCAAGTATAAGAAGGATGTTGAATACGTTCGAACCGATGGCATTACCGATGGCAAGAGATGCCTTACCCTTATATGCGGCAACGACACTTGTGGCCAGTTCCGGAAGGGATGTACCGCCAGCCACTACTGTAAGACCAATGACGCTCTGTCTTACTCCAAAGCGATGGGCGATGTAGGTGGCACCGTCTACGAAGAGGTCACTGCCAAAGATAAGACAGGCCAGTCCGACAACCATCCATCCGATATTCACCCAGAGGCGACTGAAGTCGTTCGGCTCTTTCTCGACAGTTTCGCCAAGATACTCTTGTTTCCGTTTTATCTCACCCGACTTACGGGCTTCATAAAAGCTGTAGAGCATAAAGGCGAGGAAACCGAAGAGCAGCAGGATGCCATCACTGCGACTGATCTCGTTACCCCAGAGGTGCACAGAGTTCATATCGTCGAAGCAAAGGATGAAGAGCAGCATAGAGGCTACTACTGCAAAGGGAATGTCCTTCTTGACTGTAGAGGGATTGATGACCATTGGTGCCACGACGGCTGAACAGCCCACGATAAGCATCGTATTGAAAATATTCGAACCGATGACGTTACCGACGGCAAGGTCTGGTGTGTGCTTGAGGGCTGACACAAGACTGACGAACAGCTCCGGAGCAGATGTCCCCGCTGCAACAATCGTCATACCGATGATAATCTCAGGGATGTGAAAACCTCTGGCGATACCCGATGCCCCCTCTGTGATACGGTCTGCACCCCAGATTACGAGAACGACACCTAATATAATCAATAATCCTTGAACAATCATAACACCTTTATTGTTTATTCGTCATCTAAATCCCAGTCATCATCGAAGAATGCACCCTCTAACGAAGGACCGACGAACTCGTCTAATGCACGACGGTCTTTCTTTGTTGGACGTCCCATCCCCCGTGCACGATTCACGAAACCGCTGATACGATTCATCTCCAGCAGTTCGTACTGGTCAGGAGTGGTGACATTCTCATAGATCTCCGGCAGGAGCTTCGCCCCTACCCTCTGTTCGATAGGTTTGAGGATCTTAAATGAATAGGTCACAGGAGGCTTACGGACAGCGACCACCTCACCCGCCTTGACTGTATGGGAAGGCTTCACGTTGACACCTCCAATGGTGACACGTCCGTTCTTACAAGCGTCTACTGCTATAGAGCGTGTCTTGAAGATACGCGCAGCCCACAACCATTTATCAATCCTTGCTACCTCCGACATTACCTTTTCTCTTACCCAACTTGTTATACTGATTCATCGTGATGTCGATACCTACGAGCACGAAGCTCTTGATGATATCCACAGCGATGTCGATGGAGGGCTGAAGTGCTTTCCGCTCCTCCTCACTATATTTTCCGAGCACCCAGTCTACCTGCATGCCTCGTGGAAAATCGTTGCCAATACCCATGCGCAGACGGGCATAGTCCTGTCCGATAAGCTGCTGGATATGGCCCAGACCGTTGTGACCGCCATTGGAACCGCCGGCCTTCAGACGGAAGTCGCCTAATGGCAGCGCCACCTCATCACTGATGACAAGCAGACGGCTCTGGTCGATATTCTCGTGGTTAAGCCAGTAGCGAACGGCATTACCGCTGAGATTCATATAGGTAGAGGGTTTCAGAAGGAACACCTTTCGTCCCTTGAGGCTCGTCTCTGCCACAAAACCATAGCGTCTGTCTTCAAAAGAAATATTGGACGCCTTCGCAAAAGCGTCCAATACCATGAATCCTGTATTGTGGCGGGTAAGGTCGTACTCATCGCCGACATTTCCCAAACCTACAATCAAGTACTTGTCCATCAGCTAATTCTCAATTCAGAATTCTCAATTGGATTAGCCCTCTGCCTCAGCAGCTGCTGCAGCACGTGATGCACGTGTAGCCTTCACAGAGCAAACGACTACCTCAGGAGAAGTAGCAATCTCCAGACCCTCGAAACTCAGGGCACCTACCTTGATAGCCTTACCCAGCTGCAGGTTGGTAACGTCGATGTTCAGGATCTCAGGAATGCGCTTGTAAGGAGCTGTCACGTTGATCTTTCGGATAGAAAGGTTGAGCTTACCACCGTCGCGAACACCCTGTGCCAGACCGTTGAGCTTAACAGGAATACCAATGGTGATTGGCTTTGTCTCGTTAACCTCATAGAAGTCTGCATGCAGCAGAGCATCTGTTGTCGGGTGGAACTGAAGCTCCTTGATCACTGCCTTGTGCTCGGCACCGTCGATGTTGAGGTTCACAACATACACCTCAGGTGTGTACACTGCCTTACGGAGTTCAGAGAACGAAGCGCAGAATGCAAATGCCTCTGGCAGACCATTCTCACCCTTCTTCTCACCATAAAGGTTACAGGGAACCATACCCTCCTTACGGAGTTCCTTTGAAGCTTTCTTTCCTGTGGCGGTGCGCTTCTGACCTTTAACACTGATTTCTTTCATTGTGTTACTCTAAAATTAAGTTGTTAATAATACATTAATGCTTAATTCACCATCACACGAGTTTTGTCGATGTGCTTTCGGAAAAAGCGGGTGCAAAGGTACATAAAATAATTGAAAATTGAGAAGGGAGAATTGAAAATTTTCATTTTTAACGAATTTTTCTTCTTTTTTCTTGTAATATCGGGGGAAAATTACTAATTTTGCAACGTAAATTTGAAAGTTAAACTAAAAAAACATCAAGTGAGATGATTAACAGAGAAATTATCAGAACCAAGATTGTTCAGTTAACCTATGCTTACTATCAAAACGGTAACAAGAACATCGATTCGGCAGAGAAGGAGCTTTTCTTCAGTCTGTCAAAGGCCTATGACCTTTACAACTACCTGTTGGCGCTCATCGTTGCAGTAACGAAAGAGGCCCGCCGGCGTAATGAGGTGCTCACCAGTCGGGCAGAGCGCGAAGGCACTGAAAAGCCGTCGCAGAAGTTCGCACTTAACAGATTCGCTATCCAACTTGAGGAGAATAAGGAACTGGCAGACTTCATCAGTACCCAGAAACGTACTTGGAACGACGACCTGGAGTTTGTTGGCAAGTTACTGGAGATTATCGAGAATAGCGAGATCTATCAGGAATACATGAAGGCCACGGACGACAATTACGATGCTGACCGCGAACTGTGGCGCAAGTTGTATAAGACCTATATCCAAAACAACGACGACCTCGATGCCATTCTTGAAGAGATCAGTCTCTACTGGAATGACGACAAGGAGATCGTTGACACCTTTGTGCTGAAGACCATCAAACGTTTCGACGAGCAGAACGGTCCGAAGCAGGAGTTGTTGCCCGAATGGGACAGCGATGAGGAGCAGGACTATGCCAGGAAACTGTTCCGTGCGTCTATCCTCAACGCCAATGAATACCAGAGATTCATGAGTGAGGCCTCGCGCAACTGGGACTTCTCCCGTCTCGCCTATATGGATGTCGTTATCATGCAGATCGCCATTGCGGAGATGGTGACATTCCCGAACATACCTGTCAGCGTAACTATCAATGAGTTCGTGGACTTGGCAAAGCTCTACTCCACCGAGAAGAGCGGCGGATATATCAATGGCATGCTTGACGGTATTGCCCGCCATCTGATTGAGACAGGCAAAATGGCGAAGTTCATGGAACCGAAGCCAAAGAAAGGAAAGGCTCCGAAAGCAGCTCCGGTAAAGGCAGTAAAGGCCACAGGAAGGAAGCGGATCATTAAGAAAAATGAAGAATAATTGAATAAATAAAATATGGTGAATTTGATTTTGGCTGCACAGGCAGCACAGGGAGGCGGTATGAGTATGATTATCATGATGGTGGCTATCTTTGCCATCATGTGGTTCTTTATGATCAAGCCTCAGCAGAAGAAACAGAAGGAGATACAGAAGTTCCAGAACGAACTCACAGAAGGAACGGAGGTCGTTACGGGCGGTGGTATTCACGGAGTCGTAAAGAGCATTGACCTCGCAAAGAACACCGTCGACGTGAAGATTGCACGCGACGTTGTCGTTACCGTTGAGAAGACCTCTGTATTCAAGGATATGAGCAGCACCACGGTGCAGAAATAATCTGCTGGCTATGGGTAGCATCGGGAGATTCTTCAGAAATTTCGTGTTTAACAGAACGAGCAAGGAGTTTCTGATATTTGTCTTTTTCGTCGCTCTGTCGAGCGTATTCTGGCTCTCACTGACGCTCAACGAGACCTACGAGAAGGAATTCGCCATTCCCATTCGTGTGGTAGGCATGCCTAAGAATGTCGTGCTTACATCTGAAGAGACCGACACGGTACACATGACCATCCGCGACAAGGGAATAACTCTCGCTACCTATATCTATGGCGAAATACTGAATGATGTAAAAGTCAACTTCAAGACCTACGCCCATTCCAACGGTACGGGTATCATCCCGGCAGCAGATTTGCAGAAGATCGTGTACCAGCATCTGGCAAGCGGTTCGAAGATTATCAGCACAAAACCGGATAAGCTCGAGTTCTTCTATAACTACGGTGCCAAGAAGCGTGTACCCGTTAGGTGGACGGGAAGAGTCATCCCTGAGGATCTGTATTTTATCTCGAGGGTGAGATACCTGCCCGACAGCATCGATATATATGCATCATCGGCAAGACTAGACAGTATCACTGTGGCATATACCGAACACCTGAACTACGTGAACTTCCGTGATACCCTGATGGTGACGGCCAATCTGGAGAAGATAAAGGGTGTTAAGATGGTACCGGATCAAATCAAGCTGGAATTCCTCACCGACGTACTCACAGAAGAGAAGATAGAAGGCATTCCTGTAGAAGGTATCAACATGCCTCCTGGAAAAAACCTCAGGACCTTCCCGATGAAGGTGACGGTATCCTTCGTGACAGGCGTAAGTGTCTACAGGTCTCTTAAGCCGAAAGACTTCACCGTCGTAGCTGACTATAACGAGATAGCCGCTCATCCTTCAGAGAAATGCCACATCTACATCAAGAAGGCTCCACAGGGTATCTCACGCGTACATCTTAATATTGATGAGGTGGACTATCTTATCGAAGAAAACGTTGAGTGATGAAGATAGGGATCACCGGAGGCATCGGAAGCGGGAAGAGCTATGTCTGCAAACGCCTTGAAGCGCGAGGATATAAGGTCTACGACTGCGACAGCGCAGCAAAGAGACTGATACGCACCTCGCCAGAGATAAGGCAACGGCTCACGACTTTGATTGGACCAGAGACTTATAATGGCGACCAGCTGAACAAAGCGACAGTAGCGAGATTTCTTTTGGAATCCGAGGAAAATGCCAAAGCCATTGATACCATCGTGCATCCTGCCGTCTTTAGGGATTTCGAAGAGAGCGGCCTCCATTGGATGGAGAGTGCCATCCTCTATGAGTCAGGCATCAGCAGACTCGTTGACAAGGTCATCGTGGTGACGGCCCCCAAGGAGGTACGGATACAGAGGGTGATGCAGCGTGACGGCATCTCACGTGAAAAGGTACTGGAATGGATGAGTCGTCAGCTGCCTCAGGACGAGGTAAGGCAAAAAGCCGACTTTGAGATCGTCAATGACGGAGAAAGAGATATAGACAAACAATTAAATAAAATATTAAAGGAGATGAAACAAGTAATTTTAGCAATTACCGGCAAGCCCGGTCTTTACAAACTCGTATCACAAGGAAAGAACAACCTTATAGTAGAGGCACTCGATGCCACGCATCGTCGTATGCCAGCCTTCGCTACAGACAGAATCACATCGCTGAACGACATCGCGATGTTCACAGAGACAGACGACATCCCCCTGATGGATGTCCTCGACAACATGAAGAATCTGGAAGGTGGTAAGAAGTGCAGCGTCAACGAGAAGAAAGCTTCTGCTAAGGAACTGCAGGACTATTTCACAAAGGTGCTTCCTGAGTGGGACCGTGACAGAGTACAGAATAGTCACATCAAGAAACTCATCACCTGGTACAACATCCTCATCGAAAACGGCATCACGGAGTTTAAGGATGCTGAGGAAGAATCAACAGAAAAGGCTTCGGAGTAATTCCGAAGCCTTTTCTGTTGGATTAGAACCTGCGAGGGCCACCGAAGCCACCGCCACCACCACGGGGACCGCCTCCGAAGCCGCCAGGACCACCGAAACCACCTCGACCTCCACGTCCTTCACGTCCTCCACGTCCTTGACGACCACCGCCAAAGGCTGCTGCTCCTCCAAAGAGATTCAGGCGGTAGATGACGTGCAGCATGGCATAGCTTGTGATAGCGTTGTAACTTGTCTCGCCACTGGAGAGCGCTGTCAACGTACGGCTGACTGTCGACTGTTGTCCGAGGATATCGTAGAGCTGCAACGACAGCGTCAGCGCATTGCCCTTCAGGAAGCTCTGTGAAAGTTGGGCGTTCCAGATAAGCTCATTGGTATTCATCGAGGCATCAGAATAGCCGCGACGGCTCTGCATATTCAAGTTCGTCGTCAGCGCTGTACCCCAAGGGGCGGTAACACCGATCATACCTCCGTATGAGAACTGCCAGGTATCGAGATTGCTGTTGCTCTGTAGTTCACTGCGCGAACGCTGATAATTCAACGATCCGTTAAGCTCAATCTCCAACCAGTCGTTACGGTAGCTTGCAGCCAGACGCTCACCGAGGTTCAGTGAATTGGTAACACTCTTCTGTGATTCCATATTCGTGCCGACGCTGACATAACCTACATTATGATTGTATCCGAGGTTTGTGAATGTGTTGATATTGAAGAAAGCCGCAGAGTCGAGAGCCGTATTGAACATGAAACCTGCGTTGGCATTCCAGTTGCCATTGATATTCTCAGGACGGGTAATCGTCGTACCTGAACCGTCATCGACGTATGAGGTCTTTTGGGCTATGGAGTTGCTCGTGGTAGAGAAGTTGACGAACGTCATCACTGCACGCTGGTGCTTCTGGAAATAGTCGTTGTAGAAGAGATTGAAGTTCTGGGTGAACGATGGCTTCAGGCCAGGGTTACCTCTTGTGATGCGCAATGGGTTGCTGTCATCAACGATGTCAAGCAGGTCGCTCATCGAAGGCTGCTGGGTACGTCCGCGATAAGTGAAACGCAACTGACCCGTCTGCGACTTCTTCCAACGGAAATCGAGTGTAGGTGTAACGTTGGTGACGGTACGTTTCGTAATAGTGTCTGTTCCCATATACTTATACGAGAAGTTCGACGACTGTGGTATCACCTGGAAGCCGATATTGAAGTTGAATGTCTTCCGCACGATGCGCAGCATCACCTCGGCAGTGTGGGTATAGTTCTTATAGACCGACTTCTTACTCAGCAGCGAATCCTCATAATTTGAAAGCGGATGGGGCAGCGGTGAGAAATATAAATCGAAATTACGATAATCCGGTACGATGTCGTTGTATTCACGCAATGGCGGAAGGCTGTACGTCTTTCGGTCACTGTTTGTGTAGCTATACTGATAGGTGTAGCTAAACTGCAAATATACCTGACGGGCGATAGGCTCACTATAGGTAAGACGAGCGCTGTAGCCCCACCTGTTCTCCGGCGTATAGTTATAGCGGTTGGTCTGATAGATAGAGTCCATTGGCTCCAGTGTTACAGGATTGACGAACTGGAAATAGGTCACTGCATTGTTCGACATCGACTTACTCGTGCCTTCGCTCCAGTTGCCATTCAACTGTAACGTGATGTTACGTCCTCTGTTATTGAGTCGTCTGTTGAACTGCAGCATACCCCTGAGACTCTTTGAGTCGCTGTAGCTGACACCGTCACGAACACTATAGTTCTGGGCAATTCCGTATTTCTTTGCTATCTCGTACACATCCTTCAGCGGATCTGAGCTATAGTCGAACGGATTCTTGTCGAAGCTGGCTTCCTTACTGTAGTTCGCACCGTCATTGGTGTTGTAGCTGAAGTTCGGACGGAACATGATGTTCGTCATAGAGTCAGGCTGCCACTCCAGTCTCATTTGTCCGTTCCAGCTGTTCGAACGTGAGAAATTATGGCTGATACTGTTACGATACTGTGAATTTTTCTCATCGATGAAGTTCTGGCTGTTACTCTTCGAATAGGTATCACCGTCACTGTGGTTCCAGCGGATGCTACCGTCGAGAGCCAGTTTGTTCGTCTTCTCGTAGTTGACGTTGACAGCCGTCATCTTCATTGCATTGAGGCCCTGCCGACCGCCACCGAAACGGCCACCGCCTCCGCCACCAGGGAAGCCCATATCGTTGGTATTGTTGGCATTGGCCATCAGGAAAACCTTCAGGTCGTTATTCATAACACCGCCGAAGATACGTCCGGCATAACGGTGCTTTGTACCTGCAGCAAGGTCGGCATTGGCCATCACACCCTTGTTCATACCAGCCTTGATACCGAAGTCGAGCACTGTCTCTTCCTCGCCGTCCTCAATACCCGACACACGGGCAAGGTCGCTCTGCTTGTCGTAGGCCTTGATGCGGTCGATGATGTTTGTCGGAAGGTTCTTCATGGCCGTCTTCGTGTCGCCTGTCATAAACTCCTTACCGTCAACGAGGATCTTCTTTACCTCCTTACCGTTAATCTTGATAGTACCGTCATCACTGACTTCTGCACCAGGAAGACGTCTGACAAGCTCCTCAACGACCGAACCCTCTGGCGTACGGAAGGCTGCTGCATTATAGACGAAGGTATCGGCCTTAAGCACCACCTTTGCAGCATGACCAGTAACCGTCGCTCCCTTCAGCATGATGGCGTCGGCCTCAAGCTGGATAGTGCCGAGAGCGACATTCTTGCCCTCAATCTTAATCTTCTTGGTATAGGTCTTGAAACCTACGTAGGTGATTCTCAGTTCGTACGAGCCGTCGCTTGGCACCTTGATAGAGAATCCACCATTGGTGTTAGTCACTGCATTTGCTACAATCTTTTCACCCTTTAATACTGCTGCTGTGGCTTGGATGACCGCTTCCTTGGTATCCTGTTCAATCACAGTTCCACTGACGGTTCCCTGGGCGAAAGCCACGAATGTTGTCATCGATACGACAAACAAGATGAATAGTCTTCTCATTATCCTTTTACTGAATTTTTTGTCTCTTTGACGTATTAATATTGGGAAAGTTTAATGCTTTTGAAAAAAATAAGGGTATTTCATACAATTATTTTACTTTTTACATACGATTTTAAAAAATTTAAGTTACCTTTGCAATCAGTTTTTAAACCAGACCGCTAGAATGATGAATCAACAGAAGGTTTTGATAGCCGACGAACTGGAGCAGACGCTGACTGAAGCCGTGAGCGAATGTGAGCGAGACAGGATCTTTATCCTCACCGACGAGAACACAGAGCGACTCTGTCTGCCGCTCGTAGCCAGTTTCCTTTGTCTGGAGGGAGCCAAGACCATCGTCATAGGCGCATCCGACACCAACAAGAACCTCGATTCCCTCTCCCACGTGTGGGAAGAGCTGGGTCAGGGAGGCGCCACCCGTCACACCTTATTAATAAATATAGGCGGCGGAATGGTCACCGACCTTGGAGGCTTCGCGGCCTCTACATTCAAACGGGGTATCAACTACATCAACATCCCTACTACTCTGCTGGCGATGGTCGATGCATCCGTTGGAGGAAAGACAGGCATCAACTTCCGAGGACTGAAGAATGAAATCGGTGTGTTCAATAATGCTTCGAGTGTCATTCTCCACACGCCTTTCCTGCGTAGCCTCGACAGAGAGAATATCCTTTCCGGCTATGCTGAGATGCTGAAGCACGGCCTCATCTCCAACGAGAAGATGTGGGCGGAGCTGATGAATTTCGACATTGAGCAGCCCGACTTCAATAAACTTCAGCAGATGCTGGCCGACAGTGTCGCCGTAAAGCAGCGCATCGTAACCGAAGACCCAACCGAGCAAGGTATCCGCAAAGCCCTCAACCTCGGCCACACCGCAGGTCATGCTTTCGAATCATATGCGCTGAAGCAAAGTGTCATTGGGGATCTGCAATCTCCTATATTACATGGTTATGCTGTCGCCTTCGGCCTTATCTGCGAGCTCTACCTGAGTTGTGTAAAGACCGGTTTCCCCACCGACAAGATGCACCAGACCGTATCTTTCATCAAGGAGCACTACGGCAAGATGGCCATCACCTGCGACGACTACCCCACCCTGTTGGAGCTGATGACCCACGACAAGAAGAACGTGGCTGGCATCATCAACTTCACCCTGCTTGGCGGCATCGGCGACATCCGAATTAATCAGACGGCCTCAAAACAAGACATCTATGAAGCTCTCGATTTCTATCGGGAGTGTTAGCATCATATACTCCAATCAAATTACAATAGACCTAATCATATTACTAACTAATTCGGTGCAGTCACTCGTGAGAGCAGCTGCACCTCTTATTTTTTCAGGAGATAGCATCTCTTACGCCAGTTTCTCGGCTTCCTTACGGGCTGGTTTGCCTGTTGCTGTCATCGGAATATGGTCCACATGCACATAATCCTTGGGATGCTGGAACTTCGGAAGCACCCGCTCGCAAGCCTCACGAGCCTCATCGGTATCGCCTTCCGTCAACAAGACCACAACCTCTCCGAATTTCCGATCCTTGCGTTTCGTAATCAGATACGGCACCTTCAGATACGGCCTCAACAGCCTCTCTACCTCCTCAGCCCGTATCTTTATGCCGCCCGAGCAGATCACATTGTCCTTTCTTCCCAAGATCCTGAACCTTACAGACTGTCCATTTTGTGTCGCCAACTCAGCTATATCATTGGTTACGAGCCGCTCTGCGCACACCTCAGGCGCATCAATCACCAGGCACCCTTCATCCGATAAAGACACGCTTACCGACGGAAACGGCATGTACCACTCCGATGCCTCAGGTCCACTAAGCCGCCTGAGTGCGATATGCGACAGTGTTTCTGTCATCCCATACGTACTCCAAACCGCATTCGGAAACGCTTTCAGCTCCTCAGCCAGTTCGTCGTCTATCGCGCCTCCTCCGATAATCAGGTGCCTTATCTGCCTGAGCCTCTCCTTCTCCTCTGCCACTTGCAACGTATTATACACCTGTAACGGCACCATCGCCGCAAAATCGACACAGAGGTTCTGTACCCTCTGTGTTCCCAACGGATGCCCCGACGGCTCAACAGCCACCAGTCGCATATTCCGCTCTATCGCCCTCACCACCATCATCTTCCCCGCAATATAGTCGAGCGACATACACAACAGTGCCGTATCGCCACTTTTCAGTCCCAAGAAATCACAAGTGATCCTTGCCGAGTTCAGCATCCTCTGTTTCTCCACAAGCATCTGCTTGGGAGTCCCCGTACTGCCGCTCGTCTGCACACGGACATAAAGACTGTCGCTATTCCATTCAGTCAAAAATTCATCGAGAGACATAAAGCTTATCTCCTATTATGTCCAACCCCATGGGAATGTTGTCTGTGAAGAGCTGGCCTGTTCCAAGTCCCTGAGGCATGGTGATATTGTCACCATACACACTTGAAGCGAACTGCGCGATGGCATGCAGGCCGATATTACTCTCGAGTGCAGAGGTGATCCACGACCCGATCCCCATCTCGCGAGCGATTTCAATCCACTCCCTGCATCCTATCATGCCTCCATGCAGCGACGGTTTCAGAATGATGTAGCGCGGTTTGATGATATTCAGCATGTGACGCTTCATCTCCGGATCGTTCACGCCAATGAGTTCTTCATCGAGTGCGATAGGCAGGGGCGACTCCCTACAGAGCTCCGCCATATAAGCCCACTGTCCCTGTTTTATCGGCTGTTCGATGGAATGGATATTGTATTGCGAAAGCAACTCTAGCTTATACAATGCCTCCTCGAACTTAAAGCCGCCATTGGCATCCACTCTCAATTCCACCTCGTGGAAAGAGAATCTGTCTCTTATGCGTTTAATCAAATCCAGCTCCTTATCAAAGTCAATGGCACCGATCTTCAGCTTCACGCATCGAAAGCCCTTCTCCAGCTTCTCCTCCAGCCTTTGAAGCATCTCCTCGTAGCTGCCCATCCATACCAGTCCGTTGATAGGTATTCCCACCTCGCCACGAGCAAACGCCGTATCAAAGAGACGGTTGCCGTTTTGCAGATTCAGCAGTGCCGTCTCCAGTCCGAACAGCATCGACGGATAGGGTCGCAGCGCTTCGTAGTCGATTTCGCCAGTACGACAGAAATCCTCACAATACTTATTTAATATCGAGGTATATTGTTCATCGTCCATCGCATCACAGCTCAGGTCCGGCAGTGGGGCACACTCCCCCACTCCCGTCCGCTCACCCTCAGACAGATGAATCAGCCATATCTTCCTCGTCGTATACACGCCCCTCGAAGTCCCCGCCGGCTGCTTAAAATGGAGCAGGCGCTCCTCTATTTTGTACTTCAATTCTTCAATCTTTTAATTCTTCAATTCTTCTTATGGCAGCTTGGGGTATTTCTTAAAGTCGGGCTTGCGCTTCTCCAGGAACGCCTTTCCACCCTCTTGCGCTTCGTCTAGGAAGTAGTAGAGCATCGTGCAATCGCCCGCCAGTTCCTGTATACCAGCCTGCCCATCGAGCTCTGCATTCAGTCCAGCCTTGATCATACGCAGCGCTAGCGGCGAACGCTCCATCATGATCTCCGCCCACTCCACACACTCGTCTTCCAGTCTGTCGATGGGCACGACCTTGTTCACCATCCCCATCTCCTCGGCCTCCTTAGCCGAATACTGCCTGCACAGGAACCATATCTCCCGCGCCTTCTTCTGTCCCACGATACGAGCCAAATAACTGCTTCCGAATCCTGCATCGAAGCTCCCCACCTTCGGTCCTGTCTGTCCGAAGATGGCATTCTCCGAGGCAATCGTCAGGTCGCACACCAGATGCAGCACATGTCCGCCACCGATGGCATAGCCGTTCACCATCGCAATCACCGGCTTCGGCAGCCTGCGTATCTGCATCTGCACGTCGAGCACGCTCAGTCTTGGCACACCCTCTTCGTCCACATAGCCGCCACGTCCCTTCACGTGCATGTCACCGCCTGAGCAGAACGCATGCTTCACATCCGCCAACGTCTTGCCCTCAGGCACCTCACTCATCGCACCCGTCAGCAGCGCCACACTGATGTCCTGCATCTCACGGCACATCGAGAAAGCCTGGCTCAGTTCCCATGTCGTCTTGGGTGTAAAGGCATTACGATACTGCGGACGGTTAATGGTGATTTTCGCGATGCCATTATACGCCTCAAACAAAATCTCCTTAAACTCTCGGATCGTCTTCCAATTTCTTTTCTCCATAAACACGTTTTATATTATAAGAGTTCAAACCTAATTCAAGATAGCAACCTTTGCCATATTTCACTGCAAAGTTACAAAAAAAGTCTGTAACAAAAGACGGATTTGGGAAGATTAACGCAGATTGCTCGTAAATAAAAGGCAAGACGGGGAATAATAGGGAATCAAAGGACGAAGGGAAAAGGCAACTTGATGCGGATTGGCGCAAGAGTTAGGTCTCTAAATCGATTTCTAAGATAAAACCAAGAGAATGCCCGTTAATAAAGTTTAAAGGGCACTCTTTTTTCTTCTTTGTTGACAAAATCCACGATTTTAGCCGTAACG
>JAEEGL010686263.1_pt1 | contig 17780 bp, 11 predicted proteins | sample 9134231 | NCBI WGS metagenome assembly JAEEGL01 (sample SAMN16246548, study PRJNA631951) | gut metagenome | biome: gut microbiome; feature: rumen; material: fiber-attached | host: Bos | place: Iran: Karaj | collected 2018-10 | reverse complement strand
TTGCTTCCTCAGGGATCGGAGCAGCGCCGTGAGCAACGCCCTGTGCGATAGGGCACATTGTTTCAACTTCGTGCGAATAAATCATTATAAATACTCCTTTCGGTTTTTAGGCAGCCCATATTGCATATCCCGCAACATCGGGACAATAAGCGGCTTTTCTGTTTCATGCACCGATACAGTGCGAATGTATCCTATTCCGTGCCGAACATACCTAATATATATAATACGACTTTTTCGCTTTAAAATCAAGTCTTTTTTGCAAAAATATTTCACCGATTATTGCTGCTTTCCTGCATACGGCTATTTTTCGGCATATATAGCGTTAAAAAAATAACGTGCTCCCCTGCTCTTGATTTTCCGCCCGTAATAAGGTATAATATAAATCATAATTTTGCGGAGCTGAATGCTGATTTATATTAAGGAGAATAAGTATATGGAATACGGTCACGCTGATAAAGCCTGCGAACTCTTTGCAGGAGGTCTGAACTGCGCACAGTCGGTATTTGTTGCATTTACCGACATTACCGGCATTGATAAGGATCTTGCAATGCGCCTTTCCTCCTCTTTCGGCGGAGGTATGGGCAGAATGCGGGAAGTCTGCGGAGCCTGCTCGGCTATGTTCATGGTTGCAGGCATACTCTACGGAACGGGAGAAGGCTTTTCACACGAGGACAAGACCATGCATTACGAACGCATACAGTACCTTGCTGCTCAGTTCAAGGAAAAGTATGATACAATCGTTTGCAGGGAGCTGCTGAAAGGACTCTCCGTAACAAGTACTCCCGAGCCTGAAAAGCGTACAGAAAAGTACTACAAAGCGCGTCCCTGCATAAGATTTGTCAGAACTGCCGCCGAAATACTTGACAAATATATTTACGATAATCCTACAAAGCTTTAATTATAGCTATTTTTCCTTCTTTTGATGAACAATCATTTACAAAATCTCTTTATTAACAATTTATATATTGAAATCTGATACAATTTGGTGTATAATAAATCATAAACATACTTGAGGGGAAGTGACAATTGTATGGATTCCCAAAAGAGCACCAATTTCCTAAGAGAATTTGTTTCCGACCATAAGCAGCTCTTTGATAAAACAAACGAATTAGTAGCATTTTCTGTCGGACTTATAGCTTGCCTTTGCGCTCATGTAACATATCTTATAATGTTTCATATACTCGAAGTTAAGGAAATGGAAATATTCAATATTTTCAGCGTTCTGTTCTATGTTGCATGTCTGATCTCCGTACGCTATGTACAAGAAAAGAGTATCATTATTTACCTTTGTGACCTTGAGATAATCGTACATGCCGCATATGCGACACACCTTATGGGATGGCAGCCCGATTTTGCAATGTTTTTCATACTGATAATACCGGCCACATTTCTTACCAGCACCAAACGATTGTATATCCCGTTTATTGTAGGAGGTATTTCTTTAGGATTCTTCTTGTATTTTAAGATAGCTCTGGATTACGACGCTGTAGGAAAATACAATTTCAAGGACAACAATCTCATCAGAGCCATGCAGATAACCAATGCCTTCATAGGTGTTTTCGTTCTGGTAAGCGCCGCTCTTACGAATATCCTTATCCGCGAATATATGGAGTTCCAGCTTGTGGATCAGCGTGAGACCTTCAAAAGACTTGCTTCTATCGACCCGCTTACCAATCTCTACAACCGACGCGCTATGAACGAAAATATCCGAAGCATACGCAGAAGGAGCCGTTCACCCAAGAGTCAGTACGTCATCGGCATAGGAGATATTGACAACTTCAAGAAGATAAACGATACCTACGGTCACGACACCGGCGATAAGGTGCTTGTTTATGTTTCAAATCTGTTCATAAGCACTATCCCCGACGACGGCTACGCTGCCCGCTGGGGAGGCGAGGAGTTCCTGTTTATTATCCCCGAATCCAGCATCGAAGAGGGACTTGCCTTTACCGAAAAGATTCACAAGTCGCTTAGAGCCCATACATTTGAGATCGACGACTGTGAATTCGGAGTTACCATGACATTTGGCATAAGCGTGGGCATTCCCGTTGATAAGATCGATACAGTTATCACAAAAGCCGACAAGCGCCTTTACAAAGGCAAGAACAACGGCAAGAACCACACGGAATACACAGACTGACATACAGCAAAACAGGCATAAAGGAGTGTCTTCTTTATGCCTGTTTCTAAAAGCGGACGCTTTTTTATCATTAAAATGGGTATGATAAAGAAACTTTATCATACCCATTGTCTGTTTTACCGAGTTCTCCGCTTATCAATGAACTCGTCAATATTAAGCGTTTGCGTATGCGTGGAAAGAAATGCATAGTAGCTGAGTATGCCTGAAGCATCCACGGCGTCTATCACACCGTCTTTATTTACATCGGCTGCTTTCCTCTGTCCGCTGTCGAAGCCATCGTTGCCGCCCGTTGAAGTGCTTGCGTAATACGAAAGTATCACTGAGGCGTCCACTGCATTTATCATACCGTCGTTGTCCACATCTCCGCTCTTTCGCACCATTACGGGAAGTTTCGTTATGGCTGACGTTGTTACGGGAGGTGCCGCATCTGTGGATACCATTGCCGCAACAGTACGTCTTGTGACAGTTGTCTCACTTTTATGCGTTGTTACAGACTTTCCGGCAGGTGTCGCCGAAGTTGTCACCGCTGCATTTTCGGTTGTGGTATCAGCGTGGATATCCGCTTCTGCCCTTATCCTTTCCTCAAGATCAGAAATGGCTGCACTGCTGTACTTTATAGGAACAGTCGCCCCTTTTCCAACGTGATGATACTCGGTATCAAGACCGTAGTACATGTTTTCGCCGTCGAAGTACATGCCATATATATAGCCTGTCTTCTTTTCGTCTTCGCTCAGCTCATAGACCTTGATATTTCTGCCTCCGCAATATGAATATATCGCCGAGGGGGTTGAATAGTAGAATATACCGTTGATTACCTCAGGCATTGTAAAGGATTCGGTCCAGTAGGAATAGGGATTTCCCCACACGTACCATGTGGCAAGTGACGAAGGGATAGCTGTCAGACACTTTTCTGCATTCCATTCCTTCTTTACGGGATCGTAGTCGTATATCTCCGCGCGGAGATCACTGGGAGTCCCGACTATCGCCGCCCATCCGTTTTCATAGGGTTTTATGGCTGCGCGTGAATCGAGCCAGAATGCGCTGCTGTAGGTATCGGGGACTTCCATATCATACAGGCTGTGACCGAATGCGTCCTTCCAGTCGGTGCAGTCGTGGTTCTCTTTCCTCATCTCGCGACCAGTCCGCAGGAAATTGGTATGCTTCACAATGCCGCTGTAGCCGTAAAAGCTGTCGTCCCATGCAACGTCAACATAATACATGCTGCCGTTTATGCTTACCATGTTCCATGCATGCTTCATCTCGTCGCTGGTAACAAGCTCAGTATGTATGCCCAGTCTGTTCATAAGCTTCGCATAAAGCTCGGAATAGCCCTCACAGACAGCCATGCCGTTCTTCAGCATTCCGTATGAGCTGTACTGTTCCCTGTTCTGACGGGTAACTTCTCCGTTATAGGCAGGATAGTCATAATCGAACCTTACTGATATGTAATCGTGAAGATAAAGGGCTTTTTCCACATCTGACCAGCTATAATCCACTCCCGAAAGGATATCGTCAAGCTTTGCGCTGTATTCCATATACATCTTTTCGTATTCGTTTCCGCTGTACAGGTAGGAAAGGTTGATGATACTGCTGCTTGGGATATAGGAAATGGTGCCTTTCTTTACAAGCAGCCCCACATCATAGCAAGCTGCAACATGCCTGTATATGGAGATAAGGCTGTCGGAATTCTCAGGGGTCATTCTGATACCGCATGTTTTGAAATCTATATCGTTCTTATGGAAGTAAATTGCGTCATAAACCGTTTCGGCAGCCTTTCTGGTCTGCTCGGAGGTAAGCTTTCCTATCGGGCCGATATACGAAAAATCGGGCATGGTGGGGATAATATATTCAGCCGTTGCCGTACTATTCGGAAAAACATGTATAAGCGTAAAAACCGAAACAGCTGCTGCGATGACTTTTCTGTATCTCTGCTTGCCCGTCATATCCCTCACCTCTCAGATCTTTCATAGCATTTTATGGAATGTTTTAACACATTTCTTCAACTTATTATTCTATAATTGTATCATACCACAATAGCGAATTAATTTCAATTGTTATCCTGCATGAAAAAACAGTAAAATATGTATGCAAATTCACGGACAGAATTGCTATATGGAATTTTTGCCAATTTATAGGGGCATAGCGACTGCGGGAAAAGGTATTTTCATACAGCTGTCACATTTGTTCATATAGTATTTACAAAAATCAAAAGGCAGAAAGAAGTTTAAACTTCTTTCTGCCTTTTACGCTATTGGAGAGGATATTAGAATAAAGTCCTGTCGTGAGATAATTATTCTTCCATTGGGAGCTGATCTATAAGATTCAGCTTATACAACTGTATTGCAAGCGCATCTTTTGTTGTCATGCCATCACCTGTTTTGTAACAGTCCGCGTTATAAAAACCCTTTTTTGTGAGATGGTGCTCATCGCTGCCGTCAATACCGAATTTATTCGGATTTCCCAGTGCCTGCATAATGAGAACTGCGTCTGCAAGGTCAATTGTTCCGTCACAGTTTGTGTCACCGTATACAAGCTTTTCAATGTCCGTAGATACTGTTGAAGCAGGCGCTGTTGTAACAGTAGTTGTTGCTGTTGATGTGGTAGTTGTAGTAGTCCTGGGAGCTGTTGTAGTGGTTGTCATCTCTGAGACCGGAGCCTCCCCCTGTTCGTACTCGTATACTACCTGTATGCTTGAATACCTGACCTCTATTTTATCCTCGGCAGCAGCCTCGCTCTTTTCGGAAGCGTCCCACCACTTCTGAAGCTCTACTTTGCCGTCAGCAATAGCAGCTTCAAGCTCCTCGGATACCTTGTCTGCACCCTCGCCTGTTGTCTTTGTGAGAGTTCCGTCAAACTTTACCGTAGCGGATACCTTGCTTCCGAGACTGAGACTGTAGTCCTTATATGTCCAGAAGCCTTCTCCGTCCTTTGAAACAGCGTTCATGCATACCGCACAGCCTGCTGTTCCCCAGCTTGATCCTGCGCTTGATGTTACAGCGCCGTTGATGATTATCTTTGAAAGGTGCTTTGCGTCCTCGATGGGAACTACAACGAAGCCTTTGTCGTTTGTAAGGGCCTCGATGTCTGTATATTCCTTTGTAACTGTATCCTTCCTTGTCTCATAGTAAGTCTTGAGACCGTCGAAAGCGTCTGCCTTGTCGGAAACTACTACCATAGCAGCCGAGAATGCAGGGAGTTCCACATTTACCTTGTTGTCCTTGACGTCCTTTACGATATCGATGAGCTTTATCTGCTCGTCTGTACCGAAAATCGCATATACAGCTGCTGATTTGTACTCATTTTCAGCATTTTTGAGGTCGATAACGGCATTTTCACTGTTTGCCTGATCCTTGTTTGTGACCATTACAGTTACCTTTGAATCGTCCTTTGCATTTACAGCTGCATATGTGCTTGACTTTGCAACATCATCAGTCTTTGCAGGGATAAGTGTATCACCGAAGCAGCCACCCTTGCCGTCATAGTTGGTGTATAGGTTGATTCCTGCCATGATGAACGGCTCACCGCCCCAGAGTGAAGCAAAGTAAACGCCCTGATCCGCATAGCAGCCCAGTGCCTCAGCCTGTGCGATAGTTCCCGAAGCGTCGCTGCCTCCGCCGAAATTGTACTCGGAGATTGCAAGCTTTGTGCCGGGATAATATGTATCTATGGACTTCTTTACTGTGGGAAGTATCGGAACGTTCTCCATGCACCACTGTCCTATCCAGCTGTTCTCAACGAAGCCCTCCTCGTAAAGGGTGCGGACAGACTGCAGTCTGTCATCAATGCCATTTCTTGCTGACTCTGAGTAATAATGTATATCGAGAACATCAAGAAGTCTTGTACCGCTTTCCTCTGAAGCCTTCTTCATCTGATCGAGATAGCAGTCAAGATACCAGTGATAGTTGTTTTCCTTCTTAACTTTTTCCCACTCATCGTGATCATCGTCATCATCAAGGTGATCGAAGGCTGTGTAGCCGTAAAGTGCAGGTCCGAATACCTCTGCATTGGGGTCAAGCTTCTTGACAGCCTTTGCCATTTCTATCGACTTGGTGCTGAGCTCCTCGATAGTTACAGGCTCGGGGTGCATTCTGCTGTGTGTATCGTTCCAGAGAACAGGCTCGTTATCAAGGCTGTAGCCCTGAATACCTGTCTTTGACTTTGAGTTGCCAAGCTTCTTGATGATGTAATTCACATATTCGTCCATGTATACTACTCCGTCTGTAAGATCGGGAGTATCTGCAAAAGGAGCGTCCTTTGTGAGTACTACCTTGTTCCAGCGCTTTGAGGGAGCCTTCTCCTCCTCTGATACAGGACCGTCCTTATCTGCCGAAACATAGCCTGCAAGCTGAAGAGTTGTAAGCTTATAGCCAACGCCGTACTTTTCTGCGTCCTTTGAGAGGACCTGTACGCAGTCGGCAGGATCGTCGGATTCGGAAAGATTGGTATCCGAGCTGTGTTTCCAGTCCGAGCCTGCATTTGAAGCGTTCGTCTCCCAGTTGTAGGCAGTCATACGGTTTCCGCCCTGACGAACGGCATTTGCCCTGACGTCCTTAAGCGGAGAGGTGTACTGGTTTACGCCGTAGATAAGTGGCGAAATTTCCTTGCGCTCGCCTTTGAGATCCACAGTGATTTTCATGTCATAGCCGTCTGCCGCAAGAACAGAGCTGTTGTTCACGCCGTTCATTGGCGCTGTTGCCGCACAGCCTGTCATTACACAGGCTGCAATGAATGCTGCCGTTTTTTTCATGTTTTTTCCTCCGTTTTTTCCGCTGTAATGCCTCAGCGGTATAATTTACAGCTTATGCTGTTATGAAATTAAAGCTCTCCCTCGCTCCACCACGGTACCTGAGGTACAACCTCGTCCTGCTCACCGTCCCCGCGTCTGAACGCTCCCTGGGTCCATTCCTCAACGTTGGGATCCATGTATTTTATATAATTTGTAATGGTCTTGGCGAGGACAAGTATAAGGGTAAGGGGTATCTGATGTGTATAGCCGTAAAGTATCACGGGCTGGTCGGAGATATCCGCCGAAACACGCCATACCAGACCGAACCTGTCAAGCCTGTCTATGATATGCTGGACCTTTTCAGGCGGTATCCCCAGCTTGTCGGATATCATAGCCGTGGAAAACATCTTGTTTCTGACGCTTGCGCCAAGATAGCTTATAATGCTTATGGCGTCGCCGTCCGCAAGAGTATTGAAAAGCCGTATCATATTGGTTGTGTCTCCGAAATAGGAGTTGACACCGTTTTCGGGGATCTCCAGGAAGCAGAAGTACCGAAGATCCCTGCTGAGCCGTGACAGTGCCAGCTCACGGTCAGTTTTCAGCCCCGCATATGTCTCATGCTCGTAGCCGTCGCGGAGCTTTGCAACGGTATCATTGTTTGGATTGCAGGCACAGAGAGCGGTGTACATTACTTTCATGAACTTTTCCGATCTGTCCTCAGGAAGAGTTGCCCTCATCTCATCGTCCACAAGCTGCTCGATATCTCTTTCGCTGCTCATTACCTTAACGCCGAAAAGCGAATCAAGCGAAGTATTCAGTTCCTTTGCGAGCTGCGGAAGAAGCTCGCCGTCCGGATAGCTTGTGTTTTCCCATTTTGAGACCGCCTGCGGTGAAACGTTCATGCGGACCGCAAGCTGTTCCTGTGTAAGTCCCAAAGCTTTTCTGCGCTTGACAAGATTGATTCTGAAAACGCTGTTTTTGTCCATGCTGTACCTCCTGTTCTCTGTACTTTCTACAATCCTATTGTATCACAACATTTGGTTGAGTTCAAGCGAATATTAATAGATTAATTTCAACCGTCAGTTGTGTTTGCGATAATACTCATACAAAGCCGTTGGTTTTATGTTATTATTCATTCCGGATTCAAATATCGGTTCATTTTTGCAGCTTTGTCCCCTATTCATACAAAAAAGACGTGCAGCTGACCTGTAAAGCCAACTGCACGGTGTTATTCATATTATTTTTCAATGACATCAAAGCTGTTCAGATGTACAACGGCATAATCTGCGTTGAACGCCCTCCAGAACCAGCCAACTTTTTCAGCAGTCAGCTGACAAATCTGCTTTCCGCTCACATCAGTCCATGCGTTGATGTGGTCGATAATATCGGCGCAGTTCTCAACAAATACTTCATCGTAGGAATTCTCCGAGAGATTGCGCAAAACGCTCCAGTATTCGGTATATTTCACCGTCTTTCCGTTCTTTGTCTTCTCCTTTGGGAGCATATAGATATCGTAGGTATAGCCATCAGACTCAAAACATGCCGAAGGCTCAATATCTCTGAAACGGCTGCTTCTGTGACTTGCCTCTGCAATATAGAACTCGTCATCGGAATCCACAAAGCTGCCGTGTATGCCGAATTCAAAGCCTGCCTGCGTTGTCGGCACCTGAAGCTTCATATAGTATATGGCTTTCAGAGAATCAAGCTCATATACGGGGCGCGAAGCGTCAAGTATCACTCCGTTTTCAAAGCATGCGTCATCGGTGTGATTCAGCGTGCAGTTCATTATATTTAATTTGTCAGAAGTACAATTGGAATAACCGACGGAATTCTTGAAATATTCACTGTAATATCTTTTTCCTTCGGCAAATGAACTTTCCGTATCATCGAAGCAAACCTGTCTGCTCTTTCCTATAAGATAGAGACCGACCCTCACCATATCGGTGACGGTTATCTTACCGTCGCCGTCGATATCCGCGCATTTTCTGTAGTATTCGTTATACCTTGTTACCTTAAACTCTTCAAGCACAGCCTTTCGGTAGGTCACATAGTCAAGAGAATCCAGCCTGCCGTCCTCGTTTATATCTCCGTAGATAACAGCAGGACAAGCCTCGTTATCCATATCCTTGACGCCGTCCTTGAACTCGCTTGTAACCGAAAGTGAATTGAGCTTTACACTTGCGGGATTATCATACGCCTCAATATAAACTTCACAGGAGGTTATCTCGGGTACCTTGAAGCCCGCCTTTCTGATGGCTTCAAGATGAGCCTTTACATCTATCGAATTGCTGCATTTTATGTTCTTTCCGCTCTTAAACCCATCATCGAGCCGCAGGCATACCAAGCAGGGAACGCCCGAATCGTCAATGTATCGGTAGTTAATGGACTGTGAAAGAGCGTATTTTACTCCGTTAACCTCATATTTATATCTGCCGTTGCTGTAGCGTTCATAGCCAGCACCTACCTCTCTTATGGTAAGCACCTGATTTCCGCTGCTTTCGGTGCAGCAAACGCCTGTGTAGATATACGACGGATAATCCGGAAATTCAAATTCAAGGTCATAATCGACCGTAAGCTTTTCGATATTTTCCGCAGCTATAGCTTTCTTGAAGCGGAGCCCCTTTCTCAGTTCCACATCTTCAATGTCTTCCCAGCTTGCTTCAAATCCGTTGTTTCCGGTGTTTTTATACGATATATCATCAATTGCGGGCTGATTACCGTTGCATCCGAAAACATTGTAGTCATAGCCGCTGCATCTGCCGAAATTCTCAAAACGCGACTTTGCGTCCCAGTCTCCGTCGGAAGCTGCCGCTGTAGTTGTAGTAATCGTAACAGGTTGTGTAACTGCCGCAGTCGTAGCATAGGAAATACGGTCCTCGATCGTCACGTTCTTGACGAGGGCGCTGCCCCTGGACCTGTAGGCATTTATAAAATAATAGCAGTCCCTAAAATCCCCCACATCGGCGCCCAATGATTCCCATTTCCTAAGATGAGAATTGACATTGACCTTATCAATTATAAAATTTGTTGTATTATTGCGGCAGTCCGACTCGCATGCTACTGCCCAGTACTGTGTGAACTGTTCCTTTTCACCGTCCTCGTAAGGATCACGGCAGGTCTCGTACAGATCATACTGTTTTTCATCAACTTTATATGTTCCTCTGCGGCATACTTCCTTATATGACGGAGGTCTCCAGTCTCCCCAGCCCTCAACTATATAGCATTCAGCGCCCGGCTGTTCCATATTCAGGTATATCCCGTGGAAACTGTTGCCACGTGGAGTGAATTCTGTCTCAATAGTTATCCTTACGGTAGAAGACTCGCTGTCAACAAGTCCTTTGTACTCCTTTCCTATAAACAGGGACGCTTTCTCGATATCCTCCCATGTGAAGGAATAGCCTCTTTCAGCTTTTTCAAAACTCACATTTCCCGTATCGGGCGTCTGAAAAACAGTGTAATCGGTGTTATTGAATACTTTTCCCTGCGAAACAGCCTCAACGTCCTCAAACTCGGTCATATGCTCGTCGATCCGCGCTGCGGCAGATGTTTTGCTTACTGCACCTCCGAAAACAGGAAATGCAGCAAAAATACTGACTGCTGCTGCGGTAACTGCTCTTATCAAATGCCTGTTCATCGCATTCCCTCCTAATAGTATCAGACCGAACCGTAAAGCATATTTTTTTACAGTTTGTCCTGTTGTTTTTATTTTAATATGACAACATGCTGAAAATCAAGTCGTTTATTGCTAAAACCGCTGTTATTATAGTCGGAATTAACAAAATATTCAATATTTCAACGCAAAAATCAATAATTATATACGTATATTATATACAAGCAGACATGCTTATATGCTTTGAAGGAGGTAATAATATGAGACGCAGTACATAGCATTCTCACAGCGGGATCGGGAGTCAGAATGCAGAATCGCATCTGTCAAGAATAAAAATTTGACAAATATATACATTTAATGTTATAATAAAAAGCGGTAAGCTGTCAGATTATTACCAAAATCAGCAGCACAGCTCTCCGCTCTTCAAGGGGAAAGATTGTCATTTATTTTACCGAGATCATGGTAAGTAACGTCATATAACCATACGCAGCACATATATTTCTGAAATATCATCGCATTACCAAAGGCATAATCTACTCGCAAATGAAAAGAATGGAGGATCCTTATGAATACAAAAAAACAAATCGCATGCGTATTGTCGGCAACGGTCATCATGTTCTCAGCTGTCGCCCCCGGCGCTGTGAACTATTCATCATTATGCAGACCTGTAACTGCTTACGCCGCTTCACAATCAGCAGGCACGGTCAGTGCAATGTCTATTCCCGATTCGGATATAAAGTTTTTCAGCGTTAACATGACCGAAGACGATGATCAGCCGATAGAATTCTCTTCAAAAGCGGACTGGAAGTATGAGCCGCCGTCAAAAACATATAACTGTCCCCGCGGCAAGCTGAAAGAACCATTGTCTATAAAGATATCCACCTATACCCTGAACAGGCAGACCTTTCATTGCGTACTTACAGTGCCGAATAACAGCGAACTGAATACAGCCGAAAAAATAAAGAAGCTGGTCACTATCAGCGTGACCCATTCAAACGGCTCAAAATATGCTGTTTCCGACCAGTTCGGGCTTGAGGTAGAAAAGGATGAGAAAAGCTCCAGCAAGCGCAGGAACGTTTATATTTTAAAAAGTACGATCATATCCTATTACGGCGAATCGGATGTTGCACTGCATTTTGACAGTAAACTGAAAGAGTATGATATATCGGTATCCAAATGTACTCTCAGTGCCGCCGATAAGGGCTACAGCTACTCCACTGTCACCGACGGCAAGAGGCAGAGGCTTCATATTGCAATACAGAAGACCAAAGATGTTTCAGATGCAAAGTATGACGAATGGCTCCGCTCTCTCGGACGTTATATTTCGAGCCTTTCGGATATAACCTCGATAGAATATAAAGATATATATGTCATTTTTGATGATCCTACAGTAGGTCAACCCACTTCATGCTGCGATTATAAGTACGACGCTTACGGACAGGCTGAGGGTATACTGATAAAATTCCCAAAGGATACCAGCAGCTTCTACTGCAAACAGATCAACGCGGGAAAGCTCGACTGGGGCATAATTCATGAGATATCCCACGCTTACAGCCGTCTGAACGGTATCAGCAGAAGCTATGAGCTTTTCAATACCGCAGGGGACGAGGGCCTTGTAAATGTTCGTGCTCTTACTGCCATACAGAACTGCTCTCAGCTGAAAAACAAGGGGATTACAATAAACGGAATGGATCTCGGCAATTATATGCATGCAATGAGAAATTCCGCCGACAGCTACAAATCGAACGCCCTGTTCAATCAGCTGTACATCTACGACAAATACGGAAACAGCTTCTCTGACGGCTGGGCTGTTATCGAAAAGATCATGCTCGGACAGTACGGCGAAATGAGCAGCGCTGCACTTAACGGTGCGATAGAATTTGTAAACGAAGCAGACGGTTATGAATACGGCAGCTCAATACGCTTCGATACAAGAGATACATTACGTTTTATAAACGTTCTCTATACTTTGTGCATAAATCACCCCGAATTCGGAACATCTCAGGATGATTTCAAGAGATTCCTCAGTGAATTCGCAGGTATAGGTATATTCGCTCATTATTACAATGAACGCACCAGAAACAGCAATTACTATATAAAGAACAATGTTTTCAGCGATATCAACGGAGACCGCGTTTTCAACGCCGACGATCTTCAGGCTCTTAAAGACTTCGTCAGCGGCAGCGGTACCCTTGCTCCCGAGGGAGTATATCAGGCAGATTATAACCAGGACGGCTACGTAAACGAAAAAGACGCCGCTGATCTTGAGGATATGTGGTTCTGATCAGATCAGAAAAAGCTTGTATAAGCAACACGCTTATACAAGCTTTTTAAGTTATGGAAATAACGTCTTCTCCGTTATGGCAGAGAATAAATCTTCCGCTTTCCGATGATATCCTGCTGCTGTCAAGGTATCTGTCCAGATCGATAGCGGAATTCAGGCTGATATGCGTATTAACATCATGCTGCTGTATATAGGTATCTGCCGTAAACCCGCCTATACCGAGTGACTGCTTGCCCTCTACGGTAAGACGGACAGCTGCCTGTCTGAACGTAATATCGCTTTTTCCTTCAAGAGCCGCAATCGCCGAACAGCGCTCGCCCTTTACATTAACGAAGCAGCTTGCTTCCTGTACGGATAACTTGCTTCTTTCACCGTCAAGGGTGCCGATACCTACAAGCTCAACGCCTGCCATGAATATTTTCATGGAGGTCTTATAGATATTGATATCAGTACTTCTGCCTATAGTACCTATAGCCGTTCCTCTTGCAGAAGTGACCTCCATACCGATATCACAGTCGTGTATAGTAAGTTCTGTAGTCGCGTACAGGGCACCTATCCCTACTGCTACATCGCCCTGAAGATTGATTCTGTACTGACCTGCATTTATCCTGATGATACCTCCGTATCCAGAGCCTATTGCAATTCCTGTCTGACCGCGTGAACTGACCGTAAGTCTGCCCGACTGCTCGAATACGAGCTCGCCGTGAAGAAGTCCTACACCATTGCCGATACCGTAATATTCCCTATCGTCAAGATTTATCTCAAGTCTTCCGTCGCCTGCAAGTGTCATTTTTGAGGACTCAGGGACACGTATTCCGCCCATATCGAGCTTATTGTCACCCGTAAGGACGATAGTTACATCATTATTCTCGCCTATATCTATACACGGCTTGTTTTTTATGCTTGTAAGCCATGAGTTTTCAAGCATTATCCTTCCCTTGAAACCGTTTCGCGTTTCAATGCGGATCTGAGACTCTTCACTCGGATTTCCCTCAACGGTTATATCTCCGCTACCATTTGCGCCTACTACTATGCACTTGACTCCCGATGATACAAGCCTGTCCAGGAATATCCGCTCAGAACAGTCTGCAAGGTATACCTGCTGACCAATACCTTCTTCACGCTCCTGATTATACCGCTTTATCAGCTGCTTGATATCCTCGGGAATGGACTCTATTATCTCAGGAGCGGGTCTTGCCGTAAAATAGCCTTGGATAAGATCTGCACCGAGGAGTATGACGGTATGGAGCTCATCTGCCGTTTCAACGCCCTCCGCAAGTGCGAGTATATCATTTTCGTGGCAGAACTGTATGATCTCTCTTACAAAATGACGCTTTTTCGGACTTTTATGTATGTCGTTAAGCAGCGAACGGTCTATTTTTACGAAATTGGGCATATAACGCAGAAGATTTCCGGCATTTGAATAGCCCGAACCGTAGTCGTCGATAGCCATTTTTACGCCCATATTCCTGTAACGCTCCTTAAGAGCTTCAAGTCTTTCATCGTCTATCTCGGACTGTTCCGTCATTTCAACAACTGCCGTATCTGCGTGCTTGAGCAGCATTTTTGTGACCTTTCTGTAGTCCTCAGCTTCGAGCTTTGCCTCGGGAATGCTGTTGATAAATACATATTTACCCAGAAAATCGCTCTTTCGCAGGTCAATTATGCCGAGAACGTTAAGAAAAGTGCCCCTTTCTATATCAGGAAGCCTGTTTACAAGCTCCGCATATTTAAGTATATGGAGCGGAGTGAGCTTCATGTCGCTTCTCGGTCTCATAAGAGCTTCATATGAGAATATTTCTCCGTCCTTTGTATTAACAATGGGCTGGAAATAATAATCAAACAGGTTTTCATCTATTATACGCTCTGTCTCTTCAAGCTCGTCCTTTTCCCGGTCCGTAAGCGCAAGCAGCCTGTGGTTGATGATACCGCTGTAATTCCTGAAACGTATCAGCATTTCAGCTATACTGCCGGCGTCCTTAAGAATGAGCTGCTCGGTTTCCCCCTTATGCTCACTGCAATACTTTTCTATGAGCTCAGCTCTCTCTTTTTCAGAGGATAGCTTTACAATATCACTAAGCAGGCTATGGATCCAGGATATATCAAATTGTTCACTGCTTCTATCGCTCATATAACCCCCCCCTGCCTTGATCCATAGATATTTTTTCAAAATCTGAAATATAGTATGTAATTGTTTTTCCCTTTACAGAATCATCTTATTGATTGCAATATTTTATTATATTATAACATTTTTGTATTAATAATTCAACATTTTTTCCGCAAGTAATACAGCTTTTTCTAAATATTATATTAATTTAGACAATATATTATTTAAACTGCGAAATTCCTCTGCTTCAAGCCGGCGCTGAATATTTGCCAGTATATAGGCAAAACGCATATAAAACGGTATTCCCTTTTTGGATACCGCAGTTTTTCATTTCAAAAGACTGTGCATTTATTGCGCATGTCTCAGCTTTTTATACAACAGCTGCATACATTACTGCTTTCTTTTCCTGATATATGCAAGCACGCTGCATTAACTATAAAAATCATGCGATCATATTATCTGTCACGAGCAATAAACTTTTCATTATTATCAAGCTTTGATTCTTCATTGACGATCAGATGTACTTTCTCGCATGCACGGCTGCTATGAGATGATATGCTCAGATATGTACGTAAAGCTAAGCATATCCTTCATTTATAGATTTGCCGGCAGAATGATAGTTAAAGCCTTCCGACGGGAAGCTTTTGGCACTGACTGCTGCCAGTGGTGTACCGACGTTGCAGGCAAATATGAGATGAAAGACCAGCCGCAAGGAATATTCCGCAGGCATGACAACTGTGACTGCACTATCATCTATGACGGACAAGTCCTGCGCGGACAGGTCGGCGATAACGGCAGGCGCAGCAAAAAATGGGTGGAAGTCCCGAAGGACGCAGGAGCTGCGGAGCATGTAAGGCTGCATAAGGAGCAGGCTAAAATAAAAGAACAAAATAAAATAAATAATTTTGCAGAGAATAGTAAAATCAAATCAGATTCACCCAGAACAATTGTGAATCCAGCAATCATCAATTCACCAGAATATAGGAAGAAATTCATTCTTTTTAATGAGTTGCCACAGGTTGAAAGAAAAATGTATATTGAATCCAAAAAAATGTTACGTCACCGGAGTGGAACTAAATTTGAAGACCTATCATTTATAGATAGTAAAACTGGGAAGCATCTTACTCGTGATGATTATGATGTTGAGAAAGAGGTAATCCCTACTAAACGTATGATATCAATGGTTGAATCATCTGAACCATACAGCATTATCGCCATACATAATCATCCTGAAAGCGGTGCTCCAAGTATCGTTGATATAGATACCGCTGCAAAAAAGAATTATAAATATGGCATTGCAGTTTGCCATAATGGAAATATGTTCCGTTATAAGGTTTTAAAAAATATTGATTTAAGTGATGATAATCTCGACTATGTTAATATGCTTCTTGACAAAGTAGAAAAAATCGTATATAATAAAAATGAATTAGGTGATAAATACTTTTACAAGTTGAATAACACATTAAATGATTTAAAGGAACGAAAAGTAATCTTGGAGGTGATATTATGGGAATAACATTTGAAAGCATTTGTGAAAAGCTTGGCTTTAACCCCTTTATCAATCCTTCTCATTACAATTTATCTGGGCATGAAGATGATTCACATGAGTCACCTTATGCTATCCTTTCTTTAGAAGAAAGTGAATATCTATGTGAATATATGAAAATACACAAATTCAAAACCGCTTGATTTTTTCAGGCGGTTTTCTTATACCCTATCGGAGGTGATCACAATGACAATAATAGGCAACTGAATACTGATAACAGCACCGATAAGGTGCTATTTTTAGACCCTTAAGGAGGTAGCTTATGGCGCAGCCAAGAGCAAGACCTAACCTTCGCCCGGATCATAGCGGTCCGCAGCGAAATCAATATGAATCCAATAAAAAGAAGATATATGCAACTCAGACGGTATGCGGGATATGCGGGAAGCCTGTAAACTTCCGCTTAAAGTGGCCGCATCCGCTCTCCCCTTGCATAGATCATATAATACCGGTATCGAAAGGCGGCCATCCGTCCGATATCAGTAACCTGCAGCTGGCACACATGGCCTGCAACCGTGACAAATCCGATAAGCTTGTTGCAAAGCAGGACATATCCACAGGCATAGAACTAATAAAAGACCAGCTTCCTCTCGGGAGCTGATACTTTTATAAATCGTGTATCTTACCTGTTTACATATAGAAATCAGGCATGACGATTAGTATTATAAAGTTAGTTTTTATATTAATCAACAAAAAACCTTGCATTTTTAAGAAATATAAGTATAATATAAGCATAGATATAACATTTCGGTTGAAATGATTTTTAATGAGGGAGTGATTTAAATGATTGGTAAAACTATAAAAAAGTTCATAGGTCTAACTTTTTCCGCTGTGATAGTATCATCTTGCGTACCGTTTTCAGTTTCGGGTGACGATCAGGAGGAAATTAGTTTCGCAGGCGGCGAAAACTACATAACTTATGTGGGCGCAGGCAGAACTGAGGGCGTAGCAGTCCACCAGAACCTTAATTATAGGTACGAGAAGGGCGGCGACGGATTCAAGGATTACATGGGACCGTACTTCCGTCTCGGTGCTGCCGTAACCGGCTACGAGCTCAACAATACACAGGCTCAGGAATTCGTCAAGAAGCACTACAACTCTATAACCTGTATGAACGAAATGAAGCCTGATTCCATCGTTAAGAGCGTAAACGGTGATGAAGTAGAAATAAGTCTAAATTCGGCAAGGAATATCCTTAAGTTCGCAGAGGAGAACGGCATCGGTGTTCGTGGTCATACGTTTGTATGGTATAGCCAGACACCTAATTACCTCTTTCAGCACAATCGCGAATATGTCTCCAAGGATCGTATGAACAAGCGTCTTGAGAGCATGATCAAGAATACTTTTTCACAGCTCCGGAGCCAGTTCCC
>JAEEGL010022833.1_pt1 | contig 17780 bp, 14 predicted proteins | sample 9134231 | NCBI WGS metagenome assembly JAEEGL01 (sample SAMN16246548, study PRJNA631951) | gut metagenome | biome: gut microbiome; feature: rumen; material: fiber-attached | host: Bos | place: Iran: Karaj | collected 2018-10 | reverse complement strand
GTACTGGCAGTAAGGCCGTACTGCTGGCATTTTGCCTCGTCAACATCAACAAGCCATTGAGCGTTATCAACTGCAAACGCAGTGTAAGCCATCTGCACTTCCGGGATATTGTTCATGGCTTTAATAAAGTCTTCTGCGTATGCAAAGAATTCATTGATATCACCGCCCAACTTATCCTGAAGGTTTATCTCTGTATTTGAGTTTGTACCATAACCAGGTATCATAGGAAGGGCGAACGGTATAATAGTGGCATCAGGATATTTAAATCCTATCTCAAATATCTGCTGTGCCACTGTGGCCACCGACATAAATTCACGCTCCTCCCAAGGCTTGAGCTTTAATATAAAGGAGCCGCCGTTTGATGAGTTACCGCCAGAGAAAGAGTAACCTTCAATCTGACCAACCACATCAATATCAGCTATTGCCGATATATCCTCACGTACAGACGTCATGTATTCACTTGTGGCCTCAAGCGATGTTCCGGACGGAAGCAAAACGTCAACCATAAGCTGACAGGTATCTTCCTGTGGCACAAATCCTGATTTGGTGGTTGACATAGACCATGCCATAAGAGCCACAAAAGCAATGATGATTATAAACGCCCACCAAGGATGATTGATAAACGGTTTGATTGCCCCTTGATACTTCAGCGCCATTTTGTCAAAAGCAGCATTGAACGCCTTTGAGAAACGGCTTCTGTACTTTTCGTATGTACTTACTTTCTCACCATCTTTGTTCTTTGGTTTAAGAAGCATGGCGCAAAGCGCCGGAGATAACGTAAGAGCATTGATGGCGGAAATACCCACAGCCACAGCCATAGTAAGACCGAACTGACGGAAGAACACACCCGACGTTCCACCCATCATACTCACAGGAATAAACACCGCCATAAACACAAGTGATGATGTTATAACAGCCGTGGTTATTTCACTCATGGCGTCGATAGTGGCCAGACGAGACGATGTGTAGCCCGCATCAAGTTTTTCATGCACCGCCTCCACCACCACTATGGCGTCATCCACCACCGTACCTATGACAAGTACAAGAGCGAAGAGCGTTATAAGGTTCAGTGAGAAGCCGACAAGCATCATGAAGGCGAAAGTACCTATAAGCGAAACAAATATACCCACAAAAGGTATTAAAGTTGACTTAAAGTCATGCAGGAATAACAACACTATGAGAACAACAAGTACAATAGCCTCAAAAAGGGTTTTTATAACCTCATGCATAGAGGCGTAAAGGAAGTCATTTGTATTATACAACACATCTATCTTTGTACCTGAAGGCAGCTCGTTTTTCATGCTGTTAAGCAGTTCCGCCACACTCTCATTGATTTGAGTGGCGTTTGAACCGGCACTCTGAAACAAGATACAAAGCGCGGCAGGATGTCCGTTCACCTTACTTCTATAGGTGTATGTCAAAGCACCTAATTCCACCTTGGCCACATCACGCAAGTGCAGTACGTTACCATCTTCATCCACCCTGATAATAACATTTTCAAACTCTTGGACGCTTTTTAATCGGCCTCTATACACCATTGTGTATTGAAGCTGCTCTGATGAGCCCTCTCCAAAAGATCCAGTTGCAGCCTCAATATTCTGTGCGGCGATTGCACTGGTGACATCAGACGGGTCAAGCCCGTAACTCTGCATCTTGATAGGGTCAAGCCATATACGCATTGAATAGTCCGCACCATACGTTGTAAAGTTACCTATGCCAGGTATTCGCATGATTTTAGGCTTGATGTTAATATTCATGTAGTTGCAGAGGAAATCATTGTCATATTCATCTGTAGGTGAAGATATGGCGAAAATCTGCAATATGGAGTTCTGACGTTTTTCTGTGGTGACACCGTAACTTCTAACATCAGCCGGCAGTGAAGCGGTGACTTTTGACACACGGTTCTGCACGTTTACGGTAGCCATATCAGGGTCTGTACCCTGCTTAAAATAAACAGTAATGGTCACATTTCCGGAGTTGTCAGCAGTGGATGTCATGTAGGTCATATCCTCCACACCGTTTATGGCGTCTTCTATAGGAGCTATGACCGCATTCTGGATAGTTTTGGCACTTGCTCCTGTATAGGAAGTGGTTACTTGTACGGTAGGTGGTGCTATATCAGGATATTGCTCCACTGGCAGGGATGTGAGTCCTATCACACCTCCTAAAACTATAAGTATGCTTATTACCGACGACAGTACAGGACGGTCAATAAATGTCTGTAGTTTCATATTTCTTAATCTAATACTTTTACACTATCAGATACCGCTTTAACTGAATCATTTGCTACCACAAGGGCAGATATGACAGGCTTAACCTCCATGTTGTTGGTCATTTTGCGCACTCCCTCAACAGCTATTGTATCACCAACGCTCAGACCCTTCTCAACCAAGTACTCTTTATCGTTTATACGGTAAACCTCCACGGCTGTGCTGAGAGCCACGTATGAATTGTTTTGTTTGGTTATTTTGTAGGCGTATGTCTTGTCCTGAATCTCGTATGTGGCACTACGTGGTATTACAATTCCGTTTTCCATAACAGACAGTTCAAGGGTGGCGCTTCCACCGCTTGCAAGTATTCCCTTGGCATTTGGGAAAGCGGTTCGCATATTAACAGCACCGGTCTGACGGTCAACCACACCAGATACGGTTTCTATTTTTCCCTCCTGCTCATAAAACTCTCCGTTTGAGAGTATGAGCTGACACTTAACAGGCAGTTTTTCAATAAACTTCTCCTTACCGCCTGCATGTTGCATGTGATAGAGATAATCCTTCTCGTTAATGGATGAATATGCGTATATCACACTATTGTCAGACACAATTGTAAGCGGCTTTGAAACAGTGGGTCCCACAAGCGCACCCTGACGGTAGTTTATATCACCTACCACACCGTTACATGGCGCACATATAACTGTGTAACTTAAATTGTTCTTGGCTCTTACTACATTAGCCTCCGCCTCTGCCAGCTGAGCCTTAGCCTGCGCCAGTTCATTGCACGTAACATTGTACTGGTGTTCTGAAATTATGTTTTTGTCAAGAAGAATCTTTTCAGCTTCAACTTCAAGCTCTTCTGTACGAACCTGTGCCTTTGCAACCTCAACACCGGCATTGGCATTTGCAAGTGCTGCAATATACTCAGTCTGAGCAAGTATGAACATCTTCTGTCCTTTAACCACGTGTTGACCCTCCTTGACAAGAATCTGCTCAAGCATGGCGCTTATCTGTGGAACAATATCTATGTCCTGACGACCTTTCAGCTGCGCTGGGAAGTCAAGACTTACACGACAGTCTGTTTTTGCTAAAACTATGGATTTTTTTTCAGGAACAACATTTGTTTCTTCCTGATTCTCAGATGTGCATCCTGCAAGAACTACAAGAGACACCAGCAATAGAGGAAAAATGTGCTTCGTCATATCTTTGCTATGTTATTTCAAATAAAACGCCGCAAAGATACGAAAAAAACAGTATTATCTTAAAATTTCAGATAGTTTTGTATTAAGAGCCTCTCCGCGTAATGACACGGCTATTATCTTACCATTGGGATCTAAAAGCAGTGAAAAAGGTATGCCGTTTACTCTATATTGGCGTGCTATAGGGCAACTCCACTGCTTAAAGGTGCAGACGTGGTTTTTCCAGACAAGGCCGTCAGCCTCAATTGCGTTTTTCCAGCTTGTGGCATCACGGTCAAGCGACACACTCACTATAGTAAAGTTCTTTTCTTTGAATTTATTGTATGCCGCCACCACATTTGGGTTTTCAGCCCTGCACGGACGGCACCATGAAGCCCAGAAATCCACAAGCACATACTTACCCTTGAAATTAGAGAGTTTTATGGTTTTGCCATCCGGAGTAACGCCCTCAAAATCAGGGGCCAGATTACCCACCTCTATAGGATTTGACACCTTAATTGCAACCTCCTGCATAAGAGCGGTATAGGAATACTTAGGATTAAGTTCTGCAAACATAGCCTTGAACATAGGCTTGTGAGCGTCAAACTCCTGATTGAAATCCATATAAGCAAAAAGCATTGAGGCCAGCAGAGTCTTATTACTCAAATAGAACTTCTCCATTTCTGCCTGATGCTGCTTATATGATGCGTAATAGCGGTCCTGCACAGCCTTACGGTCAACAGCCTCAGCCTTGGCATACTCATCCTCAAGTTTCTTGAGTTTAAGCATTATGGCAGTGTTCTTATCCTGGCACGTCTTTATAAATGACATTTCAGCAGAACCTGTTACCTTGGAGATGAGCAAATCTGAATAGTCACTCGCCAGTTCCATATTAATCTTGTCATCAGGAGAGAGCACCATGTATATCTGACGGCGCAAACCACGGTCACCAGTGAACGTAAGCGTATAGCAGTCTGTTTCACCCACATACGTATCTATTGAGAACTTGCCTTCCGGCGATATTACCGCCGTGGTTATAAAGTTGTTTGTAAGAGTGTTAAGGCTTACAGAACTGTATATATTCTTGCCTGTAACCACACCAGAGATGGTAGTGGCATACATGCATATTGCCGCAAGGGCTAATGAAAATGTTAAAATAAATCTTTTCATAAATTGACGCTTACTTTAGAACTGTCAACTCTCAACTGTCAACTCTCAACTAAATAAAATCGATGAGTCCCCATACGATAGGAACCTGTATCCGTTTGCCAGCGCATAATCATATATTCTCCGCCAGTCTCCCTTTACAAATGCTGATATCAGCAGCAGGAGTGTACTCTTAGGCTGATGGAAATTGGTGATTATAGCTTTTTCATAATGAAACTTATAACCTGGCACTATTATAATCTGCGTGGAGGCGTGGAGGCGGTCAAGCCCGTTACGCTCCAGGTAGGCTATTATTGCATCTATGGCCTCAGCAGGCTCTGCCTCTCTCCTATCCTCACTATACGGCTCCCATTGGCTTACAAACATCTCCTCATTGCCGTCAAGCAACCTGCAGCCTAAATAATAGAGGCTTTCAAGAGTTCTTACACTGGTGGTTCCCACCGCCACAATGTTCCCTATTGAACCACGTATGGCTTTAAGAGTATCAAGTGTAACCTCAATAACCTCTGTGTGCATATCATGTCCGCCTATATCCTCTGACTTTACAGGATAGAACGTTCCTGCTCCCACATGAAGTGTTACCTCTGCACGCTTTACGCCCTTGGCGTTAAGGTTTGCCAGAACCTCCTCAGTAAAGTGCAGGCCTGCGGTAGGTGCCGCCACAGAGCCCTTTATCTTGGAATATACGGTCTGATACGTCTCTTTGTCACGCTCCTCAGTACTCCTGTTAAGATATGGAGGAATTGGAAGTTCTCCAAGAGAATCAAGTATCTCCGCAAAGCTGACATCGGGGGCGTCCCAACTGAACTCTATTGTATGATTAAGCCCCGCACCGCCAAGTTTGACCGCCTTCAGCTCCACTGGTTTACCCGCCACCACGCAATCTTTTTTCAACGCTCCCTCTTTCCACTTCTTCAAATTCCCTACCATGCAACGCCACACACACCTACCGGCAACTGAAAAAGCCAGCTGATAATCAGACGGCTCCATAGGATCAAGGCAGAATATCTCTATTCTGCCGCCTGTCTCTTTTTCAAACCTTAACCTCGCCTGAATCACCTTGGTGTTGTTACACACCAGCAATGTTCCGCTCTCAAGCTCTTCAGGTATCTGTTTGAACACCTTTGTGGCTATAGAGCCTCCCCTGTAAACAAGGAGTTTTGACTCATCTCGTTTAGCTACAGGATACTTTGCTATTCTCTCATCGGGGAGGGAATAATTATAGTCAGCTATATGTATATCTTTAACAGACAACTATTTGCTTTTCTTTGACTTTGCTTCTTTAGCGGCCTTCTTCTCCGCCTTTAACGCCTCACGCTCCGCCTTTACGGCCTCCCTGTGAGCCTGTTTGGCAGATTTTCCGCCATTCCCTATGTTTATGTGCTCACTTGAATGTATCTCCTTAGCAAGGAACACACCCTGAAGCATTGTCTCCTCAATTCCGCAGAACATAGGACTGATAATATAGACAAAATATGGTTTGTAAAGATTTCTCTTAGCATCAACCTTAAACGCCTTAGGCGCCTGATCTGGTTTAGACGGGTTAGAGCGAGGCAGCATAAGTTTTATTATGCCGTTAATTGTATTGGCGTACTTGTTAAGCTGCGGTATAGGTGACTTGCCTTTGAGTATCTTGGCATCGAGGCTGTCATACTCCATTACAAACTCACCCTTTGCATTAAGGGTGTCACCTGTAAAGTAGCCTTCCAAGCGTTTCAGATTACCGCTTACGTTGGCTCCTGAGAGTTTCTCAATAAACGGATTAAAGGCGCTCATCTTAGAGTTTTCAATGAATACACGGCAACGCCATGTACTCTCATCATCCTTTAAGAGTCTTAGGTTAATTGTCATAAAGCCTCCACCGCCGTCAAGCGATGTTGACATAAGCGCAACCATATCCCTCTTGTCTATATTGCTAATTCTGTGCATATAGAGGCTCAGATTGTTCATGCCCAATGATGATGCAGGGAAGCCCTTGCTCTTCTGGGTGTATGAGAACTTATCCAAAGCCACGTTGACAGTTCTCACATCAAGGGGGATTGTAACCTTGGCAAGCAGAGGTTGGAACGGTCTCTGTACCTTTACAGGCGGATAGGTGTCATCCTTGTAGATTGAGGCGTAACCGCCAGCTATATTTACAGAATCCAGTTTTACATAACCCTCTACAACAGAGCGAACTATATTTACTTTTGAAGTTTTGAGACTGTTAATGCTTACATCTGACCATACGGCAGGAATCTTACCGTTAACCTCTGCAAGCTCCTCTTTTGGAACATTGCAAACATGGTGAACACCTGAAATTTTTATCTCCCCGGCATTCTTTGTGTCAAATGATTTTACGGTAAGAGTGTATTTGCCGTCAGGCTGCACAAAATAGAGATTGCGCAATGAGCAGATATATACTGAATCATTATAATGCAGTTTGTTATCTGAGAAGTCATAACCCAGGTTCTCTACATCAAGGAAGAGACTGTCAACACTCAAATCAAGTTTGGATGTGGTGCTCTTTAGTTTGAAAGAGGCGTTGTTAACAGACACCTTTTCAACATTTATAGCTGCCACAAACTCAAGGAGTTTCTGAGAAACGGCAATAGTACCTGATGTCAGAGTGTCTTTAGAAGCCTCATCCTCATGCTTTTGCGCAGGAGGCATGTCATAGATACTCATGTCAGAGGTTATATCGTAAAGCGCCACCCTGTTTATGTCCACATTCTTCTTCAGCAGATATGTCCAGTATCTGAGGAACACGAACTCAGCCCTGCGTATGCCTATCTCATAACCGGCAATACCGTTAGGTTTTATGCCTGTAGTGTCAAGTTTGTAGTTAAGGTCTGTCACATTAACCGCAGCCCTCCACAAGTTAACATCAAGTTCACCATACGTAAAGGTGCCGTGCATGCTCTCTGACTGGGCCTGCAAACGGTCTTTAACCACAGATGAAAGCATCTTGCTTGCGTAGGACCCTAATAGGAAAATTACTACTGCTATCACCGCCACTATAGAAAGCGGGATAAGCCAGTTTCTCTTTTTGTGCCTCTTTTTAGGTGTAGAATCATCCATATATAATAACTAATTAAACGTGCAAAGTTAGAAATAATTTATTTATCAGCCAAGAGTTTATCCACATCTTCAGTGGTTTTGGTCAGACACTGCTTGCAAAATGAGGCAAGCTCCTGCGCCTCTGATATCTTCTTTGTAAGCTCAGAAAGCGGCATCTCCCCGCTCTTTATGTCAGCGAGAATCTTTTCGAGGTTGGTTAAGGCTTGTTCGTAAGTCATTATAGTTGAAAATTAGTTGTTGACTCTGGATTTTATTACACCGTCTGAGAAACGGGTTTCTATAACATCGCCGGCTTTAAGTGCGGCGGCTGATGCCACCAATCCGTCTTTCAGGGTTATGGAATATCCTTTTTTCAGTATGTTCTGCGGCGATGTCAACTCTATCACCTGCTGGGCCATGTCTATACGGTGATGATGCCGTGTGAGATATGCAGACACACTTGCCCTTACATCTGCCATTATGACATCCACTCTGTTTTTATGGCGTTCAAGGCAGAGATGTGAGTTTGAGGCGATACTACTACTGAGGGAGTCTATCTTCTGGGTGTGGTTCTGTATGTAGAGTCTTACTGATTCATTTAGCTGGAGCAGCACATCGGTGAGCCTCTGATGGACGCTGAAAGTACTCTCTATTATGAATGAAGCCACCGCTGTAGGGGTCTTCAGATGCACACAAGCCACCTCGTCAACCACAGAGACATCACGGTCATGACCTATGCCAGTAAGCACCGGTAACGGGAACTGGGCCACACAGGCCGCCACGCCATAACGGTCATAGCAGCTTAGGTCTGACACTGCGCCGCCACCTCTCACAATCACCACAGCATCAAATTTTTCAGTCTCTGCGGCAATACGGTCAAGCGCCTCAATTATGGAGGTTTCAGCCCCCTCTCCCTGCATTATGGCCTCATATAGAGTCACACTATAGACGTACCCGTACTGGTTGGCGCCAAGCTGGTTCATAAAATCACCATACCCTGCGGCAAGCGGTGATGATATTACGGCTATACGCTTTATCAGCATGGGGAGTGTCTGCTGCCTGTTAAGGTCATACACTCCCTCATCCTTCAGCTGTTTAATGACAGCCGCACGTTTCAGAGCCGCTTCTCCAACAGTGTATGTAGGGTCTATATCGGTGATATTGAGGGAGTAGCCGTACTGAGGATGAAATGTAGGGCGGGCCAGGACAAGCACCTTCATACCAGAGGCGAGCTGAACGCCCGTGGCCTTGAAGAAATCCATTCTCAGTTTTATGAAGACATTCCGCCATATTGTGGCGGATGCTTTTGCCGTTACAGTGTCTGTATCGGGGTCTTTTTCTATAAGTTCCAGATAACAGTGGCCACGGTCCTGCATGCTGTTTATCTCCGCCACAACCCAGACGCCCTCTGTAAATGAACAGGCCACAGCCTGACTGACCATCTGGTTAAGTTGCCTTAGGGAGATTGACTGCCGCATCAGAGATTCTCTATTGTGGGTTCTGGAATATGTGGGTCCGTCTCACTGTCACGATTCTCCTTACGGAGCATATCGTCATACTTCTTACATTTGCCGTTTTTGAACTTATACTCCTCCACTGTGCCGTCTGCCTTGTAGAAGAGCCATTCACCGTCACGCTGCCCATCTTTGTAACTTCCGCTACGGTCAATGGAGCCATCATCAAAATATGATATGTAACTACCGTCAGGCACTCCGTCTTTATAGTTTATGACTGCAAGTTTTCTACCATTTTGAAAGAACTGTGTACGCTCACCGTCAAGTTTGTCAGCCTTATAGCTGATACTGTCCATAATGGCGCCATCTTTAAAATAGAGCACTGTAGTTCCATCCTTCTTCCCCTCCTTGTAATTAATCTTCATGATGGTCTTGCCTCCGTCTGCATAGAAATCCCAGTGGCCTGTGCGACGTTTCTCTTTGTCATACGCACCCACAGCAAACGGTGTGGCACCCTCTGAGTAAATATTTATGGTGGAGCTCCCGTCAGGGTTAAATTTCTGCACAGACTGGATTCTGCTGTTCTGGTAATACCTTGTTATCTCCACAGGTTGGTCACCTATGAAATATCCGTCATACTGCACGCCTCCGTCAGGGTAGCTTTTTACCCTGTACTCTGGCTCCGCCGCCATCGCGCACAGCGATGCAGCCATTAAAGTACATATTAATATTCTACAATTCATATTCACACATTTATAGTCTCAACATAAAAACCGTTGATGACTTTATTCCGCATCAACTCTCAATTATCAACTCTCAACTCAACTTGAATGGAACGGGAACGCTGAACGCCATGGGCTTGCCTGTTACAGGATGTTTGAAACGTAGTGTCTCAGCATGCAGGCAGAGGCGCCCGTAACGGCTGTTACGGCTGCCGTACTTCACATCGCCGGCTACAGGATGCTCAATACTCTGCAACTGCACACGTATCTGGTTCTTACGCCCTGTCTCCAGGTTAAGCCTTACAAGGCTCTCGCGTCCGTTTGTACTTATTACTGTATAGTTTGTGATGGCAAGCTGACCGCCGTTATCAACAGGCGATGAGTGCATTACCTTCTTTATATCTTCTGTAAGATATGACTCTATCCTACCCTTCTTTTGCTCTATAACTCCGTCAACTATAGCCACATAGCTGCGTTCCGTCACATACTTTTTCCAGTTGTCACGCAGTGTCTGCTGTACCTCCTTGCTCTTTGCAAACATCATCACACCGGAGGTCTCGCGGTCAAGACGATGCACCACGTATATGTAGTGGTCTCGTCCTTGTGGCCTCAGATACTGGTTAAGAAGGTGTGTGGCAGACTCCTCAGGTGTGTTCGGAGTTTTCACAGAGAGCAGCCCCTCCTTCTTCTCCACCACAATTATATGCTCGTCTTCAAATATTATGCTCAGTTTGGGATGGTTCAACCCCGATGCCACGCTTTGTGCAGAGCTCAGCACATCCACAACGCCACCCTTCTTTAGAGGATAGTCATGACGAGTTAGCACCGTATGCCCGTCAAGAAGCAGCTGGCGGTGCTTTATAAGCGCCTTGATTGTGTTACGGCTGTAACCGCTCAGTTTCTTCTCCAGAAACTCCATAAGCGGAGCATCCTCCGTCACACGCACTGAAAATTTTTTCTGTTCAGAACCTACCATTGAATATTTAATCCTCCCGTGAAACAATACCTCATATTACGCGCTCCAATTGGAACCTGAGTACCTTCAAAATCCACCATGTGACGCTCGCTTGGAAGCTGGCCACCGTCCCATAGGAACTCACAGTTAATCTTGAAAGAGAGCATCTTGTAAATTTTTACCATTATGGAACCGTCAATAGTCACTAACGGCAGCCACTTTGTGTTAAAGAAATTCTTAAACACATCAGGAAGCTCCTCCTCATATCTGTCAGCTTCAAATGTAGGAGTTACAGGCTGCGAAACCATTACAAAAAGATTGAATGCAATCCTGTCCCACTCACCCAGGAAATTAACCGAGCCCACTATGCTCGGATCCTGCTGCCAGACATATCCGTCAGGGCCAATACCCAGATAGGACTGCACTCCAACATTCTCCGGCTGGTTGTAAAACTTAAGAAGGCTTGCACGGTCAGAGCCCGCCAAAGCGTTCCAGTATGAGAAATCCATTAAGAAACCAAAGCCTGGCTCCAAGCATAAGTGCGGATGCTTCCTTAACGGCTGGAATGTAACCATCATACCTGTAAAAAAACGGCAATGCATATCACGACAAAAATCATACTGCGCGCCACCCAATGCCGTAAAGAAGAATTTGTTTTTTTCTCTTATACCTAATGCATCATCGATGTGATACTGGTAGAAATCTCCTGCCAAATAACAATGACCTCTGTTACCATTATCGAAGGTGTTATAGGTATTGAAACTCATTTTACCGGCAAACCTGAGTTTATGTTTCTTGAACGGGACCATACATTCAAGTCCGCCCTCAACCTGCACTGTGAAACAGTCTGTCTGCTCAACCTTACCGCCTACAAAAGCGGAGCCATGGAAGGTATACGGTTTAACTGAGTCTATCTTTAATTTGGTGGCCATATAACCCTGACCACTGGCGGGCACAAAAAATCCGCACGCCAACACAATACACGCAATAAATCTTACTGTTCTCATCATATTGGTTTTGTCTTTTCAAACTACAAAAATAATGATTAATGTTCGCTCTTCCAAAAAAATTTGAACAATCCCTCAAATTACCGTAAATTTGCATCAACTTTTAACATTTACGTTTCCATCATCCATTTTCCATTATCCATTAAACTTTCAATTTTCAACTTTCAACTCTCAACTTTCAACTAATATGTCTTTCCGCTGGCTTTTTCATTACATTGAGTTTATCCACAACAGGATATACTACAAAAACTTTTTTGTGGAAGGTAAAGAGAACATGCCTCAGCAAAGTGAGGCTGTGGTGGTGGCATCGTGTCATCAAAATGCGATTAATGACCCGCTTGCCATTGAATTCGCCTTTGCTGACCGCACTGTGAACCTGTTTGCAAGAGGCGGGCTTTTTGAGAATAAGTTCCTCAACTATTTCTTTCGCTCCATTCACGTGATACCGGCATACCGTATGCGCACAGACGGGGAGGAGAGCCTTGGCAAGAACTTCACTGAGTTTGACCAGGTGGAGGAGAAACTGTTCAACAATGAATGGGTGGGCATATTCCCGGAGGCCACAAACCAGACCCGCCACTACCTTGGCGAGTTTTCTCTAGGATACCTACGTATGGCGTTCCAAGCAGCTGAACGTCAGAATTTTGAAAAAGAGGTAAAGATACTGCCAATTGCCATACACTATGACAACTATCACCGTTTCCGCCGCAACTGCCTTGTGCGCATAGCCCCTGCTGTGAGCCTACAGCCATTCTATGAGCTCTACAAGACAAAACCTAGAACCGCCCAACGCCAGGTGAACGCTCTGGTGCGTGAGAGCATACGCTCCGTGATGGTTGACATTCAAAGTGAGGAGAATTATGAGGCTATAGACTACATACGCAATACATACGGCGTCAAATATGCCGCACAGAGAGGGCTTGCCCCAAAATATCTGCCAGACAAATTGGACTCTGATATGCAACTTTGCCGCACCATTGAAGAGCGTGCCGCATCTGAACCAGAGAAGCTGAAGGATGTATTTGCAAGCGCTCTTGAACTTAAGAGCAAGACCTACAGCGCTGGCATACGTGACTGGGTGCTGCGTAACAATGACTCCCCGTTGTGGATTATTCTCCACGGAATAACCTTGCTATGCCTGCTGCCCGTGTTCCTATACACTCTAATACCAAACATTCTGATACTGCTGGCGCCTATACCGCTTTGCAAAAAGATGGACAAAATAGGCGGGCCGTTTGTGATGTTCAAGGGCGGGGTTCAGATTGTAATAAGTTCACTGGTGACTGCACCTATTCTATACATCGCCGTGTTTATATTGGAGTTTATCTATCTGGGATGGATGACAGCCACTTTGCACTTTATTTTGCAGCCATGGCTGCTCACATACGCATGGAGTTACTACGAATACGCCCGTAAATACCTCAGTCTCATACGTTTCAAGTTTGGCACGCTTTTTGCAAAAGGGAAGGAAAGAGCCGCAGGGTTGCGTGCGCTAAGGAGTTCGCTTTGGAGTAAATTAGATGAATTGTGCGCATAAGGCTTGGAGATAATAAAAAATAGTCTTATATTTGTAGAACTAAAATTTGACTAATTATGAGAGCATCAAACATTTTGGCATTTATCTGCGGTATAGCCGCAGGAGCCGCAGCAACAGCATTCATGACATCTGACAAAGGTGACAAGACAAGAGCCGCTATAATTAACCTGCTTCAGGAAAAGGGCATCTCCAAAGATAAGTTTGAGGACATCATAGCCCGTGTAAAGGCTAAGATTAATGAAATCACTGACATGTCTGACATAGAGGTGGCCATTGACGAGTCTATTAAGGAGCAGGAGGAGGAAGAAGAGGCCTAAGCCATGGATAACGAATATCAGCAGCTTCTTACTGAGGCCAAAGAGTACACTCAGCTACGCTATAAGCTCTTAAAGCTGGAGTTTCTTGACAAGAGCTCCCAGATTTTAGGGCTTATAGTGATGGTCATTGTCCTCACCGTTTTAGTCCTTGGCGCCACCATCTATTTCTCTCTGGCTGTCATTTACGCGCTAAAGCCGGTGCTTGGCGGGCTGACACTCGGGTTCTGCTTGTTCGGGTTACTGTACATTATACTTGCAGCAATCCTATTCTTACTACGCAAGCCTCTTATTATAAATCCTTTAGTCACCCAGCTGAGTGCAATTCTCTATGCTGACGATGACGCTGAGACTGAGAACAACAACGCAACTAAGAAGGAGAATGTAAGCAATGAATCTTAACAGAATAACAAATCTTGATGAACTGGAGCAGGAGAAAAAGAGGCTCAGCAAGCTTATCGACAAGAAAGAGCAAAAGCTTGAGAAGAGTTTCTACAGGGCTAAAAAGCACCTGAGGCACCAGCTATCAATACCTGTACTTATAAAGGATTCAATCAGCAAGATATTCTCTTTAAGCACTTTACTGTCGCACCCGTCTGCATATTTCCAGATTGGCAGCGCCATTGGCAAACGCTTGTTCGCCAGAAAGAAAAAGATTTAGACCTTAATGAAGATTGAAGAGAGAGAGAGGGTTGAAAACGAGCAGATAGAAAAGGCTTTTCAGCTCTTGATTGATGACTATATGGCGTCACGTCACAGCAAAAAGAGTGACGTAATAACCAAAGCTTATAATTTTGCAAAAAAGGCTCATGCCGGAATCAGGCGTATTTCCGGCGAACCTTATATATTCCACCCTGTAGAGGTTGCGCATATATGCTGCAAGGAGATTGGGCTGGGATCCACTTCAATATGCGCCGCACTACTCCATGACGTTACGGAAGACACAGACTACACCATTGAGGACATAGAGAATCTCTTTGGGTCTAAGGTGGCATCGCTGGTTGCCGGCATGGAGAAGATTTCAGGCGGCATTTTTGGAGAAAAGGCGCAGGAGCAGCAGGAGAACATTGGCAAACTGGTAATCTCCATGTCAGAGGATATCAGGGTCATACTGATTAAGATTGCTGACCGCCTGCACAATATGAGATGCCTTGAACAGCAGCCTACCAACATGCAGTTCAAGATTGCAAATGAGACTGAATACATCTACGCTCCTCTAGCGCACAGGCTCGGACTATTCTCCATAAAGGCTGAACTTGAGAACCTGTGTTTCAAGTACAACAACCCTGCAGAATATGACTTCATTCAGAAACGTCTTGAAATAGAGACGGACCGCCGCATTGAGCAGTACAACAAATTTGTAGCCCCTATCACGCAGAAACTCACTGATATGGGCTATAATTTTGAGATAAAGAAGAGGGTTAAATCACCTCACTCCATTTTCAAGAAGATGCAGGCCAAGCAAATCCCTTTTGAGGAGGTTTATGACATACTTGGCTCCCGCGTGGTGTTTGACCCGCGTGAAGGCGAGGATGAGAAACTGGAGTGCTGGAAGATATACAATGTTATAACAAACATCTATAAACCGCACCCTAACCGCACGCGAGACTGGCTAAGCAACCCAAAATCAAGCGGATACGAGGCTCTGCACGTTACTGTCATGGGACCGGAAGGCTACTGGATTGAGGTTCAGATACGCAGCCGGCGTATGGATGATATAGCTGAGAAGGGTCTGGCTGCTCACTGGAACTACAAGAAGGACTATACGAACAGCGAGTCAAAGATTGAGGAGTGGCTCAATACGGTCAATGACCTGCTAAAGAGTCCTGACTCCAACGCAATGAAGTTCCTTGACACATTCAAGCTCTCACAGTATGAGTCTGAGTTTTTTGTGTTCACACCCAAGGGTGACATCATGTCAGTGCCAGCACACTGCACCGCTCTTGATTTTGCATTTATCATTCACACAGACATAGGCATGCACGCCATTGGCGCCAAGGTGAACAACAAATTGGTGCCTCTCAACTATAAGATACACAGTGGTGACCAGATAGAGATTCTTACCGCTGAGAACCAAACTCCTAAACCTGAATGGATTGGCTACGCCACCACATCTCACGCAAAGGATAAGATTAACGCCGCCCTGAGAGCGCAGAACCGTACTCAGCCTGAACCTGAAAAGAAGAAAGAGGAGGAGAAGCAGACATCGAGGTTCATACCTAAGTGGGTGCCGTCATTCTTTGGCTTTGGCAAGAGCAAGAGTGATGAAGAGAAGACATCTGTGAGCAGCCATCACACAATAGCCAAATGCTGCCAGCCTATCCCAGGTGATGAGATTGTGGGCATAAAAGACCCTGATGGAAACATCTCCGTACATAAGAGAAGCTGCCAGAACGCCAAGATGCAGCAGCTGGAGGATGGCTACACCATAGTACCCGCAGAATGGAACAACGAGCAGGAGAAGGTGTTCACATCTCTCATAGAGATTAAGGGAATTGACCGCAAGCGCATGCTGCTTGACATTGTGACAGTTATATCGGACAGCATTGACGCTAATATAGAGAATGTGCAGGTGGAGACAAACGGCGAGATATTTAAGGCGCGCCTTAATGTATACGTAAAGCACTTAAATGACATAAAGACAATGTGCAGCGAGCTGAGAAAGGTTAAAGGCGTGGATAACGTTAACAGGCTTAATGTATGAAAATAAGATTCTTATCAATATTTTTGACGATATCAACAATTATGAATGCAGAGATGAATCCAATTTTGGAAGATGGCTTTATCAGGTTCTCCGATATAAAGCCTCACCACTATGAAGAGGCGTTTGAAGCAGGGCTGAAGGAGCAGGATGAAAATATAGCCGCAATAACGGCCAATACTGAGGCTCCTACATTTGAAAACACTATTCTTGCGCTTGAGTACTCAGACGAGACTCTTAACCGAGTGTGCAACATACTGTTCAATATGACTGAGGCTGAAACCAGCGACGCACTTGACTCACTTGCAGCCAAATACAGTCCTATCCTCACTCAGAAGAACAATGAGATCATGCTTAATGAGGAGCTCTTCAAAAGAGTAAAGGCGGTGTATGAGCAGCGTGACTCTCTCAATCTTGACACGGAAGACCGCAAAGTTTTGGAGGACACATACATATCATTTGTACGTTCAGGTGCAAACCTCAGCAAGGAGGATAAGGCGCGCATGGACTCAATAACAACCGCGCTGAGTTCTCTCACGCTTCAGTACGGGCAGAACGTTCTTAAAGAGACCAACTCTTTCTCCATGACACTCACAAAGCCTGAGGAGATTGCAGGCCTGCCTGAATATGTGCTTGACGCCGCATCGCAGAGGGCTAAGGAGGCAGGCAAAGAGGGTTACCTGTTTAACCTGAGTATGCCAAGCTACTCCGCATTCATGAAGTTTGCAGACAACCGCGAGCTGCGCAAAAAACTATATATTGCATATAACAGCAAAGGCAACCGCGGAGGTGACAATGACAACAATGCAATAGTGCGTGACATTGTGAACAAACGCCTTGAGCTGGCTCAGATTATGGGACGCAAGACTTTTGCAGACTACAAGCTGGAGCGCACCATGGCTGAGAACACTGAGAACGTATACAAGCTGCTTGATGACCTCTACAGCAACTATATGCCTGTGGCGCGCAAGGAGGTTGATGAACTGAACAACTACGCTGGCTTCAAGATAGAACCTTGGGACTGGGCGTATTACAGTGAGAAACTGCAAGAGGAGAAGTACAACATCAACGAGGGCATGTTAAAACCCTACTTTGAACTTGACAGAGTGAAGAAAGGCGTTTTCAACCTGGCTGGCAAACTGTACGGACTCAAGTTTACACTGAACAACTCCATTGACAAGTACCACAAAGACGTGGAGGTTTATGACGTGACTGACGCTGACGGGAACTATGTGGCCACATTCTACGCAGACTTTTTCCCTCGCTCCTCAAAGCAGGGCGGCGCGTGGATGACAGAGTTCCGAGGCCAGCGCATAAAGGATGGCAGGAACATACGCCCTTACATATCCATTGTCACAAACTTCAGCATACCTACAGACAGCACCCCTTCACTGCTATCATTCAGTGAGGTGACCACCCTGCTCCACGAGTTTGGCCACTCTCTGCACGGAATGCTCGCCAACACAAAATACGCATCACATAGCGGTACAAATGTC
>JAEEGL017187634.1_pt1 | contig 17781 bp, 16 predicted proteins | sample 9134231 | NCBI WGS metagenome assembly JAEEGL01 (sample SAMN16246548, study PRJNA631951) | gut metagenome | biome: gut microbiome; feature: rumen; material: fiber-attached | host: Bos | place: Iran: Karaj | collected 2018-10 | reverse complement strand
TCTCAGGGCTTGCCCGGGAGGGGATCTTTTTAACAAAGCGCCTTTTTTGTTGCTCTGCCAGCTGAGCTATGACCGCCGCTTACGCAGCTGTCAGCCGGATTCGAACCGGCGACACACGAAGATAAAAAGTTGCTGTTCGCGCTTTTAATGATGAAAGTATAGCACCATATCTGCCCATATTCCGGAAAAAATGGCGCAAAATCAGCTTTGGCCGTTTGCACCAAAATCACCGCCACCTGAAAATGCAGGGGGAACTGAGACAAGTAAAACCGGAGGTAACACTCTGCTGTCAGGAGTTTCGGCAAAAAACTCGCAGAGACTGACAGTCAGAGCCGAAAATAAAAACCCCTTCTCAGGACTTGCCCGGGAGGGGATCTTTTTAACAAAGCGCCATTTTTTTGCCGTTCTACCAACTGAACTATGACCGCCGCTTTCGCAGCTGTCAGCCGGACTCGAACCGACGACATACATATTAAAGATAAAATGCTGCTGTTCGCGCTTTTGATAATGAAAGTATAGCCCCTGCCAGCCTCTCTTCTCGGAAAAAATGTTGCGAAATTAGCTTTAGCCGCTCGCGCCAAAATCGCCGGAAACGAAATTTCCAGGATTACAAGGCCACAGGAATACCGGAGAATGGGCTGCCCAGAGGTTTTGGCGAAACCGCAGAGCCAAACAAAACAGTCCGAGCCGAAAATAAAAACACCCTCTCAGAATAAGCCCGGGAGAGTGTCTTTTTAACAAAGCGCCTGTCGGACAAAGGCCGGATTCGAACCGGCAACCCCGATTTCATACCAATAGAAGAATTGCTGCATGCGCTTTTGACGGTGAAAGTATAGCACCTGCCGGGAACTCATCCCGGAAAAAAAAAGTACGAAATCAGTGTTACCGAACGCCGGCATCGCTCAAAATAACAGCATGCAATTGCAGCGAAAATGGCTAATTGCAAACCCGCATTACTCCCCTGCAAATCAGAAAAATGACGATTTTCCAGGCTTTTTGGCAGGAATCGATTTGGCTTACCGATTTTGTGTTTATAATTGAAAGACAAAATTTCCCAAGGACAATTATCAGTCTGAGAGGAGATCCTGACTGTCTTATGATGTGATGAGAAACCTGCATAATAGACTTTCTTGTTAAGTTTCTAACATATTCGTTTTCGAAAAACTCACAAAACAGGAGCGATGGCAATGCTTCTCGAATTCAGGACAAAGAATTATAAGTCTTTCGCATCTGAGCTTTGCTTTGCAATGACGCCGGCATCCAAACAAAAATGCCTCGCTTACAGCATTCTCTCCATGCGTGGAGGCACAAAGAAATACAAGGGGCTTTGCTCCGCAGTGATTTATGGCCCCAATGCCTCTGGGAAAACAAATTTGATTGGTGCTATGGAAACGTTTCGTGCTATTGTGCTCCGCGGCAATATACGTAATGCGGATGTTAATTCCGTCAATGCGGCTGCATTTTCTTTGGAACTCATCCCTAACTGTAATGGCAAAGCGGTGCCAACAGAATTTTTGATTCGCTTTACAGATGATGGGATTATGGCGGAGTATTCTGTCAAAGCGGATCTCGGTCCGTTTATGAGCAAGGATTACAACCGGAAAATTCTGGAGGAAAGACTTGTCATTAATGAAAAGCTGGTCTTTCTGAGAAATGATTCCCTCACTGTAGAACTGCCTGCAGCTGTCAGAACACATCTGAACAGAGGACTGAAAAGAAAAACACCAGAAATGCAGGAAATTGCCGAAGGCAGCCTTGAGGATACTGAGCTTTTTCTGTGTAATGGTTTTAAAACTATTTTTTCCCAGGTACTCGCAGGCAAAATCCTCTCCTGGTTCAGCAATAAATTTATTGTTATTTACCATGCAGAAGATCTTAGAATGGCACGAAGACTTGCGGATCCTAAAGCCAACACAGTCTACGTGGAAAAGACACTAACAGAGGCTGCTAGGGAATTTGGAATCACTGCGAATGCTCTTGGGTACAAGGCAAGCAACAAAGAAGGTGATGATGTAATCCTCTATTCCATATTGCGTGACAATAAACTGCTCCCCGCAGAAGTGTTCGAGTCGTATGGAACAATCCGCTTTATTAACGAGTTTCCATTGGTCATCTATGCACTGCTAAACGGCGCCACCTTAATAATGGATGAGTTTGATGCATCTATCCACCCGATGGCTCTGATGAACATCATCAATATCTTCCACAACGATGAAATCAATAAGAACAATGCTCAACTAATCTTCAATACGCATAATCCAATTTTTCTGGACTCATCACTTTTTCGCAGGGATGAAATCAAATTCGTCGAGAGAAATGAAGAAACCGGAAACAGCGAACACTATGCCCTTTCTGATTTCAAAACGGCAGACGGTACACGAAAAGAGGAGGATTATATGAATAACTATTTTGTCAGCCGATATGGTGCAATTAAGGATATCGATTTCTCTCCTATTCTGGAAAAAATTATGCTTCAAGATAAGGCGGATGACAATGACTGACAGACTGCCTACAAAAAAATACACGATCTCAGTAGAGGGTGAAACTGAGATGTGGTATTTTGACTGGCTTGAAAAGCAGATAAATGCCTGCAAAGAAAGAACTTACAACGCGTCCATTGATGTAAATGTTCAGCAAAGCCCCAAAAAGTTCTATAAGCGTCTGAACGCAAAAACCGCGCTGCGAGAGTTATACATGTTTGTGATATGGAGAGCAACGATCCGGTTCATGTTGATAAGTTCAAAAGAATCCTTTCTGAAATGAATGAAGCTAAAAAACAGAAGAAGATCACATACATGCTCGGGTACAGCAATTTCACGTTCGAACTTTGGATGGTTCTTCATAAGCAGGATTGTAACAGTTCTTTTAACCATAGAAAATTTTATCTGAATCCAATTTGCAAAGCTTTTGGAGAACAATTCGTAAATCTTGGTGCATACAAACAAAAAACTGCTTTTAATCGATGTCTGAAAAAGCTAAATCTGGATGATGTAAAGAATGCTGTTCTACGAGCAGAAAAGATCACAGATCTTAATGGAAATAATGGGAACACTCTTCAGCAGTACAAGGGTTACCATTATTACCAAGATAACCCTGCACTTTCCATACACGAGGTTATAAAAATGATTCTTGATGAGTGCGGGATATTTAAGTAGCAGGCTACTTTTCCAGCATCATTGCTGACAAAATGAGCGACTAGACAGTATGTTCTTGCTTACTATTAACGTAATTCGAATATATCTGATTATAAAATCAGGTATTAAACATTACAACTTCTTGGCAAACATATTTAAACATCAGAATCAATAATTTTATTTACAAAATACACTTACACCATAATGCTATACCAAATGTTAAATTTCTGCCATGTTTTAATCACTGACATTCAACAGATAATAAGTATTCAACACCCTCTAATTTTTCAATAATTTTATTCTAAATCAATTATTTCTTCAGATTTTATAAATACATCAATCTGATTGTGTACATCAAGCCTGGTTACCAGCCATCCTCTGGCCAAGCACAATCTAATAAAATCATCGATACGATTCACGCCATTCATTTCTTTTAGTGTTAAAACCACACCAAATTGCAATGGTTCTTTAGGTATTGCAGTTGTTCTTTCTTTTGTCTTGATGCTTAATCCCCATAAACCGGAACCATATGCTTTTCTCGGAATGGCTTTGCCTTTAATTTCTTCGCTGATATGTTTTACATTGTCCCATTTACGATACATCTTTCTTGCATCTTCTTCATAAAGAGTAATTAATTCCTCTTCAGATTGCTTATTATTATCAATGGACTTTATCTTACCATTATGGTTTTTGTCTATAAACACTCTTCCAAAGTAAATATCCATTTCCGTACTTGTATAATCAACACCCTGATTTCTGTTGCATTGCGGGAAATAAACTAACGTAGCTTTAGCATAAAAAGGATGTGCGTTCTTCACAATGGGCACCGGCAAATTGTACGTGTATGTTTCATATTCTTCCGCTGTGCTCATCATGAGAAATCTGATTTCATCATCAGGAGAATGAACGATCTCATTAATGTGCTTTGGCAAAATTCCGTACCCTGTTCTGTGTGAAATATCATCCCTCCTGCTCCATTTTGCAGCAGAATCTATAAGCAATGCTTTTGCAAGTTCTCTGCTCAGGCCCATGATATGTATCAGATATGCCAGCTTTCTCGCTACCCATGGCGCCGCAAAGGACGTGCCGCTCACATACGAAGCTCCCATATTATCCCGGCACACCGCAATCTTATCTTCCGCTCTTTTGCCATCTCCGCCATAATAACTCAAATCTGGTTTATTAAAAAAAGATAGCACGGGGCCGGATCTGGTATACGATGCTGATTTCCCCTTAAAATCAACTGAGTTGACAACTACGGAGTTAAGGGAATCTGCGGGGGAGCCTACCTTCATGTCCTTTCCATCCATGCCCGGGGGAACGTTTGTTCCGGCTACAACAAAAATGACATCGTATTCGCACTGAATTCTGTCTAATAGAGCTGCTTCCGGCGAAATATAATTAGGTTTAATTTCAGCCTTTGACCCTAGCGATAAATTCCAAACTTTTATATCCCTGTTCTTTGCAACAATATTTCTAATCTGTTTCAGGACTGCGAATGAACTGAATCCCTTATGCGTTGCAACCCCAAAATGCCTCACTCTGAATCTTCCGCAACCATCTTCAAGGTGCGGATTTCCTCTGGGGCCATCAACAATAATATAACTTACTGCCGTGCCATGCTTATAATCATCTTCCGACAATGGGATCTTATCATCAAGCATATTAGTGTACTCAACCCAGTTTTTAAAATAAACTTTATCATTGAATTGAGTATCTATAACTCCAATAACCGGTTCATTTGATGGCTCGGGAATCAATGTCGCATTATCATAATCCAAACAATTTTTTTCATTAGCAACTTCGTCCCGGTTTATTTCACGAAAATCTCTCAAACTCATGGCCACCAGATATGAAGCATTATTATAAAGAAGCTTAGCCTCATCCGGAGTTAATCGTATTGTTGTGCCATCGATGATTCTGTCATCAATAATATTAATACCAAACTTAGCCAGCAATTGTTTTGTTTCAACACCGGTCTTATATATCGTAATAATAGAATCCTGAGTGATTTCTTCATCTGCGCGATCAACGTCAAATCGTTCAACATAATTTCCATCTAGGACAGTCTTAAGGAAGACAGATTTTGAAACTATTTCATCGCTGCTGTATTCACCTTTATCTGCTATTCTTTCACACTGCTCACTTGTTAACGTCCCTTTATATTGCATCTCAATAACAGCAGCGCTTTTCATCAAGAGTTCATATGATTTTTGCAGCGTTTCCAATTTCACAAAATGCGTGAACACGTGCTTCTGAATTATTTTCCCCCTCTCGTCATTTTCCCAGACAAATTTAGCCCCCCTGACAGATTCTGCCGGTGATTTACTTCCCTCAGCCAAAAGAACACGCAGGCGATTGCTTTTAGCAACGATACGCTTATAATGCACGCTTACAAGAGCTCCGCCTATAACTGTATTGGTCTGCCAGTATGACATTATTGCGCATATCTGCTGAGCAAGATCCTTCAAGTGTTCGCTTGTTACGAATTTTCCTTTTGGAAGTTTTGGCGATCCTGGTTTCGACCTGTTAGAACGCTTCTCAAATCTTCCCTTCAATTGAAGAATACTATTCATCAGCGCGTGCCTCTTTTAATTCCCTTGCGACACTGCTTTTTGATTTTCCAGTAAGTATTTCTATTTCTCGTACCGTAAATTTCTGTGCCTGGAGTTTCTTGAAATCTTCCGGCTTTTCATTGCAAATCGCATAATATAACCTTCTAAAATAATCCATACCATCATGCGGATTGCTAAACGCCACAGATGTCTTAATTAGATTCTTTAAATCTCCTGGATACATCTTCTGGGGCAGTAATTTCATGATTTTTCTGAACAGTCTGATGTCCCGATTCGCCAATTTGAGTTTATCAAGATATTTATCAAGCATTTTTTCAGCTATTTGCAGAAGATCATCTTCCGTATATCTGTTAAAATCAATAACCGCGTCAAACCGTCTTATCAAAGCTTTGTCAAAGTGTTCGAACAGATTTGTCGTAGCCACAAGAACCACGCTCTTATGCATTCTGTCAAACCCCTTTAGCATTGCCGATACAGCCCTTCCCATCTCCCTCACGTCATTGGAATTAGTTCTGTCCAAAGCCAGAGCATCTATCTCGTCAAAAAGCACAACCACTTTTTCAGGATGCGCAAAGCTGTTTATTTCCCTGAACAAAGCTGCTAAATTCTTCTGCGTTTGTCCTAACTTACTGTCAATAACGGCAGAAAAATCCACCATAAATAATTCCCGATTAAGTATTCTTGCCATTTGCTTAACCGCTTCTGTTTTTCCTGTTCCCGGTAATCCCTGAAACATAAACTTGTTTATTTCAATATTATGTTCTATTGCATTCACAACACCCAGCAAATCATTTGTAATAAGATCGGGCAGTAAAAGCATATCTCCCTGAACATCAACACGCTCAAAAAATGGAGATACCGATTCTGAAATCTGCGGCACAAACGTATTTACATCAGACATCAACGACATAATATATTCTGCAAGCTGATAATCACCTATTGAATCAAATTCTTTCGCTATTTCATAAGCTTCATTGCGGAAGCCGATATCGTTATTTTCAGCATGATATTTTATGAGACTGATGATGCTTTTCTTCTTCATAACCACCGCTACCCTTCACACATGATCCCAGTATTACAATATCATCTAGGGACAATTTTGTCAAAATTGGGACATAATTGTTTTTAGTTACCGGGTATATCCACGCCCTTGTTGCTCAGCATGGCTATGGCGCATAAAGTCTTCAGTACTTGACTTCATTGCTTTGCTTATTGCTCGGAAAACAAGTTTCCCGCTCTCCCCGAAGGCAGACAGACAAGCGTATGGGGAAGCACTGTCAATCAGGGATTGCCCGGGAGGGTATCAGGAATTTGAGAATTAAGGGGGAAAGATAATGAGAATTGAGGCCGGAGAAGATCTTTCCCTCTCGCCGCGGGATTCCAGCCTCTCCGGACATTTCAGTTCTGCGGGATCAGCGCCGTAAACTCGCCTTTCCGTGAAGATTACGGCTCATGACATCTCGTCAATGCCGGGAACGCCGTCCTCCTGAGCATCCTGCCACTCATGGCAAAGAGCCATCTGCTTCACAAGACGCTCCCGGATAAGGTCGATAAAGCTCTCCGGCTCGGTTACCCGGATAAACGGCCCGAAGGACAGTATGCGGATCACCAGTTCCGTTTCGTCCTCCTTGTCGTATTTCAGGGTTACCAGATATTTCCCCTCCTCCAGCTTCCGGGTTTCCTTTTCCAGATGCGAAAAGTGCAGCAGCACCCGCTCCAGAGCATTACGGTGATCCATGAGCTCAAAGGTCACCGAGCGTTTGGGGGATTCCTCGAAGGGCAATCTTTCCCTGCCGCGCTGCAGAATACAGCCCCGGATCTGGGCGAGGTTCATGGTGAACTGCCGTGTAAGCCCGGCTCCTACCAGCCGGAAACGGTCATCCTTTTCCGAATACTCCAGGTAATACGGCGTCAGAAAAATCCGGGGTCTTCTGCCATTCCGGGTTTCGTAGTCCACTACCAGATTTTCCTTTTCCCGGAGAGCCTCAAGAATCGTCCGGAAGCTTGCGATATACTCCGGAGACGTGTAGTCATCACCGTCGGCATAGCGGTCATAGTAGACAATATCCTCCGGGGCAAACAGGGGCTCCGCATCCTCCAGCCCCGACACCTCCGGACTGAAAAGCTGAATCCGGGGATCCGCCAGAAGCGTCTTCAGCCAGCGCTTTTCCAGCAGGGTCAGGGGCGTTTCCGGCACTTTGCGAAGAGGCGTGGAGAGATCCCGGCGGAGGAGATGCCATTTCCCGCCCATGAGATCATCCGGCATGGTAAGCAGACTTTCGCCAAAGGCCAGCTCCCGCACCATGGCAAAAAGCTTTCTTTCGGTAAGAGCGCCCCGGGCCGCCTCCCGGAGAATGGCCGCCGTAACCCGGTAATAGCTGCTGAAGATTTCGTTAAACATCATAATTGCGGTCCACTCCGTACATCCGGGCCAGGGTCGTGAAATCACGGTAAAAGCGGGTAACTACCCAGGGGAGCGAACACTTTAGCTCCGTTATTCTCCCGGTATAGCTTCTGATCCAGGGCATCATTTCCATAGGGTTATAGACATCAGCGGAAAACCGCCAATGGGTGTCATCGACCTTTTCTACCGTCCCGGAGCGCTTTTCCCGGAGCAGCCTCTTAACGATAAAACCCTCATCGGGCCCAGCCGCCACTACCATTTCCAGATGATGCAGGGTATCGACATTGCCCCCGGAAACACCCCAGACATGGGAGGAAAAAAATGCCAGCCGTTCTTCCAGCTCCGGATCCTCCGGGCAGGGATCTCCCGCAGCGATCTTTTCAATAAGGTCGATCCTCTGAAAATACAGCCGCTGTCTTTTGCGGGACTCAATAAGGAGGTACTGCCTTCCCGTCTGAGTGCCGGTATAAAGCCGGAGCGGCCGGGCCTTTACCGTGCGATCTCCGGCGGTAAAGGTGACAAACCTCTTTTCATGAATGGCCCGAAGCGCCTCAAAAACTATCTCGCTGTCCAGAGCATTCAGAATGTAATGGTGCTTGAACCGGAAGAAGTCCGCACGCTCCCGAAGCCGATCCTGCAAGAAGGATCCGATGACGCCAAGAGGCGCGGCTTCCGTGAAAAAAGCCAAAGCCTCCTGCCAGCCCTCCAGACTGAAGTTCTCCTCGGGAATGGCGTAACGTGTCTCCCGGCCCTGCTTTTTCTGGACGATAAGTCCGAGACCGGCATATTCCTTGAGCTTCTTCCGTACGGTGGATTCATCGGGATATTCCTCGTCGGCAAGATCCCACAGCATGTCCATAAGCCGGTTCATAATGCCGGTTATGGAGAGAGACCCTGCTTTGCCTGCCTCCTGCAAAATCTCCAGAAGATAAAAATGAAGCGCAATGTCCCAGGAGGTAAAGCTCTTGGTTTTAAAGGCCCGGTAAAGAGGATTCTCCGGCACCTGCCGGCTGTCAACGCTGAGAAATATTCTCCGGCCGTTTTCATCCTGCCGGAATGAGAGGTACTTTCCCAGCCAGCTTTCAATGCGGCGGCGTTCGTTGTCATAGCTCCGGGCGCTTTTCTGGGTAAAGTCGTCCCGGTGCTGAAAGCCGTATACGTAAAAGGAGCGGAGATAAGACCTGATGCGGCCGAAGTCCTTGATAAGTTCACTGTACGCCATGCTGCTTTCTCATGTTGCTTTTTCTGGTTTCTTCTCTTTAGATATTGTAATCAGAAAACGCCGGGAACAGAATTACCGGAAGCGATTAATAAGGGAAGCGACGGGGTAAACGCGAGCAAAACCAGGGCAGCGCCGGAGTAATAACTGGGATAGCAACGGTTTCTGCCCCGGCCCGGGGTCGGACTGTAATCATATCAGGAGCGGGAAAACGGCAATGCCCGGCATTCCCCCCGCATAAGAAAAAGCCGCCTTTGCGGCCGCCTGGCCGCTCCGGCGGGTCTCCCGCATCCGAGAGACCTTCTGTATTGTCAGAATCATCAGAAAAGATTTTTAATGGCGTTGGTCAGTTTGTCAGCGATGCGGGGATTATTCATGGTGTAGATATGAATGCCGTCCACGCCGCTGGCAATGAGGTCTATTATCTGATTCACGGCATAGGCCATGCCGGCGTCAAAGAGAGCCACTTTGTCATTTTCGTAGCGAGTCAGGATCTTCTGGAACTTAACCGGCAACGAGGCCCCGCACAGGGTGATCATTCTTTCGATCTGCGCCTTGTTCACCACCGGCATGATGCCGGCATCCACAGGCAAATCAATGCCGGCTATTTTGACGTTTTCCTGGAAACGGTAGAAAACATCGTTGTCAAAGAAAAGCTGCGAAATCAGGTGCGTGGCTCCGGCATCCACCTTTTCCTTAAGGTGTCTGATATCGGACACCCGGCTTTCCGCTTCCGGATGCCCCTCCGGATAACAGGCGGCGCTGATGCTGAGAGAGCTGTTCTCCCTGACAAATTTAATAAGATCGCAGGCATGGGCGAAGTCATTCTTAGGCGGCACATTGGGGTTCCGATCGCCCCGGAGAGCCAGGATGTTTTCAATGCCGTTAGCCTCCAGATTTCTGATCATGGTCAGAATCTCGGCCTTGGAATAGTTAAGACAGGTCAGATGAGCCACGGACTCAATGCCCAGCTTCTTGATCTTGCTGGCGATCTCCACTGTGGCGGAATTGGTAACAGAGCCCCCGGCCCCGAAGGTAACGGAAATGAAATCCGGATGCATGTCAGCAAGCACCGCCAGTGTCGCATCAATATTTTTCAGGAGTTCGTCCCTTTTAGGCGGAAATATTTCAAAGGATATCACCGGCTTTTTGCTTTTGTTCTTAAAAATGTTGGCAATAGTGCTCATATATAATCCTGTGGTTCTACAGTCTTGAATTCTGTCCTCATGAACTGCCTGAGAGAGAAAGGAAGCTCCGGCCGATGCCGGAGATCCCGCCCTCCGGACAGATGCTGCTTACGTACCTGCCATAATAAGCGATCCCGGGCTTTAAAGAAAATTAATTCTGCTTATACCGGCATATTAAGATTTTTTATACCCAACCGTTTTTGAAAGCAAAAATATTTAACCAGAGGCCGGACACCCCCGTTTTGGCAGAGGATTTTGGCAAACGGGAGCATTGCTCCGGCAAAAAACAGTGATTCCGGCCCGGAAAAAACCTGTCATTTTGTGGAGCTTATGCCATTTTCACAAAATAATGTATAACTGAAATAACGTTTTCAGGCGTTTTTCTGCAAACCGCTCACTCTTGCAGGTATAATTGACAAATATGCAAAGTCCGGATACAGTCCTGCTTTTCAGCATCATGGTGACCGGCGCGTGATGAGCAATCACCGCCCGGAGATAACCGACAATATAAGGAACTGACCATGCGTAGAATAATCACGGCTGCCCTGCTGTCAGCGATGCTCTCTTTAACAGCTCAGGCTGCGGCGGAGAAGTCATCCAGCAATGTTGTTTACAGATGGGTGGATGAAAACGGATCGGTGCACTACTCCCCCACCAAGCCCTGGGGGGTAAATTTCGAGTCTGTGAATACCAACTACTCTGCCCACCAGAGAGAGATGATTGAAGAATCCAACAAGGCCAAGGAAACTCATGATCGGCTGATGAACAAGGAACAGCAGAAGAACGATGAGGAAAAGGCCTATAAGGAAAAACAGGAAAGACTGCAGCTCTGCATCGATACCACCTTCGACAAGATGAGCTATCAGAAGCGCCGCATCGAGGATGACAGCGTTAAGCAGAAGCTGGACTGCGAATATACCTTCAGCCGCGCCAAGCAGAAATCCAAGTATGACGAATGCATCCTGAAGATCGAAAGCGAGCGTATTGAAAAGGTCAGCCAGCTGGAGCAGAGCATTAACCAGTGCATCGATGCCGACACCCCCAAGAAGATGATTCAGGAGGTTATGGAAAAGCATCGCGAGCACGAGGAAATGAAGAACGCTCAGGCCAGCGGCCAGCAAAAGTAGTTTCTTCCCTGCAAAATTGCCAGACACCGGAGTTCGCTTCGGTGTTTTTTTGTTCTTGGATGCGGTGTTTTTAATTTTGGGAGCGGCTGATCCGGAAAGCCGGCGCCGGTTTTAAGTCCCGAATCGCTCCGTTAATATCATCCCCATCCTCCTCCGCCCCGTCATGTTCACCGCCTTACAGGAGTCCCCATGAAAATCATAGTTCTTTCTGAAAACACCTGCCGCAGAGATACGGAAACGGACAGCGCTCCCGGTTCTCCCCTGCCGGCATTTTCCGGAGCAGAAACCGAGCACGGACTTTCCCTGTGGATCGAAACCAAACATCATGCCGTTATTTTTGATACCGGAGCCTCTGATTTGATGATCCGGAATGCCGCCCGGGCCGGCATCGATCTCTCCCAAGCGGACACCGTGATCCTGAGCCACGGCCACTATGATCACGGAGGCGGCCTTGGGTACCTGCTCCGGCATAACTCCCATGCCCGGATCCTGATCCAAAAGAATGCTCTTGAAAGCTTTTACTCCCTTCATGAAAAGCCTGTCTATATCGGTCTTCCTCAGGATCTCCGGCTGCCTCCCCGCGCTGAACTCCTTACAGAGGATCTTTGTCTTGATGATGAGCTTTATCTTATGAGCGGCATAAAAAAGGAGACCCCGGCTCCGGAATTCGGGCATCCCCTGATGATAAAAACCGGCGCCGGGCTTATCCGGGACGACTTCCGGCATGAACAGTGTCTTATGGTTTCGGAAAACGGGTTTCAGGTACTGTTTTCCGGATGCGCCCATAACGGCATTGTCAATATCATGCGGTACTCCCGTAAGCTCTTTAACCGGGATCCCGACATCGTGGTTTCCGGCTTCCACCTTAAGCAGAAGACCGCCCCCAATGATAAGGATATCTCCATAATCACCGGCATTGCAGAGGAGCTTATGGAATTCCGCTCCCGCTACTATACCTGCCACTGCACCGGAATCCCTCAGTATGAAATCATGAAGAAGGTTTTGGGAGACCGGCTCCATTACCTGCACGCCGGCGATAAGCTGGAGCTCCAGTGAGATTCCGGAACCTCTCCCGGCTTTTCCCTGATCTCAGCCCTTCAGGAACGGAGATGCGGCAAATATCGCATGCAGGCTTTAGCTGCCGATACAGAGTTTTGCGGACAGGATATTCGGCACGTGGATAAGATCTTGAGTAAAAAATTAATTTAAAAACGTTTGCCAAAAGCAAACTTTAAGAAATCATTTCCGCGGTAATTAGCGCTAACATCGGACAGGTTGTTCTAGAAACATCACAAACCCGCTTGTCATAAGGTCTGAACGGCATTTTATTCCGGGAAAAAACACCAGATAAATAATAAAAACGAAAATCAGATCAAAACGTCAAATTGCCGTTTTGCGAAAATCGCCGGATTTATTATTACTGAGTTTTTTCGGCGACTGTTCTGAGGCGATTATGAGATTGTTGCTGCTCAGAAAGATGAGTTCCTGACAGGCCGAACGGGGATTTCCGGAATTCCGGGAAATAACGGGAGAAATCATTAAAAGTCAGACTTGCTCAAGCTTCTGGCGGCATTCTTGAGAGCCCGCCGCCCAAAATATTTTTCCGCCACAAATCGCCTAAGGAATAATCTTCAAGCCAGACCCGGAGTTCTTTTTCATCCAGGCGTCTCAATACCGAAGATCCGTTACCGTCCTTGTCCGCAGCAATACCGGCAACGACAACATCATCAGCAGCAACAATTTCAGAGTTATGAGCTATTGTATCCGAATCCGCTTCCAGATCCGAAATACGCCACCACTTAAATTTAGTCCCGGCTAACTCAAACTGTTCCTCTTCATTAAGATTGTCAACGGAAACCTTAAAAAACCGGTGATCGTAAAGCCTGCTGACTTTATCGGACACCGAGTACTTCTCAGTTAAGGCCCGCAAGGACATTTCAGCATGAATGCTGTGAGCAGGCGTGCGCAGCAGCTCTGCAAGGCATCCGGTAACGTAAGAAAGCTCCTTTTGATCTGCCTCCGGGCCTTGGTCAATAACGGTCATTTTTCGATAAGGAAACAGAAACATCCCCCATCTGCTATCAAAAATTGTCAGCACCCGGCTTTTGTCGCTGTTCTGGATAATCATTAAATCAAAGGGATGCGCCTGATCTGTCATCTCAATGGCCTCGCTGTCTGAAAAAGCCTCTTGTGAACGCAGCTGTTTGTTTGTCCGTTTGCCTTGTTTGCCTGCGGCCTTGAGGTTACAAGCCCCGGAAAAAACCTTTCCCCGGAACCCGCCTCTGGCCGCCCCGGCTAATACCCCAAAAGAAGCTCCCGGGCTCCGCTGCCGTTAACCGGTCTGTTAAGGGTGGCATTCCGGCCATCGGAAATGCCTTTGTTATAGCCCTGGGCATTCCATGATGCTCCCGAGCGGGATTTTGTTGCGGTCAGATTCGGGTAATTAATCGTTTCAAATCTCTCAATAAGCTTCTGCTCCTCCGGGGTGATATCCACAAAGGTGTTCACCAAATCAGTAACCCCGGAAACCCACCCGGAGCAGTAGCTGTCGGCCATATCCCGCTTGAGGTTCCTGAATACGCTCCAGTTTCCGAAGTTGCAATCCTCCTTAAGATATCTCCTCCGAGCGGCGGAAAGCTGTCTTACCAGCACCTCGCAGACATAAACCCCCATATCCACCCGATCCCCGGGGCCGTAAAATTCATAGAACTTTACCCCGTAATCCTTGGAGTAAATAACCTTGATGCCAAAGGCCTTTTCTATCAGCCGCAAAAATCTGGTTTCATAATTCGGCACTCTGTTAAAACCGGCAGACAGCACCTTTTTGAGCTTGACGCTCTTGATCTCCGAAAGCCCCACATCCTCCATGGTAAGACCGGATTCCTGCAGGATTCTGACCGCCATGTTCATGGCAAGAGCCGCTTCGTTGGGATTCCCCGACTTGCTCAGATTTAACAGCTTCTTCACTCTTTCAAGACGCCGCTCCCGAATGGCAGCGGAATTCTTATCAGCATTATCACTCATAGCTATCTTTCATGGCCGGATCCTCTCCGGCGTTCCTCATATTCAGCTTCCGGATTTTTTCCGGAAAAACATCACTGTATGCCCCATGCCCAGATGATCAATCTCGTCAAAGAGCGTAAAGCCCGCCCCTTCTATCAGGGAAATAAGCTCCCGGGCATGATAGAAGCGGCTCCTGCCGTTGGCCAGGGCGGTAAAGTACAGAGAGGTGGCATCCACCACCAGCGAGGCTACCTCGTTTTTCTGGCGGTCTCCCAGAATCTCGTTCACCGCCAGCACTGCATCAGGCTTAGCGGCGCGATAAATCCGGGAAATTATACCGGAAATATCCCCGGCGCTGAAGCAATCCAGAAACTGGCTGAGCCACCAGATATCCGCCTCTCCGGGAAGAGCGGGCTCCTCCCGGAGAATATCGGCGGGAAATACCCGGGCCCGATCCGCTCTTCCGGCTTTTTGGAAATTTTCCCGGGCTTTCTCGCACTGTTCCGGGAGATCAATTACGGTAACCTTAACCTCGGGATCATAATCCGTGGCCGCCAGGGCGAACTTGCCGGTGTTTCCCCCTACATCGTAGATCAACCGGGGATGAAACCTCCCGAAAAGCTCCGGCAGGGCTTTCGGAAAAAGGCGATCCGAATAAAAGTGGTCAAAGCCGAACCAGGCCTCCCGGGCCTTTTCCGGAAGATCCTTAAGAAAGGGATAAATGGTGTCGTGATCATTGGTAAATACCCTAAGTCCCTCCGGACGGCCGGTTTTCAGGGAGTCCGTCAGCTTTTCCAGTCCCTGATAGCAGACGTGGCGGGTAAAGGCCAGATTCACCCGGGTCATGGGATCGCTCGTGAGATATATTCCCACCTTGGACAGGGTGAGACCGCCGTTTTCCGGGTTTTCAATAACGATGTCCGCGGTAACGGCCAGATCCAAAAGCACCGAAACCCCGTAAAGGGAAACCCCGGATCTCCGGGAGAGTTCCTCCCGGGTAATGCTCTCTCCGGGCCCGAGATCCCCGAGAATCCTGAGAAGGCCCAGATCCTCCATGGCTGCCACCGCCTGAAAGACAAAAGGCCCCACGCTGATGGCCTGAGCCCGCCTGAGAGCCTCCATGGCTGACATATCGTTAAACTTCCTTGTGGTCATTAAACTCCCGTCCCAGCTGAATCCTGAAACAAATCATGCGTATTGCAAACTCCCCGGCGAACATAAGGCCCATAATCACATAGATAATAATGCCGGTATAAATCATCCAGTACTTCCGATCCTCCGGAATCGTCAGCAAAATCGCCGTTACCCCGTTAAGGGCAAAGTAAACGCACCAGGCCTCTGTAACTCTCCTGCAGTACCTCCGGAAAAATTCCGTGCGTTCCTCCGGCGGTGTTTTCAGGGAGGCGATCTGTTCCACCAGAGGCGTCCGGCCCCCTTTCAATGTTCTCCCGAAAAACCATAAAAGCCCAAAGCTCACGAGAGCGGGGTAAAACAGCATGAACTCCTGGGACATCCGGAGAAGGGAGGCCGCTCCCATGAACAGCGCCGCCGCCAGAATTACGGTATTGATATCCCGGGAATCCCGGCCGCTCAGAAAAACTCTGATCCCCGCCAGAAGGAGCAGGAGCAACGCCGGCCCCAGTCTGTCCTGGATTTTCAGGCCGTAATAAACATAAAAGGGGTAGCAGAGAGAGCCGCACCAGAAGATAATCCTGAGAAAGATCCTGAGGGCTTTCCCATGCCTCCGATCCGAATCCCGATTCGGATCTGCTTTGGCAGACTCCCCCTCCTGAGACACGGTCATGATCCCGCGCCTTCCGGGTTCCTGAAGATGAGAGAGGTGTTAACCCCGCCGAAGGCAAAATTGTTGCTCATAACATATTCCGTCCGGAGATCAAGTCCGCTCCCCCGGATATAGCAGAGATCTCCGATGGCGGGATCGGGATTACTGAGATTGAGATTCGGGGCAAACCACCCTTCCCGCTGCATGAGAATCGTCATGGCTGCCTCCAGAGCTCCGGCCGCCCCCAGAGTATGCCCCATATAGCTCTTGAGGGTAGCTACCGGGATATGGCTCCCGAACACCCGGAAGGTGGCAGATCCCTCGGCGAGATCCCCCTGCTCGGTGCCGGTGCCGTGCGCGTTCACATAGCCGATATCCGCAGGAGAAAGGCCGGCGTTTTTAAGGGCCAGCCGCATGCACTTCTCCATCCCCGGAGATGAAGGACTAGTAACATGGGTGGCATCCGCATTTGTGGCAAAGCCGCATAATTCCGCATAGATCCGGGCACCCCGCCTCCTGGCATGTTCGTACTCCTCCAAAACCAGCATGCCGGCGCCTTCGCCTGCCACAATACCGTCCCGGGATACATCAAAGGGCCGGGGGGCGCGTTCCGGATCCCGAGTGCTCGAGGTGGCAAAGAGAGCATCAAAGACCCCCACGGTGAGAGGATTAAGCTCCTCGGCCCCTCCGGCCAGCATGATATCCTGAGCGCCGCATTTAATGGCTTCGTAAGCATAACCCAGAGCCTGAGATCCCGAAGTGCAGGCGGTGCTGGCGGCAATGATGCGGCCCGTGATCCCGAAAAACAGCGAAATATTCACGGCGCAGGTATGGGGCATGATCTGCACGTAGGTGGTGGCATTAAGATTCACCGTATCCTTTTCAGAAATAAAGGCCGCCACGTCCTTAAGGCCGGACATGGTGCCTGCGGAGCTCCCGGCGGAAACCCCCGCGGTGCCGTCGGTAAGCTCGGGACTGTCCAGAAGTCCGGCATCGGAGAGGGCCTTTTCGGAAGCGGCCACCGCCATGATGCCGACCCGCCCCATGGAACGGGTTTTCTTCCGGGGGTAATGCGGGAGCTCCTCCGTTACCGGGGCCCCGAGAACGCAGGTCATGTTCCGGTATTCCGAAAGCTCCGGAAGTACCCGGACAGCGTTTTTGCCGGAACGGAGACGCTTAAGCACCTCTCCGGGATCCTGTCCCAGAGGAGAAACCATTCCGATTCCGGTTACCGCAACCCGGCGCATTTCCGCTCCCGAGCGTCCGCTCTCAAGCCCGTCCGTCAGCATCCCCATCAGCACATTCCTCCGTTCACACTGATAACCTGTCTCGTAATATACGCCGCATC
>JAEEGL016983431.1_pt1 | contig 17781 bp, 16 predicted proteins | sample 9134231 | NCBI WGS metagenome assembly JAEEGL01 (sample SAMN16246548, study PRJNA631951) | gut metagenome | biome: gut microbiome; feature: rumen; material: fiber-attached | host: Bos | place: Iran: Karaj | collected 2018-10 | reverse complement strand
ATCTTTCGCTGGACAGACATATTCATTTGAATGATGTTTTGCTCACTTATTTCAAAATATCTGTCTTCTTTAATTTTGTATTCTTCCAAAGTCTCTCTAAGCATCGGCAGACATCTCCGTAATATGCTTAATAATCAACATACTCCCACTTATAAAGTACTTTTTTTCATCATATCATTAGCGTTATTCAATAACAATAATCTCAGTTATTAAAAAAATATAACAAAAAAATGCCCTTGGAATTTATAATTTTCCAAGGGCATAAAACCTTTATTTTATTCTGTCATCAGTCCTTTTTAGATTCATCCTTTTTCTCAGATTCGTCTTTTGGTCCATTTTGATTATTGCTTTCACGTTCCTGGTGCAAAGCTGTGGAAATGGGACCTCTTGGAGGTGTTACAGGCGGCATACCATTTGGATGAACAGGCGGCATACCTCCGGGAACCGGTCCGGGAGCAACCGGCTGCCTCTTTGCCATTTTTTCCTTATGCTTCTTATCGGCAAATCTGATTATTGAAATTATGATAATTACAATAACCAGAAGAATGAGGAGCACAGGCAGATGAGTAATTATCAGAAGTGACAATTCCTTAAAGAATGTCGCTACCGCACTGCAATTCTCAAAAAATCCATCTCTTGCTCTTTCAAGATATGTAGGATTCTTCACAGGTTCAGGAGTGTACTCTATAACCTCTCTTACCGAAACCTTCAAAGTGCTGAAGGTTATCTGATTGTCATAGGTTCTAAGCTGAGATTCCATTGATTCCAATTGATAACGGACATCGGTCAGCTTATCCTGAATTGTCATAATGTCTTCAATTGTTTCAGCTCTTTCCATGAGAGTAAGAAGTTGATCTTCTTCTGCCCGAAGCGCATTTCTGTGACTCTCTAAATCAGCATAGGTCAAAGTCACATCTGTAACATTCATGTCCTGCGAAGTAATATTACTCTTTTCAGCAACTTCACTTACAAAACTCGAAAGCTTTTCTTCGGGAATTCTAAGTGTAAGATTGGCTTTTCTTTCATCTGAATATGAGCTCTTATCAGTGCTAAAGCTTTCAACGTATCCTCCAAGCTCATCTGTTCTTTTCTGAAGAAAATCAATAGTCTTATCAAACTCTTTAGTTTCAGTACTCATACTCATATTTGTTATGAGTTTTCTTTTTTGCTTGGCTGCTGATTGTCCTTCAGTCACCTCTTCAGCCTGAGTACCGCTTGAATTAGAGCTTCCTTCATAAGCTTCGTAATCTGCTTCATAAATTCCGCCATCTTCGTACGCCGCCTCTTCCGCAGCATAGCTCTCGGTTGCAGATTCCTTTGATGCAGAATAAGAGTCACCACCGCACCCGGTGACAAACATAACATATAGAAGCGCTCCGGTAAGAAATTTTAATCCCTTTAAATATTTCCTTTTCATAATTACCCTCCATGTATCTTTTCAAATTAAAAATACATTATTATTTTATCAAAATGACGAACAATAATCTATTGTTTTATAGTATTTAACTTATTGTTTATTCTCAAAAAGATATCCTACAGGTCTTAAAAAGCCTGACATTCTCATGGGATTTTCACGTGTTCCTCTAACAAATCCCAGATACAGTTCCTCCTTAGCTCTGGTCATTGCTACATAAAGCATTCTTCGCTCTTCTTCAATCTCCTCGATTGTAATACTTTTTCTTGATGGCACAATTCCCTCATTTAAATCCGGTAATATAACTGCTTTAAATTCAAGTCCCTTGGACGCATGCATTGTCATAATGCGTACTCCTCTTTTATTTGTACATTTTTCTTTTCTCATACTCTCAAGAGTCTTTGATGTATCTTCAAGATATTCCAATAATTCATCATAATCGCGGAAAGTGGCACATAGCTTTTCAAATTCATCAAGCTCTTCCATATGGATTATTTTTGTCTTTTCATTTCCGATATATTTTTCTTTTAAATATTTGTCATATCCAAGATAGCCACGTATATAATGGACTGCACCTTTCGGACTAAGTTTACCCAGTAGTTTCATATCCCGAAAGAACTTTTGGGTTGTAGTTGTCATTGAAAGCTTACCCTTTCTCTGATAGTACCCGACAATATCTTTCTCACTGATTGTCTCGTTTTTACAGCATTCTCTGCATATATATCTGACAGGCTTGTTCATTATTCTTATAAAATCACTTCTCTTTTGCCCGTTTTTTGCAAAGGACATATATGCAAGAATATCCATTATCACAGGTTTTTCATGAAGTGCAGTTATCCTTTCTTTATAAAAGCACGGAATATTTGCATCTGTAAGAATCTTTGCAATACCTGTTGCCTCTGTATTGGTTCTTACTATCACGGCAATGTCTGATAAGCTTATCCTTTTATTAAGCTCACCTATCTTTTTTATTATACCTGCATATTCCTCTGTTCTGTCAGTATAGGAGGAACCTTGCAAAACACCTTTGCTTCCTGATTTTCCTGCTCTTATATCTTTTTTAAATCTTATATTATTCTCTTCTATAACCAGTTTGGAAGCATTTAAAATATCAGGTGCGCATCTGTAATTAGTATCCAGTAATATTTGTTTTGCATTATCAAAATGTTCTGTAAAGGAAAGCATAAGCTTTGGATCAGAGCCCCTAAAACCATATATAGCCTGATCATCATCCCCAACCACAAACAGATTTTTCTTATCACTAAGTAAAAGACGTACAACTTCAAATTGCATTCTGTTTATATCCTGATACTCATCAATCTGAATAAACGACAGTCTCTCCTGCCATTTTCTTCTTATATCAGGTCTCGAAACCAGATAATCTCTGCACAGAAGTACCATATCATCAAAATCTATCAGTGATTGTTCCTTTAAAATCTGACAATATTCATTGTAGATATCAGGAAATATTTCATAAAAAGGAACACCCTTGTCACAGTTTTCGGGACTTTCACCTGTATTCTTAAGCCTTGAAATCTCAGAAAGTAATAGCCTTAAGGATTCATTGTCATAGTCTTTGCCCTGCAACACATTACTGAGTATTTTGTACTTATCTTTTTCTTTTAAAATAGTACAGTTTTTGTTATCTAAAATATGATAAAAAATGGAATGGAATGTTCCGAAGAGAACCTCCGGATACAACGAATCAGTTTCTTTTATAAATCTCTGCTGCATTTCTATCGCAGCTGCCTTTGTAAAAGTTATCGTAAGAATCGAACCCGGACTAACTCCCTTCCGGATCAGATTAAGTATTCTTTGGATAATAACAAAGGTTTTTCCGCTTCCGGGACCTGCTATAACACAAGCAGGTCCTTCAAAGTGCTCAATAGCACATTTCTGAGCGGAATTACACTTTAAGCTCAAATCAGGCTTCAAGCTTTGAAATAGACTCTTTTAATCTCTTAAGAGTCTCTTCCTTTCCAATAACTTCCATTGCTTCGGTTGCACCGCAGGGAGTCATGGCTTTACCTGAAACAGCTATACGAATAGGCCATAAAACATATCCGTTTTTATACTCTTTTTCCTTGATATATTCCTGGAGTCTTGCATATAAAGCATCATTGCTATAATCATCCTGGGCTTCAAGAATAGGAAGCAGTTCCTTAAGAACTGCAAGAGATGAAGCTTCATCTGTCTTCATCTTCTTATGTTTGTAAATTGAAATGTCATAATCAGGCATTTCTTCAAAGAAATCGATCATTTCCGGAATATCGGGCCATATCTCGATTCTTGTTTTTATCATTGCTGCAATCTTGTGAAGATCGAGGTCTTTCTTAATAACCTCCTTCATGTAAGGTTCTGCAAGCTTGTAGAACTCTTCATCATCCATCTTCTTAAGATATTCACCATTCATCCATTTAAGCTTTGTATAATCAAATACAGCAGGTGATTTGTTTATACGTCTGTAGTCAAATTTCTGAACAAGCTCTTCAAGACTCATGATCTCACTGTTGTCATCCGGTGACCAGCCAAGAAGTGCAACAAAGTTTACAACCGTCTCAGCTAAAAATCCCTGTTCAACAAGATCCTCAAAAGATGAATGACCGCTTCTCTTACTTAACTTGTGATGCTCTTCATCAGTTATAAGCGGACAATGGATGTACTTCGGAACTTCCCATCCGAAAGCATCGTAAAGTCTGTTATATTTCGGAGATGATGAAATATACTCGTTTCCTCTTACAACATGTGTGATTCCCATAAGATGGTCATCCACTACATTAGCAAAGTTGTAGGTCGGATAGCCGTCTGACTTAATAAGTACCATGTCATCAAGCTCTTTATTCTCAACAGTAACATCACCGTAAAGCTCATCGTGGAAAGTAGTTGTTCCTTCTGTGGGATTATTTTGTCTGATGACAAAAGGCTTACCCTCAGCAAGATTCTTTTCTACCTCTTCCTTCGAAAGGTGGAGACAATGCTTATCATAAACGCTTATCTCTTTTTTACCGCCGTTTCCATCATCAATTTCCTGAACAAGAGTAGCAAGTCTTTGCTCGTCACAGAAGCAGTAATATGCTTCTCCTTTATCAATGAGCTTCTTGGCATACTCCATATATATACCGGATTTCTGTCTTTCACTCTGAACGTAGGGACCTACTCCACCATCCTTATCGGGGCCTTCATCATGTATAAGTCCTGTCTTTTCAAGCGTTCTGTAAATGATTTCAGTCGCACCTTCAACATAGCGCTCCTGATCAGTATCCTCAATTCTGAGGATAAAATCACCGCCCTCGTGCTTGGAAATAAGATAAGCATAAAGTGCGGTTCTTAAGTTTCCTACATGCATTCTTCCTGTCGGACTTGGTGCATAACGGGTTCTGATTTTCTGTGTCATATCTCTCCTTTTACATAACCTCCGGATATTCTTTTTTCTCAAATTCAACGATTATTCCCGAAGCTACGTTGCGGCATAATGCAATTTGTTTTTTCTCAACCTGTATAATGAGACCGCCGCGTTCTTTTTTATTGATAACCTTTACATGAGATCCATATCTGATACCTATGGATTTTAGTCTTTTAGAATAGACCTGCTGTTCGACATTCAGCTCCTTAACGAGATAAACGCCGTTCTTCTCCCCATCTGTAAGTGTCATACAACTACCTCATAAAAATATATACTACATATGGCAGATTGCAATACAATCATATATCAAATTGTATTCGTGACATTCTAAAAATCTGCGCATGCTTTGAAATTATATAACACCTTATACCAAATGAAAAGAGCACCGCTTTAATTCGCTAAAGCCAATTAAATATATTAGCTCTTTAATTTGAATTATTCAACGATTTCTTTATAACATTCCGGGCGTCTGTCTCTGAAAAGCCCCCAGGAAAGTCTGTTTTGTCTTATTTCATGAAAATCATAAACAGCCATTATGATTTCTTCCGAATTATCTCCTGCCTGCCTAAGGATATCACCGGTTTCGTCTGTCATGAAGCTATGACCGTAAAATTTAAGTGATGAAAGCTGACCACCGTTTTCTTCTGCAGGAACAACATTCTCAGTTCCGATACGATTAGCTGCAACCACAGGAATTATATTAGCGGCAGAATGTCCCTGCATAGTTCTCTGCCAATGACCTGAGCTGTCTACGTTCAGAATGGGTTCAGAACCGATGGCTGTAGGATATAGAATAATATCTGCCCCCTGAAGTGCAAGGCATCTTGCTGTCTCAGGGAACCACTGATCCCAGCATATGCCGACGCCAACCCGGCCATAAGCAGTCTCAAAAACGCGGAATCCGGAATCTCCAGGTGTAAAATAGAATTTTTCCTGATAGTAATGATCATCCGGAATATGAGTTTTTCTGTATACTCCAAGTATATCGCCATCAGCATCTATCATGGCTACGGAATTGTATAATACATTGCCTTCTCTCTCATAAAAACTGATAGGCATCACTACAGAAAGCTCTCTGCAAACATCCCTAAAATGCTGAACTGCCATATTTTTAGAAGCAGGCGTAGCATAATCATAGTAATCATATCTTCTTTCCTGGCAAAAATACTGTCTTTCAAACAGCTCTGAAAGAAGAATAATCTGCGCTCCCTGAGAAGCGGCCTTTCTTACAAGCTTATCAGCTTTCTTTATATTCGCCCTCACAAGTTCGTAATCCGACATTTCGGGATTTTTATAAGCTTCCTTACCACATGCAAACTGTATTGCTGCAACTGTTGTTGATGTATTGTCCTTATACATTTTTTTGCCTCTCTTAATATATCTCACTTAATATATTTGTTTTAAATTATTCAAAACAAATAACCTTGCGCCTCATATTACTGATATCAGCAGGTATCTGCTGGGTTATACAATGTATATTTCCACCGCCTAAAAGTATCGCTCTCGCATCAATAGGAATAACTGTACGGTTTTTACATATCCCGGAAAGTATATTTACGGCACGCGCATCACTTTCCTTATTATCACCCCCAAAGGCAGGAACAAGCACTTCCGTATTGGTAAAATAAAAGTTTACATAGCTTGCGGCCAGTCTTTCACCTACTTCGCGCTCATCTTCGTCCTCTTCAAAGATATAATTATCTATATCCTCTTTATTGCAGCAAACAGGATTATCAGGTATCGGAAGCTTATGAATTTTAAGCCTTCTGTTCCGTGCATCAGTTACCGTTTCAAGATAATCATAATCTCTTAACGTCATTTCATATTGAGGGTCATCTTTGTTGTCAGTCCATGCCAGAACCACTTCTCCGGGAGCAATAAAAGCACATACATTATCAACATGCTCATTGGTTTCATCATTATAGATTCCGCAAGGTAGCCATAGAACTTTTTCTGCTCCAAGATATTCTTTAAGTTTTTCTTCAATCTCAGATTTTGAAAGCCCCGGATTGCGTCCTTTGCTTAAAAGACAGCTCTCGGTAACCATTATTGTGCCTTCACCATCGGAGTGAATTGATCCTCCCTCTAAAACAAAAGGATGCGCATCATATTTATTTACATTAAGAACACTGCAGAATTCAGAGGCAATTTTATCATCCTTATCCCAGCTGCTGTATAATCCGTCATATTCTCCGCCCCAGGCATTAAACTCCCAGTCTATACCGCGAATATCTCCATTTTCATTTCTTACAAAGGTCGGACCTACATCTCTTGCCCAGGAATCGTCGGAATCCATTTCAATAATATTTATTTTTTCAAATTCCGGAACATTTTCCTTGATGAAAGCCCTAGCATTCTCCATATCCTTTTGAGCTACCAGAATATACAGCTTTTCACTTTTTATTATCTCTTTAAAAATACTGCAAAAGGCTTTCTGGGCTTCTGTCGGATTCTTGCCCCAGCTTCCAGGTCTTGTGGGCCAGATCATAAGAGTACCGTCATGTAAATCATATTCAGCAGGCATGCTATAGCCATCAATTTTAGGATTACCACTTAAGTATCCGTTCATACTTGCATTTCTCCATATACAAAAAGCGCAAAGTGCTTTGGAACAAAACCGATTATGCCCTTGCTGGCGAGGTTTTGGAACAATACACTTTGCGCCCGGTTGTCCTATTTCTATTTAAAATTATTTTGTACCGAAAATACGGTCTCCGGCATCTCCAAGTCCGGGGACAATGTACTTATGATCATTTAGCTGATCATCTATATGCGCACATATAATCGGAACATCGGGATGCTCTGTTGTAACTTTCTCAAGTCCCTCAGGGGCAGCTATAAGACAAATAAATCTTATCTTCTTAACTCCCTTGTTTTTGAAAAGCTCAATAGCGTCGCATGCAGAGCCACCGGTTGCAAGCATTGGATCCAGAATAATAACTTCTCTGTCTCCGATATCCTCAGGAGCCTTGAAAAAATAATTTACGGGCTCGTATGTATGCTTATCTCTATACATTCCAACATGTGCAATCTTTGCATTGGGAATAACATTAAGCACACCGTCAAGCATACCCATACCTGCTCTCATAATAGGAGCAAACGCATAATTATCCTCGTTAAGTCTGCCCATTTTTATTGTCTTAATAGGTGTCTCAACTGTAGTCTCCTCGAGCTCTACATCACGCATAGCCTCATAGATAAGATATGCGCCGATCTCGCTTACAAGCTCTCTGAAAAGCTTTGTACCTGTATGCTTGTCTCTTAAGATGGAAAGCTTATGTTCAATAAGCGGATGATCTATAGCAGTAACATTTTTCATATTCTTCTACCTCCGAATTTACTGTGAAAATAATATCATATATTGATAAAGGACGCTACTATAGTTAAAAAATCATTTTACAGTCGCATTTTGAAGTCTTCATATCCAAATTGTTTTAGAACGTCCGCATTTTCATCTTCGTGGAGAATAGCAATATCAGGTAAGGGCATACCGTTGAAAGTATTGTTCTTGACCATACTGTAAATTGCCATATCCTGAAATGTAAGTCGTTCCCCAATTTTTATTTCGTGGTCAAAGCTGTAGTCGCCTATTACATCGCCTGCAAGGCATGTACGTGAAGACAGTCTGTAAGTATATTGCATTTCCTCAGCTTCGTCGCTGTCTTTGAGCGGTGGTCTGTATGGCATTTCAAGAACGTCGGGCATGTGGCAGGCAGCAGATGTATCAAGAATAAGCACCGGATATTTATCGGTTTTTACTATATCCATCACTGTAGTAACAAGATAACCGGCATCAAGGGCAATGGCTTCACCCGGTTCCAGATATACTTCAATACAATATTTCTCCTTTATATACTTAATCAGATCAATAAGACCGTCTCTGTTATAATCAGGTTTTGTGATATGGTGTCCTCCACCAAGATTAAGCCATTTTATTTCTGATAAATATTTACCAAAACTCTTTTCGAAAGCTGTAAATGTATTTTTCAAAGGTTCAAATCCCTGTTCGCAAAGAGTGTGAAAATGAAGACCTTCAACACCTTTGGGGAGTTCTTCCGGAAGGTCACATTTTCTTATGCCAAGTCTTGATCCCGGAGCACACGGATCATATATTTCATGTCCATCCTGAGTCGAGAACTCCGGGTTTATGCGAAGTCCAACCGATAATCCGTTTCTGATTTCAGGATTGTTATTTGTGCCCTTTTCAGAGATTGCTTTTTCCCATACACTGCGATGAAATTCAAGCTGGTTTAGCGAATTGAAAACCAGATGATCAGCAATGTCACATATTTTCTTCATCTCCTCTGCGCCAAAGGCAGGCTCAAACACATGAATCTCAGGGAACATATTCCTTGGCCCATCAGGATAAAATTCTTCAAATGCAAGCTTTGCTTCAAAAAGACCGGAGGATGTCGTTCCTGAAAGATATTCAGCAATTAAAGGATATGTGCTGTATGCTGAAAATGCCTTTTGAGCAAGAAGTATTTTTGCCCCGGATTTATCCTGAACTTCTTTTAATATTTTGCAGTTTTCACGAAGTATCTCCTCGTCTATAACGTATACTGGTGTCTTTAATTCATCTATTTTCATTTAAAACCCTCATCATAGTCTTATTAAATCCTTAACTACTTCGCTTGCAATGACAAGTCCGCAGGCAGCAGGTGTAAAAGCTGTGCTGCCGGGGGTGCTTCTTCTTGAAGAACCTGATGCTTTAAGTTCTTCTGCATCCTTTTGCCGCATTTCTACCTTAATAGGTTCTTCATCAGAATACACAACCTTCAAATGTTTTATATCTCTCTTTTTCAGTTCGCGCCTCATGACTCTGCAGAGAGGATCAACACTCGTTTTATAGATATCCGTGACCTTAAATCTTGAGGGATCAAGTTTATTTCCTGCTCCCATGGCACTAATAACCGGTGTATCCGTTTCTTTCGCCTGCATTATTATTTCAAGCTTTGCTGTAACAGTATCCACAGCGTCAACTACATAATCATATTTATTAAAATCAAACTCCGAAGCATTTTCAGGCAGGAAAAAGCAGTTATGAATATTTACTTTAACATCGGGGTTAATTGAAAGCATACGCTCTTTCATAACCTCAGTTTTATATTTGCCAATTGTTGATCTTGTTGCAATAATCTGTCTGTTCAGATTACTTTCTGCCACAGTGTCGCTGTCTATAAGGTCAAATTCACCTATACCGCTTCTGACAAGTGCCTCACAGACATATCCTCCAACGCCTCCTATGCCAAAAACCGCTATATGACAGCAACTCAACCTCTGCACAGCTTCTGTTCCAAGTAATAACTCTGTTCTGGAAAACATCTCTTCCATAATTTTTCCCTTTAGCAATAAATTTATTTTTCTTTAATGAAATTGTAACTCTTTTTTATTGGATATTAGGTAATTTTGTTGTAATAATATTTTATAGGAGATTTATATTACATAAAACATATATTTTTGTCTATATAAAAGATTGGAGTAACCATGCGCAAACGAATTCTTATAGCAGACGATACAACATTTATGCGTGAAATGCTTAAATCCTCACTGGACAGGGAAAAATATGAAATCATAGGTGAAGCCAAAACTGGTAAGGAGGCCGTTGAACAGTACAAGGCAAAAAAACCGGACCTTCTTATTTTGGATATTAATATGCCTGAAATGAATGGTATTGATGCTCTTACTCAGGTTATGGAGTTTGATCCCGATGCCAATGTTATTATGTGCTCAGATCAGAAGCAGGAGCCTATGATTGTTCTCGCCCTAAAGAAAGGTGCAAAGGATTTTGTTGTTAAACCTTTTATGGCCAGTGATGTATTACGCGCTCTAAGCAAGATTTTCAAAGAGGATTAAGCTGTGTAAATTTGCCTTTCATGCACGGATCTGTGCATATAAATAAAAATCAGAGCAAGCTTTCTGTTCAGAAGCCTGCCCTGATTTTTCTTTTATTATGCTCTTTTTGATTTCATATCTGTTTTGTTTTTATACATTCTCTCATCAGCCAGCAGATATATGTTATTAAAATCAGTATCATCCGCTTCATGTCTAAAGGCATAACCGTATGCAGCACTTCTTTCATAAACGGGGTCCTTAAGATTTAATTTCTCAAGTTCAAAATTTATACGTCTTATAATTTCATCTGCAAGCGTAATGTTTTCATCTGTAAGAACAGCGACAAATTCATCCCCGCCTATTCTTGCAACAAATCCTTTCTCCGAAAAGCATTCATCCAATATACTGCTGAATTCGCCAAGGTACTTATCTCCCATCAGGTGACCCTGTCCATCATTTTAAAATGCTACTTCCAAAAGCTATAAGTATAAAAGTAACAAAAATCAAAAGTATTGGAAGCAAAGGAAACATTCTTTTTAATGACTTAGCATTCACATATTTCATTGCAATCCAATTTCCATTTTTTAATCAATAAGTGTAGGATTCTCCTCTACCACCCAGGGAAGTCCATACTCATTAAGCATTTCCATATAAGGATCGGGATCAAACTCATCTGTAGTAAATACACCGGGCTTTTTCCACTGACCTGTTACAACAAGAGCTGTACCGATCATCGCAGGCACGCCTGTTGTATAGCTAATTGCCTGACTTCCAAGTTCTTTATAGCATTCCTGGTGATCACATACATTATAGATATAAATGGTTCTCTCCTTGCCGTCCTTAATTCCGCGGAAAATACAGCCTATATTAGTCTTGCCGACAGTTCTGGGCCCAAGGCTTGCAGGGTCAGGAAGCAGTGCTTTCAGGAACTGGATAGGAACTATCTCACGTCCCTCAAACATAACAGGACTTGTTGAAAGCATACCAACATCCTCGAGGCATCTCATATGATCAAGATAGCTCTGTCCAAAGGTCATAAAGAAACGAATTCTCTTAACCTCCGGGAAGTTTCTTCCAAGAGCTTCAATTTCCTCGTGATGAAGAAGATACATATCCTTCTTGCCAACCTGTGCAAAATCGTATTCTCTCTTTATCTCCATAGGCTTTGTTTCAACCCAGTGACCATCTTCCCAATAGCTTCCGTTGGCAGAAACCTCACGAAGGTTAATCTCAGGATTGAAGTTTGTAGCAAATGCATAGCCATGGTCGCCGCCATTGCAATCCATTATATCTATGTAGTGTATCTCATCAAAATAATGTTTCTTAGCGTATGCAGTAAACACTGAAGTTACACCGGGGTCAAAACCGGTTCCCAAAAGAGCTGTAAGTCCGGCTTCCTTGAATTTATCAAAATAAGCCCACTGCCAGCTGTAATCAAAATATGCTGTGAAGCCCTTTTCCTTGCAGCGTTTCTCGTAAATCTTTCTCCACTCCGGATCATCAGTATCTTCAGGCTCGTAGTTAGCTGTATCTATATAGTCAACCTTGCACTCAAGACATGCATCCATAATTGTGAGATCCTGATAAGGAAGCGCAACATTAAGAACTGCATCGGGTTTGTAATTATTTATTACTCTCTTGATATCCTCAACATCATCAGCATTAACTGTATCAGTAGTGATTTTTACAGGTGTTCCCGCTTTCTCAAGCTTTTCCTTAAGTGCATCACACTTTGAAACTGTACGTGATGCAATGCACATCTCTGTAAAAACCTTACTGTTCTGTGCGCACTTCTGAATTGCTACCTGGGCTACGCCACCGCAGCCTATAACTAATAATCTACTCATCTATTCCTCCTAATTATCTCGACATCGCTTCTTCTTCCTGCAACAAATCCTCAACATACTTGGGAAGCATGAAAGCTCCCTTATGAAGATGAGTTGTATAATACCAGGTCTTAATGTTCCTCTCATCCCATCTGTCGGGATTAAAATCCTTTAAGGGATGATATTTTTTACTTGCAAAGCCAAATAACCAGTATCCTGCAGGACATGTAGGGATGTGTGCCTGATAAACCCTGTTTATGGGAAATACTCTGTAGGCTTTTCTATGCATGGCTCTGCAGCTTTCCTCGTCCTCGTCATAAAAAGGACTTCCGTGCTGATAAACCATGATTCCGTCATCATGAAGTGCTTTATAGCAGCTTCCATAAAATTCCTTTGTAAACAAACCTGCTTCATGACCAAGAGGTTCTGTAACATCATTGATGATCAAATCATACATGTCATCACATTTTCTCAAAAATTTAAGACCGTCCTGGTAATATATGTGAACTCTGTCATCATCAAGTCCGCAAGCGTTATCAGGGAAGTACTGCTTGCATACCTCCACAAACATGCTGTCCGGCTCAACTACATCAATTACTTTAATCTCATCATAGTGGCTAAGCTCTCTGGCAACACCGCCATCACCTCCACCAAGAACAAGAACTCTCTGAACCTTAGGATGTACAGCCATGGGTACATGAACTATCATCTCATCGTAAGTAAACTCGTCTTTTTCAGAAAAAATAATATTACCATCGGATGCAAGAAATTTTCCAAATTCAGGAGAATCAAAAACGTCTATTCTCTGAAATTCGCTTGATCCTGAGAACAACTGCTTGCTGAGTCTTATGTTAATTTTTACATTATTGGTGTGCATTTCACCAAACCAATAGTCCATCTGGGGCATACAAAACCTCCTGTAATATTAGGATTCCAAACAGAACCTCTATGAGAGATTACTATTTTAATACCTGAAGCTCAGATATATCCTCACTCTCGGGCCCCTGCATAGAGCAGCCCTTTTCCATAGCGGTGAGTATATAATCAAGTATCTCCTCTGTCACCACCTCACCGGGAGAAATAATCGGTATTCCCGGCGGATAACACATAACAGATTCAGCACTTATTCTTCCTATAGTCTGTCTTATGGGAAGTGACTCCTTCTCAGCATAAAAAGCTTCCTGAGGAGTAGCCTTAACGATAGGCGTCACATATTCAGCAGAGAAAAAGCTCTGCTCAGGTTTTGCGTAGAGTCTTCTGATATCAGCAAGAGCTCCTGCCAGTCGCTCGATATCCTGCAGTCTGTCTCCGATAGAAATATACGCCATTACGTTAGATAAATCACCAAATTCCATCTGAATATCATATTCATCGCGAAGAAGATCATACACTTCAATTCCTGTAAGACCAACACCTCTTGTATTTACAACAAGCTTTGTCTCATCGAAATCATAGATACTTCCGCCATTGATGAGTTCGTGTCCGTAGGCATAATATCCGGGTATTTCATTTATTTCTTCTCTTGCATATTTAGCCATTCCTGTAACCTTTTCAAAGCTGTCATGACCATGAAGTGCAAGGTTTCTTCTCGAAATATCAAGGCTTGCTATCAAAAGATAGCTTGCGCTGGTAGTCTGGGTCAGATTAACAATTCTGCTTATATATCCTATATTAGCATTTTTTCCGCAAAGAAGGATTGAACTCTGTGTCAGACTTCCTCCGGATTTATGCATACTTATAGCGGCCATATCAGCCCCTGCCTTCATTCCGCAAAGAGGAAGATTGGGGCCAAAGTACAAGTGAGTACCATGAGCTTCGTCTACAAGAGCTTTCATTCCATTTGCATGGGCAAGATCAACAATTGCCTGAAGATTGGAACAAATACCATAATAAGAAGGATTATTAATTAAAATAGCCTTTGCATCAGGATTCTCTTTTACCGCTTTTTCAACATCCGAAATTTCCATTCCAAGCGGTATTCCAAGCTTGGTATCAACCTTGGGATCAATGTATACGGGAACAGCGCCACATAAAATAAGAGCATTAATTGCACTTTTATGTACATTCCTGGGCATAATTATCTTCTCGCCGTGTTTGACTGAAGACAAAACCATAGCCTGAACAGCACTGGTTGTTCCATTTACCATTAAAAATGCATGCTCAGCACCAAATGCTTCGGCAGTAAGTTCCTCTGCATCCTTAATAACAGAAACAGGGTGACATAAATTATCCAGAGGCTTCATGGAATTCACATCTATGCCGACACATTGCTCACCAAGAAATCGAACTAACTCGGCATTACCACGGCCTCTCTTATGTCCGGGCACGTCAAAGGGCACCACTCTCTGTTTTCTAAATCTTTCAAGCGCTTCATAAACAGGCGCTTTTCTCTGACGATCCAGATTCAATTACTTATCCTCCCAAAACTATATACTATAATTTTATAAAAATATAGCTGCAATGAAAAGGGCAATATGCCAATTGGCATACTGCCCTTAATAATCTTTTTCAATAGGCAAAATAATCTTAACATTAATAAGTATAAAGTCAAGGTATTATCTGCGTTATAAAGTTTTTTAAGAATTAGTGTAAGGATGGAAAATATACTCTAAATTGTATGGATAAATAATCCACTAAGAAGCTTAGGCTCAAACCATGTTGACTTGGGAGGCATAAGTCTTCCGGCATCTGCAACCGCAAACAATTCATGTATATCTGTAGGATACATGGCAAACGCTAAAACACAGTCTGTGCTGCATCTTTTTTCAAGCTCTTCCAATCCACGGATTCCTCCAACAAAATCAATTCTCGGATCATTTTTCGGATCGCTTATATTAAGAAGAGGTGTAAGTACATTATTCTGAAGTATGCTAACATCAAGTCCGTCTACTGCATCAGAACTTTTGATATTATCATGTGCATTCAGTCTGTACCATTTACCTTCAAGCAGCATTCCGATTTCATATTTCCTTGAAGGCTTCACAGCTGAACCTTCTTCCTTTATATCAAAGATATCGGTGAGCTTATTTTTAAACTCCTCAGCACTCATTCCGTTCAAATCCTTGATTACGCGGTTATAGTCCATGATCATGAGTTCACTGTCAGGAAATAAAACAGATAAGAAGAAATCATAATCCTTATTTCCATTCGCATCAGGATCAGCCTCTCTTCTCTTTTTTGCAACCTTAACTGCGGAAGCACATCTGTGATGTCCATCAGCAATATATATAGCATCCATTTTCTTAAAAGCTTCTGATATTATTTCAATTTCATCATCATTATCTATAATAAAAATCCTGCTCTTTATGCCTTCCTTAGTCACAAAATCATAAACAGGCTTATCCTCTGCCTTAACTCTGTTCATGACCTTCCTTATGGACTCGTTTTCCCTGTAACATAGGAAAATCGGACCGGTCTGAGCATCACAGGAATCGACATGATGAATTCGATCAGCTTCTTTTTTAGCAAGTGTATTTTCGTGTTTCTTGATGATGTTATTATCATAGTCATCAACTGAACTACATGCCACAATTCCTGTCTGTACTCTTCCGTTCATAGTCTGCTCATAAAGGTAATAGCAAGGCTTATCCTCATGAACAAATACACCATTTTTTATCTTATCCCAAAGCATATCATGAGCTTTTTGATATACTTCTTCGGCATACATATCATAATCTTCGGGAAACTGAGTCTCCGGTCTGTCAATTGCAAGGAAAGACAAAGGTTCACGGGATACTTCTGCTCTGGCTTCCTCACGGTTATATACATCATAAGGAAGTGCTGCAACTTTATCTACAATGTCCTCTCTTGGTCTGTATGCTGCAAAAGCTCTTATATCTGCCATTTTTTATGTCTTTCCTTTCAAGTGATTTAAGTTATTATACGTCTTTTCTTACAACACGCACTCTGATAACATTATCGATTTTGTTAAGCTTTTCTGTAATGTCATCTGTTATAGCGCTTTCAACGTCAATGATAGTGTAAGCAAAATCTCCTCTTGACTTATTTGTCATGTTGGAAATGTTGTAGCCCTCATTACCAAGAAGCTGTGAAAACTGACCTATCATACCCGCTACGTTCTTATGGATAATAGCAAAACGGGGGCCTGTGCAAATACCCTGTTCGCAACGGGGCATATTTACTGAGTTGACAATATTACCGTTTTCAAGATAATCCTTCATCTGAAGAACTGCTTTAACTGCACAGTTATCTTCTGACTCCTCAGTAGAAGCTCCAAGGTGAGGGATTACGATACATCCGTCATGACCGGCAGTAACTGTATTCGGGAAATCAGTTACATATTTTCTGATTTTACCTGAGTTGATACCTGAAAGTACATCTGCTTCATTGCAAAGAATATCTCTTGCAAGGTTGATAAGAATTACGCCCTTCTTCATTTTTGCAATAGCTTCTGCATTAACCATTCCCTTTGTGTTATCAAGTGCAGGTACATGAATTGTGATAATATCACACTTTGAATAAATATCATCTACATTGGTAACGTGTTTAACATCAGATGAAAGACTCCATGCAGCATCCACAGAAAGATAAGGATCATATCCGAAAACTTCCATACCAAGATTTCTTGCTGCATTTGCAACTCTAACACCGATTGCGCCAAGGCCAATAATTCCAAGCTTTTTACCTGCAATTTCTGTTCCTGCAAACTTCTTCTTTGTCTTCTCAGTGAGCTTTGCAATCTCAGGATCTCCGGCATTGGCACTAACCCACTGAACGCCACCGATAATGTCACGGGAAGCGATAAGCATAGCTGCGATAACCATCTCCTTAACACCATTGGCATTTGCTCCGGGTGTATTGAAAACTACGATACCTTCCTCAGCACATCTGTCGATGGGAATATTGTTTACACCTGCACCGGCTCTTGCAATAGCAACGAGATTATCTGAAAATTCCATCTCATTCATGTTTGCACTTCTGACAAGAACGCCATCTGCATCATCAATATTATCAACTGCTTCGTACTGATCTGTAAAATTGTTAAGACCAACCTTTGCTATGGGGTTTAAACATTTATATTTAAACATTTATCTGCTCCTTTTCTTATGAATTTGCTTTTTCAAATGTTTCCATGAAGTCTACAAGCTTCTGTACACCTTCCTTAGGCATGGCATTGTAGATACTTGCGCGCATACCGCCAACAGTTCTGTGACCCTTAAGGCTTACAAGACCATTTGCTGTTGCTTCTGAGATAAACTTGGCATTGAGATCTTCGCTGTTTGTGATAAAAGGTACATTCATAAGTGATCTGTCCTCAGGTCTTACTGTTCCCTTAAACATCT
>JAEEGL016429724.1_pt1 | contig 17782 bp, 12 predicted proteins | sample 9134231 | NCBI WGS metagenome assembly JAEEGL01 (sample SAMN16246548, study PRJNA631951) | gut metagenome | biome: gut microbiome; feature: rumen; material: fiber-attached | host: Bos | place: Iran: Karaj | collected 2018-10 | reverse complement strand
AATGAACACACTAAAGCATTAGTAATATGATTATTCTCGTTTAAAGCGGTCTCCCACATCTGTTGGAAGCTTAATCCTTCATCAATATCACCTTCAACATGTCCGGTCTTATTGTTATAACCGCGTGAACATTCTGGGTCTTTATAAGAAACGGAAATACGAGAATGAGAATGTTGAGCGACTGGAACGGCAATAGAACCATTATGGATACGTTGAGGATAATCCCAGCTCATCCAAGGAATAGAATTATCATTGTGGTCACCATTAGGCCATTCCGATTCTCTCACATCAAAATATTCGATAAATTCATCCGCGACAAAGTTGTCCCATCCCGGATAGTATTTGGTTTGATCAGAAGCATTATTATTATTTTTGGTAACACCGATGATAAGTGGTTTACCTTTAGGTGCAAACCATACATTAGCGTATTTATCACCCTGATAGAATTTATAATATAAATCTCTCACTGTATCACCAGAATAAGAGTTGGTGTAGAAAGTAACTTTAGGAATATTTCTTCCTTCTTTATACCAGTTATTGAGTAAATCTAATAGGGTAGTAATCGCATCGTTATAAACGATTCTATTCGTGCTGTCGATACATAAATAATCAATACCAGCGTCCATGAATAATTCCATATGACGAGATAAGACCCATGGATCTTTTGTATTGTAATATCCATATAATGGTTCGCCCCAGAAATGGAATTCATTCATACGGGAATATTCACTATCTTCCGTCGTATATAAATGGGCTCTTCCTTCAGGGGTGGATTCTAATGATGTCACATTATAAATCGCTGTTTGTTGACTTTTATGTTGCCCTAACCACATAGAATAGAAAATACCGACGTATCTCTCTCCATCCTTACGGTTATCCATGCGTTTTATTTCTCTTCCCACCGCATCTTTTCCACACAAATTAAAGAGGGAATAATCATCCATACTTAAATTACGATTATCTTGTGGAAGGCTATCTTTTTGTGAATTTGAGCTGGAATTAGATGGGTTATTCGCATTACAGCCCACTAAAGAGGCCACTAACAAAAGAGCGGGAAAAGCAAAACATTTCTTAATATCCATAAGAATAAGCTAACCTCCCTATCGGTGCGCTATCACCAGACACATAATAGTCTTGAATATCGTTTTGCTCTTGAATGTTATCGCAAACCTTAACACCCACCTCAAAGTTCTTAGCATCTCTTTCAATGAGACTTAATGGGATAGCGTATTGAATAACGTTATCCTGGAAAGAAACATCGCATTGTCCGACTTCATTAGGAGCGAAATTATTATGTAATTTTTCTACGGAAGCCTTACTGCCGTTTCTAGAACGATTAATGATGTAACTAAAGCTCGCAAAGGAACTATCGTTATCACCTAAAGAAATCATTAAATTCATCCATGCTTCATCACTGTTTGATGGAGCGGTTAATTTATCTTTTGTCTCTACGCGAACATATAAATTATTCGCATCATGAGTAATGTAAGTATTAACGATATCGTTTCTATTAGAACTATCGTAATATTTCTCCGTTTTATCCGCGCGGTAGAAATCTCTTTCCATCGCATCGCCTTCGAAATCACGATAGGCTTTAATCCCTTCCCATTGTTCGGGTGCGAAATTATTTATATCAATCGTATGATTGTCATATTTATAGTGCTTTGCTTCTGTAAAAGCGTATTTCTTAATATTTCTAGAGAATTGGAGATAGAAATTATCTCCATATCCACCTTTCATCATTTCCATATCTCTAGAATATGGTTCGTTAAATGTATCGACGAAGAAGACTTGATCTTCACCATCCACCATCTTTTGGGCGATCCATTCATTCCATCCGGTGACGAATACATTATTGACTTGATCATAATTATCAAAGACAGTTTTCCATTGTCCTTCTACATTCGTGCCTTCCCTCATGGAAGCTTCATCGTTTTGGAAAGTTTGATAATTAAATCCACGACCATGATTAGTGTCTTTTCCTTCCGACATTCTCATACCGGGGTGTTGGGCTAAAGAAACGGACATCGTGCCACTATAATTGAGCTGTGGATAATCCCAATCCATCCAGGGAAATCCTTCTCTTTTATTAAATTTTGTCGCGTCTGGCCATTGGGATTCTCTAATTTGGAAGAAATTACTAATCTCATTAAATTCATCTTCTGTACAAACGCGATATAAGTCATCGGATTGACCGATGATTAATGGGTGTTCACCATCCATGCGATACCAAAGACTAGAATATGTATCGTCCTTATAGAACAAGTTATAACATCTCTTCATTGTTTGCCCGCTGGCAGAATTTGTATAAAACGCGACTTTAGGGACGTTAAATCCTTGTTTTTGATATTTATCTAAGACCGCGAAGATTGCGTTAATAGCCTCGGTATAAATGACTGTATTGGTCAAATCGTAGACTAAGTAGTCAACACCTGCCATAGTGAAGAGTTCCACGTGACGAGAAATGACCCATGGATCAGCGGAATGATAATAACCATAAAGCGGTTGTCCCCAGTGATGGAAAGCCTTAAGAGGAGAATATTCATTGCCTTTAGGATCCCATAAGGATTCCGGATCATTTTCTAATAATTGAGTGATATCAAAGATACCGGTGTTATGAGTACCATGCCAAACATGATAGAAAACACCGACTTTCTTATCTTGTTTTCTTAAATCCCCTGTTGTGGTGACTCTTCCATATTCATCAACGGCAGCGATGTTATTAACCGTATATTCTTGAGCGGTTAATTCTCTCAAATCATCAATGCGTTCAAAATGGGGTTCCGAGGATCCACCGGATTTGGTTTTACACGCTGTTAAGAGCATGGGGATGATTAAAGCGATGAAAATTTTACGAGAAATCATTTTATTAACCCTTCCTTCCTGTTGTTAAAACACCATCGGTAAGTTGTTTTTGGAAAATACCAAACACAATAGCGGGCACTAAGGTCATAAAGACACCAGCCGCCATACGGATATGAGCCATCTGAGCGGCTGCATCACCCTCTGTGGAATTTAAGAAAACATAATAAGCTAAAGTACGAGGTGCATTGTCACTAGTTAAATACACTAACGGGCCATAGAAATCACCCCAGTTAGTCATCAAGATAGTGACACCGATATAAATAAGAATTGGTTTGCAGTTTGGTAATATGATGTGCCAATAGATTTTCCACATAGAAGCACCATCGGCTTTCGCAGCATCAATCATATTATTGGGGATACCCATCATATATTGTCTTAATAAGAAGATATAAACGGCACCACCACCAAAGAGATTAGGAATTGTTAATGGTAATAATGTATCAATCCAATGCCATTTGGCATACATCACATATAGAGGAATTTGTGTCGCGACCGCTGGAAGCATCATCGTGAACATCATTAGAATGAACATCACCCTCTTACCTACCCACTCTAACTTAGCGAAAGAGAAAGCGATTAATGATGCCGATATTAATGTCGCCACAATATTAAAACTGATAATAATACATGTATTTCCCAAAGCTTTTAGATAATTAGCGTTAGTAAATATTGATAAATAGTTATTGAATTGTGGAGAAGCAGGAATAAGAGGAACATTTGTGTCAACGACTTCAGAAGAACTCATTAATGATTTAGAAACCATATAGAAATATGGGAAGACTAATACAGCACCTACGAGAACCATGATTAAAAGGAATAAGAAAACCTTACTCTTGTTCCAAGTACGGGCCATGTTACTTCTACGGCGCGCTTTTTGTGCTAATGATGACATTGCCATATTAAGCGTCCTCCTGATAGTAAACCCATTTACTAGAAACAAACATGATGCCTGTTAAGACAGCGATGACCAAGAATAATAACCAAGATAAAGCAGCAGCATAACCGATGTTGCCGTTTCTAAAGGCTTCCCAATAAACTTTGACACCATAGAGGTATAAGGAGTCACCTTCACCACGACCATATCGAGAAGCAAATGTTAAAGTGCCATTATATTGTAAAGTACCGATTACCGACATGATCATGTTGTAGAAAATCATCGGTGTGGATAATGGCAAGGTAATATTCACAAATCTTTGGAAAGCGTTTGCCCCTTCAATCTTCGCGGATTCATATAAGGAATTAGGAATGTTCTTAAAGGCGCTTAACCATAAGACCATACCACCACCGATACCCCAGGAGTTCATGAAGATCAAGGAAACCATCGCGGTTTCAGCGGAACCAAAGAAGGGGAACTTATTAAATCCCATCATTAAGAGGAACTTATTAAATACACCATAGGTACCATCGGTTAAATCTTTCCACAACAAACCGTTTACAACAGCGGGGATAACCACTGGTAAGTAATATAGGATTCTAAAGAATCCGGTAAATTTAAATTTTTGATTAACGAGAAGAGCTAGGAAATAAGAAAGAATAATATTAAGAGGAACAGATATTATTGCATATAGGAAAGTATTGAGAACCACCTTCGGCATGCTTCTATCAGTAAATATTCTTAAATAATTACCAAAGCCGACAAATTGAGCGCTGAAATCTGCCTCAATTTGGAATACGGAATAATAAAGAGAAAGAAACATCGGCACAAAAGTAAAGACCGCTAAGCCGATCATCAAAGGAAGGTTGAATAACCAGCCTACGTAATTGCGCTTTAAAAACTTGAGAAACTTATTCTGCGGTTTGTATTTGCGTTTATTCTTTTGTTTAGTTTCTTCCGTAGCTTCCATTTTTTATAGTTTTGCTAAAGCATCCTCTAAATCTAATACACAGGTAGAAATAGCTTTATCGATAGTTTTGCTTTTCTTTAAGGTATTGGCGAATAAGTCTTTAAACGCCATATCTAAGTCACCTTTAATCTTAGGATCAACATAACTTAAGAATTCAGGGACAATCTTATATTCAGGACCATATGTATAAGCAGCAAGATTAAAGTCAGTGTAACCTTCGCCCCACTTTGAGGTCTTATAATCTTGTAAGTCTTTACGAATTGATGGGAGTTGTAATCCACCTTCCGCTAATTTTTCTTGGCCTTCTTTGCTCATCATATAGCTGAGGAATTGCCAAGCAGCGGCTTTTTCTTTGGAGTTTCTATTGATGGCATAGCCAGCAATACCAGAACCAATTTTAGGTGCACTCTTCGCATTGATTAATGGGAAGGAGACTAAATCGATATTGTTCTTTAATTCTCTTCTTTCCGCAAACAAGGAGATAGATGCGGATTGGAATAAGAATGGAGCGGTGCCAACTTCGAAAGAGTTACCAGGAGTAACGCCATCTTCGACAATGTATTTGTTTTCCATCATGCTTCTTACCATAGTTAAACATTCTCTGGTCTCCGCTGAGTCGATAGCGATTTTTCCATCTTTAGTTAAGACATCCGCACCATAGGATCTTAAGATTGGATAGTTACAAGATAACCATGTGGTTAAGTTTGCGTCGCAGCAATACCAATCAGATTTGCCTTTGCTATCTAAATAAGAACGATATTGACCCATGACATTCATGAATGTGTCCCAAGACCAACCGTCTTTAATAACACTCATATCAATACCGGCTTGGTTTAATAACTTCTTGTTATAGAAAGTCACAACGGTATCGCATGAACGAGGTAATAAATAATGTTTACCTTCCATCGCTCCCATATCGATGAAGTTTGTGATGAAATCTTCTTCTAAATTAAAGACACCAGCTTTTTCACTATTTTTGAAATAAGCATCTAATGGTTCAGCAATTTTAGCGGAGACTAAATAATAGAAATCTGGAGAGTTGGACCAAACGATATCTGGTAAAGTACCCGCTAAATTTTGATTTCTCACTGTGGATTCCCAGTTATTAACTGAGACATAGGATTTTTCAAAAGTGATATTGGGGAAATGTTCATTGAAACCTTCAATACATTTATCGATCATCGTGGTTTCATTACTATTTCCTTGAGGAATTAATAATCTTAATTTTGTGGAATATTCCGGGTCGAGTGATACATCGCCTTCACCCTCATAACTGGAATCTTCGCTTTTGGGTTTGAAACCAGGACTAACACATCCGGTAGCCACCACTCCAATTGCGATAAATGATAAACATAACAATACTTTCTTTTTCATGTGTCATCCTCCTTATTATTTGACAATGGTAGAAAGAATAGCCTGCAAATAAATACGGCTGGCATAATCATTCACATGGTTAATACCATTTGCAGTCATATCTTGATATTTTTTGTTTTTATATAATTCTTTAGAGATGTTAAAAACATCTACTAAGGCAGTTCCTTCAATAGAACCGGTAATTTCAGATTTTATTTTCTTAATATAGTTATCGAATTTCTCATAGTCATATAACATCGGATTTGGACCGAAGGGCGTGAGAATTAAGAATTCACAATTCGGACATTTATTTTTGAGTTCTAATACGATAGAAAGCATATTATCAATAAATGAATTCGCACCTACACCCGCGCCTAAATCATTAATACCAAAATGTAATATTAATAAATCAGGATTCTCTTGAGAGACATCATAGATTTGTTGAGAAGCAGCACCCCAAGATGATTCTTTGCCACCCACAGAAAGATTCTTACCAGTAATTTGAGAGTCGAAATGATCATTAAGATATTGAATGCTCATATTAAAGAACGTTTCCATAAATGGTTCGTGATTAAATTTCTTAGAGGAAGAGCATCCCTCTAAAACCGAATCACCTAAACCCACTATTTTAACTGGTTCTTTGTTTTCTAATTTTTGTTTTAATTTTGGTAAGGAATCTAATTGATTTTGAGAAAATACCGCGTAATTAGGCATTATTTCTTTAATATCATAGACATAAGAGACTTGTATTTGATGTCCATAATATAAATCGGATTCTGTATAATATGCCGGTCCCATAACCATGCAGTCAGTAGCGATATTAGAGATAGAAGAAACCAAGCGATATCCTTCAGGGAGATATTCACCGCGTAAGGTTGTTTCTTCTAAGAATGGCATTGAAGAATTTTCACTACGAATAATTGTTTTGCCATTCAATGTATAATCTTGGCCCTCAACATAATCGGAAGTTTTTAATGTGTAGTCTTTAATCGCTAATATTTTTAATGGTGTATAAGCGAGGTTGCCTGATATAACACCCGTCTTCGCATTTCTACTTAAGAGAACTGTTTCGTTATATATAACGTTCCCTTTCCAAAATGGAGAAGATAATGCTTTATCATCGAAGTCATAGGTGAGATTTTCATAATCCTCCACATAATTTGGGAAATTAGAATAATCTATCTCTGGCTCTATGGAGCTAGAACCACCTCCTGAAGATCTACCTCCACTATTAGAGGTACAGGAGAAACATAAAAGTGCACAAAGTGGCATCAAAAAATTGAAGTAATGTCTCATATAATAATTCTTCCTACATATTTAAAATTACATGCAAAAAAGTAAAAAACAACCCACGCTTATTACTTTTGTATCATTTTTTATAATTTTTTTACATTTTTTGATTATAATATATTTATAGATTATTTATTAAATATGAAAAATGAGTCATTAGGTATCGCCTTATATCAAACCAATAATATTGAAGACCCATCAAAAGTTACTCAACTTGGTTATCACACTCATAATACAATCGAGTTTTCTTATATCCATTCTGGGACTATTGATTTTTGGTGTCAGAATAAAAAAGAAGTGACCAAAATAACAATTTTGAAAAACCAAATGATCATCATATTCCCCAATGTCAGTCATCGTTTTGATATTAATAATTCTCTAATTAGTATCGGTGTGGAATTATCTCTTCCTAACAAAGAAAGCGATATCTATTCTTTCCTTAATAATTCTTCTTTTATTCATGAATATTTAAAGAACCATTTATTTACGATGAACGAACCATTTATCGTTATAAACGATACAGAGGATATTTTCTCCGTATTATTGGATATGAAGAAATATTCCAAATTCAATATGTTAAATGATATTGAGAAAGAGAAATTCCAACTTAAATTAAAAGAGCTATTGCTCGATATTATTCAATGTGAAAAATCTTCTCCCGCTGAGAAAAGATCAAACTTCATCATCAATAAATCAATTGGTTATATAGAAAGAAATTTCTTTAGAGATATCAAAGCGCCGGATGTCGCTTCCGCTATCGGGGTTTCTTATTCCTATTTAAGAAATTTATATAAGACAATACTAAACACAAATATCAACGATACGATAAACGCAAAAAGAATCGAAAGAGCAAAAGAATTAATTAAAAGTGGCCTTCCTTTAAAATCAGTCAGCAGTGAAGTGGGGTTTAAAACTCAACAACACTTCAACACCGTCTTTAAGAAATTTGAAAAGACCTCCCCTACCGATTTTAAAAAGAACGTCAAAATCGATAAGAATAGATACATCATTGTTAATAAACCAAACTTATATGACTTCTAACAAAAAAGCCCATCTTTAAGATGGGCTCCATGTTATTCGTTTAGAAGATTAGTCTTCTTTCTTTTCTTTTTTGTCACTGATGACTTTTTGTCCGAAATAACCGAGTAACAATGATTTGAGGTCGATACCTAAGGTCTTATTTAATCCAGCGAAGATTTGATCACCATGTTGTTGAATCTCTTCCACGAGTTTGGCTTCATTGCCAGAACCATACATAGTGATTCCATCAATTTGTGATAAGGCCGCAGCGATTGGTTCAGCATAGGCTCTCACGGTTTCTGGTAAGACATTAGATTCTAAGATTAATTTTAAGGTTGCGGCATCGTTGTAGGATTTCATCGCATCCGCTTTTGCTTTGATGGCATCAGCTTCTGCTTGACCTTTGGCTTCAATACCTCTGGCTTCTGCAAGGGCAGCTTCCTTATTGGCATCCGCTTCAATCTTCACTGCGGTAGCGGCTTGTTCACGAGCATTTCTCTCAGCTTCCGCGGCCACTTTCTTGATTTCAGCTTTTCTTTGAGCTTCCACTAATTCGGCATCAGCCACTGTTTTTCTCTTAAATAATTCTGCTTCTGCAGCTTTTTCGGCCGCATATTTTTCAGCGTCTGCCTTTTTATTGATGGTAGCAGCGAGTTTCTTTTCAGCGAGTTCCACTTCTTTATTTCCGAGTTCAACTTCTCTTTCTCTTTTAGAAATTTCTGCATTGGTGGTTGCCACGTTAATCTCTTCTTGTCTTTTTTGTTCTTGAATCTTATAAGCAGCATCAGCATCTGCTCTAGCGGTATCGGTTTGAATCTTAAGAGCAGCTTCCTTCAAAGCGTATTCAGTGTTCTTCTGTACGATAACAGTTTTAGAATTGACTTCCGCTTCGTTTGCGTCTTGTGCGGCTTTCGCTCTCGCGATAGAGACATCTCTTTCTGCATTAGCTTTCGCGATCGCAGCTTCTTTAGAAATTTGGGAGATGTTATCGATACCTAAGTTTTCAATAACATTGTTTCTATCGGAGAAGTTCTGAATATTGAAGTTCACTAGTTCAATACCTAATTTGCCCATATCAGGAATAACATTCTCTTGCACTTTTGTCGCGACACCTTTTCTATCTTGGACGAGTTCGCGAATACCGACTGTACCGACGATTTCTCTCATGTTGCCTTCGAGAACTTGTTTGACTTGTTCAATTAAGTCATCCTGGTTCATGCCTAAGGTTGCTTCGAACGCTCTTTCGAGTAATTCGGGATCGCTAGAGATCTTTAAGTTAGCGACACCATCAACGTTAATGTTGATAAATTCATGTGTGGGAATTGGTTCACGAGTTTTGATATCCACTTGGAAGACCTTTAATGAAAGACGGTCTTTTCTTTGCAAGAAGGGAATTCTCCAACCCGCTTTTCCTCTTAATATTTTTCTCTTTCCGAGACCAGAGATCATAATCGCTTCATCTGGTCCTGCTTTTGTGTATGAGCAGGCAATGAAAATAATTATTAAAACGACCGCTACAACACCTAGAAGAATCCAAAGCCATAAATATTTCATAATTACATCCTCCATTTCTTTAGATTATCTTTGTTCTATTTTTGAGGGTATAAATAGATAAACCACACAACCACTATCGTTCTTCAATACTACTTAGACCCTCCTTTCACTAAAATCGTTAATATATTCTCTTCACTATCCCAAGAAGTCTCAAATTGCACTGGATTCTTGGATAAGGTGAGATGAAGCACTTCACCAATTTGTTTCATTAAGGCGACAGATGAGATTCTAGCGAATGACTTATGTCTTTCAATCTTTAATAAACAACTCTCATCTAAGGCACCGCTTTCCACAACCGCTTTAGTTAAGGGTTGAATAACGATGTTACTATTATCATCAATACCAACCTGAATCATGTATGCGGATTCGAATGGATACATCGCAGTAGTATTAAGCGTTATGTTGTTGTTATAAAGTGACGCTACACCATTTTTCGCCTTTACATTTAACCATTTAATCATCTTTTTTACACCTCTTAACATTATTGTACATAAAAATACATACCAACACAATTAAATTCGAAAAAATCGATATTAACGAATTAAAGTATTTATACTTTGATAATTGTGGCGCTTTATTAATATCAATAATGTTTTACCAATTTTTATGCATTTCAGTATTTACTTTTATCCGTTTCTTTTCTTCTTTCCGCCACCGCTATTGCATTTAATAAATAAATATATTATTATTTTAGTGAAAATCCGCATTTTATTATTTTTTACGGATATTTACTAAACAGGAATATGATTTACAACTACAATGAGTGCATCAAATTATATGGTAGTCATTACTACCTTGAAAAAGCCTTAAGAGAAAAGAGGATTTTTAAGGTTGACAACGGGTTATATTCAACAAATAAAAATTCTAAAAAACTTGAGATGTTTATAAAGAAACATCGCAAAGCCATATTCACTATGGAATCCGCTTTCTATTATTTGGGTATTAGTGACGTTATTCCTGATAAATATGTTATAGCTACAAATAAAGATGCAACCAAGTATAAAAATGATTCCATCAAGCAATATTTTATGGATAATAATCTAATAAATATAGGAATCACCACCATTGAATATGGAGGAATAACCATTCCACTATTTAATAAAGAAAGAATGCTAATAGAAATAGCAAGATATAAAAACAAAATACCACTTGATTATTACAAAGAAGTTATAAATTATTATCGAAATCATTTAAATGATATAGATATCTCATTAGTCCTAGAATATTTGGAAACATTTCCAAAGAAAAGTTTAATATCACGTATTATTCAATCGGAGGTTTTGTAAGTGATTAATATTCTAGAATTATCAGAAAAAAACAAAAAAGAAGGCTACAGTGAAGAAACGGCCGAAGCCAAATTATGTCAGGATATCATCCTGCTGTTATTATCAAAAAGTAAATTTAGAAAAAATATAACTATTAAAGGTGGCGTAGTTATGAGCAGCATATCGCAAAACATAAGGAGAGCCACCGTTGATTTTGATTTTGATTTCATAAGATTTCCTTTGTCAATAAAAAGCATCAAAGAACTAGTAAAATCTCTCAATGGAATTGAGGGAATCAAATTAAAAATTGTGGGAAAAATAGAAGACTTAAAGCATCAAGATTATGATGGTAAAAGAGTCTATATTAATATTGAGGATTCATTTGGTAACTATTTATCAACTAAAGTTGATATTGGAGTTCATAAATATTTAGAAATAGAACAAACTGAATATTATTTTGATATCGCTTCACTAAATGAAGGGGTTTTATTGTTGATCAATTCAAAAGAACAAATGTTCACGGAAAAGCTAAAATCTCTTCTTCGCTTTGGGGCTTTGTCAACCAGATATAAAGATATTTATGACATGTATTTTCTTTCTCAATCAATCGATATTTCGAAATTATTAAAATGCATTAACGTTCTAATTATAAATGATCCAAAAATGAGAGAAACAAGTATTCTAGAGGTCGTAATAAGAATTGAAAACACGTTCAACAATCCAATCTATTTGAACGGTATAGCAACATCCAAAAAGAATTGGGTTAATGTGGAAGATAAAATTGTTTTTGAAACCATAATTGGTTTATTAAAAAAATGCATGGTTAATTGAAAACAAAAAACATCGAGTTATAAGAGCTCAATGTTTTCTTTATTCGCAGCTTCTATGACTTCGTCAGTCCAATAGGAAGATTGCACTTCACCGATATGTTTCTTTTGCAAGTAATACATACAAAGGCGAGATTGCCCAATACCACCACCGATGGTTTGAGGAAGTTTCTCTTCTAATATACTTTGCGCGTAAGGATTATTTAATAATTCATCATTACCTTTATATTTAATTTGTTTCACTAATGAGTCTTTATTCACTCTAATACCCATTGATGATAGTTCAATCGCTCCATCAATCGCATCATCAAATAAGATAATATCACCATTAAGTTTCCAATCATCATAGTCAGGCGCTCTACCATCATGAGGTTTGCCATTTTTCAGTGGCCAACCAATACCATAGATAAAGACCGCTCTAAATTGTTTGGTAATGAGATATTCTCTTTCTTTAGGTGTTTTATCAGGATATCTTTTTTCTAATTCTAAAGAGGATATTTTGTAGATATTTTTTGGTAAATTATAGGTAAAACCCCAACGTTTTTCACTTAATTTACTAACTTTATAAATAACAGAATAGATTTGTGAGACAGTTTTAAATAAGAATCTTTTGTTTCTTTGTTCTACACTGATAATCTTCTCCCAATCCCATTGATCAACATAAATGGAATGAAGCTTATCCATAGTTTCATCTTTTCTAATCGCGTTCATATCGGTATATAAACCAGTATCCATAGGAAAGTTATATTGCTTTAAAGCGTAACGTTTCCACTTCGCTAAAGATTGAACGATTTCAATTCTCTCATTACCCACTAAAAAGGAAACGGTTTCTTCCACACCATTAAGGTTGTCATTTAAACCAGTATTCTTTTTCACAAATAATGGAGCGGACACTCTAACGAGATTTAATTTCTTCGCTAATAATGATTCAAATTTATCTTTTAGATACTTAATAGCGATTTGTGTTTCGATTAATGTAAATTGTTTTTTGCTCATAGGTCATTATTATCTAACTATTTTTGTCTTAAGACAATCACAAAAAAAGATAATGTCAATTATTTTTAACATTATCCTTAAATTGTGAGGTAACTTAAACATTTATATGATAGATATGAACGTCCACTAACGGTTCACCATTTGAGAAGTTCTTAAATGCTTTAGCGTATGTGTTTAGTTGTATCTCGTATTCTTCTTCTAATTTTTTGATGTTGTCTTCTAAATTAGTCTTATAGTCGACGATGTGCCAACCTTTATCATCTTTATATAAAAGGTCAATCGTGCCAGAGACAATGTCCTTGCCATTATCAGTTTTATAAGCAAATGGCAATTCACACATAACATCTTCCGCATTTAATAACACTTTTAATAAATCTTGTGGTGCATCATCTGTACTTTGTGGATATCCCCCATTAGTGAAGTGCTCATAAACAGATTTAAGCAATGGAGAATAATCTTCACTAGGACGATATTCATCATTAATCTTTTTCATTAAATCATCGAAAGAATATTTATTCTTAGATTTAACAATACACTCCAATAATCTATGTACTAAAGTACCAATTAGAGTCTTATTAGAATGATCTTCATCAGCTTCCACCACTCTATCAACATTGTTATTAACTGGTCTTGTTCTTCTCGCTAAAGAAGGATTCTTGATTTCATAAGAAGCATCATTAGAAGATTCTTTAATATCAGAAGCAAACGAATCATCTAAGATTTCATTAACCGGTTTTTCGTCAACAACCTTATCCGCGTTCGGGAAAACATCATAATCTTTGGTTTCAGGATCTTGAGTTAAATCAATCCAGTATTTTTCTGATTTATCTTCTTCATCCTGTTTGCCTTTTGTCTTTTTAGGCTGTGGTCTACTAATTAGCAAAACCGCTTCCGCTCTTGTAGCGGCCACATATTCCAAACGACCTCTTTCTGATTTGCTATCGCCAACAGCCAAATCCATCTGTGTCCCATAATTATTACTCGAACAGAAAACATTTTCCGACCCATTATCTCTCTTTTCAAAGATGCGAGAGAAATAAATGGTCTTGTTGTTTCTATCAACATATTTGAAAGGTACACGGCCTGATTTCGCTAAAGGTTCGGCTAAGATGACAACCGGAGCTTGTAAGCCTTTGACTTTATGTAAATTAGAGATTTTCACTTGATTGACATTTTGTTTAAATCTCATCGCTCGAGGAATATCGGAGTGTCCGCCAACTACATCTTGCAAGAATTCATCTGCGTCTGCAAAGGAATTAATCGTGCCATCAACTTCATATTGCTTTAATAGTTCAATTAAGAAGTAGGCATATTCCAAGAAAGTGTTATCGATTTTATTTAAGAAACGATATTTCATGTTGGTCAAAAGATAGAATGCTGTTGAGGAAACAGTCATACCTCTAGTAGCCATGAATAGTTCATTTAGTGATGTTAAAGCGTTTTGATGTTTTGATTCAGTAAAGTTAATGGGGTTGCCGTCTTTATCGTTAAGATTAGCGATATTGAAATCAAAACCGTCCATTTTAATCCGACATAAATCTTTGCTGTCAAAATTATATAAATCCTCTAAAACATGGACTAAATGCTGGGTTTTGTATGGTTCGAACATTAAATGAATAAGCTTAATTAACGATAATAAAGAAGGTGATTTCTCAAAGAAAATTCGCGCTTCCACAATAAAGGGGATGTGATTTTCCGCAAAAGCATCTACATAAGCTTGAACATATGTTGAATTGGTAATAACTAAGATGTCTTTATATTCAATCTTTCTCGCTGGTTCATTTTTATCAGGAACTTTTTTTGCGACGATTTTGTAATTATCGTTATTCACTATTGTGTCGATAAGTTGGGCGACAATAGGAGCGTCTTCTTTCTTATCTCTACCGGTCTCATAATAATAAACACCATTAAATGTGATATTAGGATCATTTTCAAATTGATGTCTTTCTAATTCTTGCGGTGTGTTGAGTTCAATAGGAATATTCGGATGTTTTAACGGTGTGGAACCATTTTTTAAAACATCGTTCATCACTCTATTGAACCATTCTTTTAAAACAACATTACTACGATAATTTTTAGTTAAGAAAATTAATTCATCTTCTTGTTCAAATAATCCTTTTGTTTCATTAAACGCATTAACATCTGCATCTCTAAATCCATATATGGATTGTTTAGGATCACCAACAATAAATAATGAGCCTTCGTGAGGTTTGGCTTTTCTCCAATCATCAGTTTTAACTGTGCTGGTGAGATAGAAAAATAATTCGGTTTGAATCGGATTCGTGTCTTGACTTTCATCAATTAAGATATGGCTATGTCTTTCAAAGACATGTTCAATTAATTGCCTATCACCATTACAACTCTCCTGGAATTTTTTATTGAGATAATATAAGAAATCAAAGAAAGAGAAATAACCTTTCTTTTTCATATCTTCTAATATCTCATCACGCATTTTAATAACGAAAGTGAGCATTAATTCAAATAGATATTCGTTGCATGTTTCAGAAATTCTTTTTGCTAAATCAATCGTATCGTCATCAAATCCATAACTAGCGCTAGTTCTTTCAGTTAAATAATTTTTCTCTAAATCAGTACCTTGGAATTTTTTGATAGCAAAGGCTGCACCGCCGATAATAGCTTTACATGCACCATTAATAGCTTCGACATTATCTTTCCACATCTTGATATTTTTACCCCTTAAATATTTAAGAGGTAAGAGATCCGATCTTGCTCCTTTACCTAATTTAGCAAAAGCTTCATCAATCACTGCGTTAGCGACTTTATCTAGTTTATCCAAGTCTTCATCCAATATATTATCGGTGGAAGAATCTAAATAGGTTTTTTCAAAAGCGATTTTATAATCGCGGTAATCGTTTATTGATTCGATACCAGCGTAGAAAGCATTAAACGGACTAGTGAAAGCGTGATTAAATTTACCTGCCAAAGAATAAAGAGGGTTTTCGGGATTAGTTAAAACTTCAAAGTATTTCTCTTTGATAAAGCTCTTCTTAAAATCATCACTCACTACTTGGGCATCGCTCGGTAAACCTAGTTCATTCGGTAATTCATGGGCTACCATATTACAGAAAGAATCCATCGTGCCATTAAAGCATTGATCGATATTATTTAAAGCATTTAAACATTTCTTCCTACTATCTTCAGTAATGGGGCCTAAATCATTAATTGATTCATCGTTAGGATTATCGATACTTCTTCTCGATAATAATTCTTGGAAACGAGAGAAGAATTCATCCGCTGCCGCAATAGTAAAAGTAATTGTACATATTTTATCGACCGGTACATCGTGCTCCACTAAAGCCACCATACGGTTAACCAGGGAGGTGGTTTTACCACTTCCTGCGGAAGCTTCCACAAATAAATTAGTTTCTAATTCTTTAAAGATAGCTTCTCTTGCTTGCGGATCAGTAAAATTAATTCTCTTCATTATTTCTTACCTCCACAAACAGATTTGAAATAGCAGCCATCGCATTTTCCATTCTTCGCGAAATTACCAGTTTTAAATGATTCAGCGATTCTCTTTAACACTTCATCTAAATGATCAAGATATTCTTGAGTGGTGTGTCTTTCTTTATCGTCTTTAAATTCTAGAGAAGAAACGAAACGTTTCATCCTTGGATAACGGAAAACAAATTCGGATACATTAATTGTCTTGTTCCCGTAATTATTTAATTTATTTTTCCCATTCATAATGACGTATGCGTATAAAGCACCTTGAATCATAGAATCTTTATCATTCGCATCGTGGGCAATCTTTTTACCAGTTTTAAAATCCACCACTCTAAAATCGCCATTAGCGAATTGTTCTACCTTATCAGGCAAACCATGAATTCTTAAACCGGTTGATTTATGGATGGTAACCAAATCTTGTTCTCTTAAAACACCTTCTAATCCTGATTCCATTTCCATATCAAACGCATTAGAGAGCATTCTCTTAAATTCGTTAACTTCTTTTTCAATACCTTGTTCATTATCAGATGGATGAGTAATGAAATATTCTCTGATTTTCTTTTCACCTTCAGCAATAAATTGTTGCTTATCAGATTTAAGGGTGAATTCTTCCATCGTCGCATGGAGAATGGTTCCTAAATCATTCGCAGGTATTAATTCATAAATATTCGTGTCTTTCTCTTGCTCCATATGCAACAAGTTGTGGAGTAAATATTTATATTCACATTCAAGATAGTCTTTAATTGCTGAAGCGGATAAACCTTTGAAGCCTAATAATTTTGTAATACCTAAATCTTTAGCTTCTTCTTCAGCGGTTTCCATTTCTTCTTCCGGGGCTTCTATTTCCTCAGAGAGTTCTAATTCTTCAGTATCTTTCTTTGAAACAATAACAACATTCTCTTTAATTGCCGCGCCTATCTTAGATAAGGGGAATAAATTATTTTCAAAAAATTCTATAGAGATGAATTTATCTTTATTGTTTTTAAATTCGTTATTGAGATTAGCGATAGTCACTACTTCAGGTGCTTTTTCATCACGATATGTCTCGAAGAAAACGGAAGAGGCGCTTTGTTCTTTAGTGGTTTGAGAATTGTAATATGAATAGGAGAGATGTATCTCGCAACCCATTGTTTTCGCAAACTTTATTAAAGCGTGATAATCGTTCTTGTTCTCTTCCATCTTCCTAAAGGAAGCGTTTTCAATTCCAAACTTCTTATAGTCTCTATCAAAAATAATTGGATCTTCCGCACACTTGCCAGGGAAGTTCTTACTATCTAAACCGACGATAAATATATATTTT
>JAEEGL014573625.1_pt1 | contig 17782 bp, 21 predicted proteins | sample 9134231 | NCBI WGS metagenome assembly JAEEGL01 (sample SAMN16246548, study PRJNA631951) | gut metagenome | biome: gut microbiome; feature: rumen; material: fiber-attached | host: Bos | place: Iran: Karaj | collected 2018-10 | reverse complement strand
TTCCTTCTCTTTCTTCCATCGCTCTCACAAAGACGCCAAATAGGCGTCTATTTTTTTACACCCACTACTCGCCCTCCAAACTACTCGCTTCACTATAAAGATAATATTGATAATATAAAATATTATTACTATACTACTTCATAATAATTATTAATTATACTATCTACAGTTTTATCTATATCAAATTCATTCTATTTAAAATAATCTAATATAATATTACTATCTATCTATAATAATTTACAATTACTATCAAATAACTAATAAATACTATCTATTAAAGGTAATAACTATTCTATACTTTTATAATTATCTTTATAAAATATAATCTATATATATACCTATAATATATTATTTAAATTCTATCTTACTAACTATTCTTTTAACATATATATACTCCTTTATATTATAATATATATTAATATTTGTCTATGGTTTTTGCGCTTAATCGCCTGCCGATTAGCAAATACTTCCCAAAAAATGTATTAAAATTGCCACCCCACATCTGATTAGGCGCAAAATGCGCGTTAAAATTTTTGCCAAAACGCTGTATATTTCGCGCAAAATGCGCCGAATTCCCTATATGACAGTCGATTAAGCGCAAAATGCGCCGAATTTACCCTTACACAGCACAATAGGCGCAAAATGCGCTGAATTCCCAAACCGGCTGATAATTAAGCGCAAAATGCGCGAAATTCAATTCTTTTTACCAAAAAATTCCATTAATCGCAAAATGCGCCTTTGATAACAGCCGATTAGGCGCAAATTGCGCGTTAAAATTTTTACCAATCCCACACACCATAGGCGCAAAATGCGCCGAATTCAAAAAACGACAGCGGATTAAGCGCATTTTGAGAGATTGAAAAATCCGCGAAACGCTCAAAATGCGCCTATCATTCAGCCTTTTAGGCGCAATTTCCAACTGAAAATCGAAAATACCCAGTCAAAAATCTAGCGCCGTTAAATTGGAACTGAAATTCGATTTGCCCTCTTCGTCTGGTACTTCATTAAATTCAAAAACATCAGGCTCCACTTCGCGCAAATAATTTTTCTAAATCAATTCTGATTTCGCCCTCCGGTAACTATCTTTCTTCAAACCCCAACTTTCGCACGCCTTCTAACTTAATTCTAACTCAAATCCATCCTAGTTCTTTTCAATATATAACCATAATTTAAAACTATTATTATCTAAATCTAGCATTGCTTTCTACAACACATCTAAATTAATCACCGCATACGGATGATTTTTGTCTTTGGGACTCCTGGCCCCAAATCTTATCAAAGCCTAATTAGCAGCCCTAGCCACTTAGCCTCACCGCCTCAATTACTATGAAAAGCGGATAATTCTCTCCTGAAGTTTTCAGTATCCTCAAATACCCAGCAGTTGAATTTTGAATTAATTGGATTCGGCATTGTCTATACAGGAAATATTCCCTTACTTACTAGCCCTTTCATAACTCTTAACGAATAGATTATTTGAAATTCTTTTTCCATATCGCATCTCCTTTGAAATTAGATTATACAATAATTTTAACAAAAAAAATTCGATTTGTCAAACTTGACTTAAATAAAAAAAAATGGTATAATTTTTTTATAAAATAAACGAAATTTATTTTATAAAAAAAACTTAAAGGAAGGAAATGAAAAATGAAATACTGTTTATCGTCACGATAGACACCTGAATATTTAAAACAATGTGACGAAATTCGCGTTCTTTCCCGTGATATTAATCAAATTTACGACCTTCTCGATTTATATCCCGAAAAAAATATTGTGTATAATCTAGAAAATCTAGATGACGTAAAAGCCACTTTGGAAGAATTAGCAAAACTTTCCCAAGACCACATCACTCTAGCACTATATAATTTAAAAGATATTGATTTTTGTAAACAACATAACTTTCCATATTTCTCAATTCATCCTTGTAAATCATTATCTCAAATTTCAGCCCTAAAAACCCTAGACGTTAATCAAGTTCTTATAGATGAACCATTAACCCATATGCTTCATAAAGTCAAATTATTAAACATCCCTATCCGCGCAATCCCAGTTTACTCATATTTAGATGGGCTTCCAAGAGATGATGGAGTATGCGGCAATTGGTTTCGTCCAGAAGATGTAGAAGCCTATAGTCTTTACATCGACATAATTGAATTTGGATATCAACCTGAAAAACGTGAATAGGCTCTCTTCCGCATCTATGCCAAAGAACACGAATGGCCTGGTGAATTAGGACGACTTATTAGTGATTTAAACTATATAGGGATAAATCGTATGCTTAATCCAGAATTCACTATGAAACGAATGAATTGCGGAATGATATGTGCAGAAGGCAAATGCTCTATATGTTATAATCTTTTAGATTTAGCAACTGAAGAGAAAATGCGCGAACTGGTCTCGCAGAGCGCAGAGACTAGCATTAAAGACACAGCAACAGAGGAGACTAGCAATAATGAGTAATATAACTACAAACAGTACTAACACTATCACTGTAAGTAGTAATAGTGTTTAGGATACAATTAATGATATAATAAATAAATGTATAGATACAAGTTCAAATACAACTTATTCTACTACAACAACTGCTAATCCAACTTGGACTGTCACTACCACTCCCATTACTACAACTGACTATTACTTTGATTATAATAAAGGTGTAATAGGAATAGGATCAACTCCATATACTAATCAATGGGATTAGGCCGTTAATCAAACACATAAACAAAATAATGATACTAAAAAGGAAAATGATAATAATATGAATAATGAATTTAATTTTGGCGCATATAATAATTAGAATCTTCGTCTTTCTCCCTATGGAATGGCAATAAAAAATAAAGAAGGTAAATGGGTTTCCTATAATAGAGAAACTAATCAACTTATAGATGTTGATATTATTAATATTGGAATTGATTGCTCAAAAGTGTTTTTTAAAATTCCAAAATCCGTCTCTTTCGTAAATCCTGGAGATATCGTTCTTCATAACAACATTCCTGTCTTTGTGGAAGAAATTAAAGGAAATCGTTTTATTGTAATTAATCCATATGAAGGAACAGAACTTACTATTCTTCCTGCCCTTTCTCCATTTGGCTATAATTATATTAGTGTTATTGTATCATTAACTGAATTTTGCGAACCAGCAACTGAAGATAACCCATTTGGTAATCTTTTACCGCTTTTACTTTCTGGAGATAATAATAATTCACTTATGCCTCTTCTCCTTATGAGTGGAAAAAATTTAGAAGATATAGACCCAATGCTTCTTCTAATTTGTAGTGGAGGAAATAATAATTTACTTCCATTTTTGCTTATGTAGAATAATAAGCCAAAATATACAAATAAAAATGTTGAAGATTTAGCCAAAAAATTAAAAATAAATAAAAAAAATTAAATTACTAAAGGAAGATTAAAAAATCTTCCTTTGATTTTTTTGAAAAAATATGTTATAATATAATATAAGAAAAAATATAAAGAGGTAAAAAATAATTGTCTGCTTTTGATTTACTTTCCAATAGTGAAAAAGTATTGATTCAAGATTATATTAAAATATACGGACCTGCGCTCGAACCTGATGGAATGGATTGGTCGCGTTGGGCAGGATTGGATAAAGTATTATATGAATGGAATATTAATAAAACTCCTACCCTTTTAAAATTAATGAATAATCAATTAATTTTGCGGCGTCCATATAGTTATATAGCGCAGGAAGAGGCTATCGCAAGTATTATCGAAAAGAATCTTAAAAATTGTAATAATGGTTTCCTTGATTGGTGGAATGAATTACGATGGGGTCCTGAAATTAAAAACACAGAAATTGAATTTCTTGACCGTGCTACTAAACCGACATATAATTATACTATGTATAGTTTTCTTTTAAATTTTTTAACTCCAGAAAATTTAGCAAAGAACTCTTACCAAGGGGAAAATTGTATAATTACATTTCCCTCGAAAAAAATTCTAAAAATCTCCCACGGTATGAAGCCAATGAAAATCTTGGCAAAATTTATTCAAGAATTTAACGGCCCTGAAGAGGAGTTTGAGCAGTTTCGTATTTGGCATTCAAAACAGTTAAATCAAAAGCGTATGGATGGAGAGCTGTGTTTATCTATTCATCCATTAGACTTTATGACAATGAGTGATAATGCGAACGATTGGTCAAGTTGTATGCGATGGATGCCTTTGCGTAAATCTCAAATATGGAATCATGGGGATTATCGTGGAGGCACTGTATCTTGTATGAACTCTCCTTATATCATTGTAGCATATCTCCATAATCCAGAACATAAATTTAAAATTGAAGAAAAATGGGAATGGAATAGTAAACAATGGAGAGAATTATTTATCGTTCAAGAGGAAGTTATTAATGAAGTAAAGGGTTATTGCTTCCAAGATGAAAATCTAACCAATACTGTATTAATGTGGCTCAAGGAACTTGCGGCTCAAAATCTTGGATGGACATATAATAATGAAGAAGTCAATATTACAGAAAATGTAAATACAGAAGAAAAGCCCGTTTATCTTTTGTATGGGGCAGGCACTTTTATGTATAATGATATTGGCACATTGCCTTTACATAGAGGCCGCATTAATCTTGAAAAAATTCTAAATAATTCTTCTGTCCAAGAGGTAAAGAAAGATAAGAATAAAGATATTTGGAGTTATTTTTTAGATGTGCCCTATGGCGGAGAAGCAACCTGTATGTGCTGCGGGCAAGAACTAAATAAAGATAATGCCAGTGAAGATGCGGTATTCTGTAATAATTGTGATAATATAGAAAGATGTGCTTGCTGCGGAGAGCCGTTAAGGAGATATGATACTTATTGGGTTGATGAATATGATTCACCAATTTGTGAATATTGTTGGGAAAATGAAAGTTCATATGATGCTTTTGATTATGATTCAGCACATCTAACTTCTAATATGGAAGATATTTCTTTATTACTTGGTTATGATGAGGATGGAGAAAAAGTGTGGTATGATTATACTGTATATTGTTATGAACCTCAATATAATTCAAGTTATCAAGAAACTTTTTATCAGAATCCAGAAAAAGAATTCTATCGTTCTTATGTTTCAGTAAGTATGATACGACCAGGAAAAGATGACATTGTAGCAGATGCTTTTGGAGTTAGAGGAATTCGTAATCACGAAGATTGGAATAAGGTATTAAAAGAATATAATGTAGTGCGCTGGCCGGAAGACCCTATTATTGAAGAAGACTAATTTGAAATTTTAAAAAAAATTTATTATAATATTTATAGAAAGTAAGGGAAAAGAAAATAAAAAGTTCCCGAAAAAAGATTTCTTATTTGAAAATTTAAAAAAAATATAATATAATAATTACAGAAAGTTAAGAAATAAGAAATCAAAAAAGTTTATAAAAAAATCTCTTATTTGAAAATTTAAAAAAAATATTATAAAATATATATGTAAATAAGAGATTTGAAAACAAAGTTTTCAAAGAGGATGGGTAGTAGTTTTGGAGTGGTAACGAAGAGACAGGTGGTTCTAATTCACTCCCGCCGAGACGACCTCTATAATCAAAAGTTAAATAGCAAAAATAAAAACGTAAACTACCAAATAGCCGAAGAAAAATTATAAAATGAAAGGTGTAAAAACTATGGCTACCAAGAATACTCGTACTGAGCGCGATATCTACACTTCTATGATTGAGGGTAATTTTGACCCTGCGGAGCTGGCAGAGTTTGCTACTAAGAAGCTCGCCCAGCTGGATAAGCGTAATGCGAAGGCTAAGGAGCGTGCGGCCGAGAAGCGCGCTGAAGCAGATAAGCTGCTTGAGGTTGTTTTCAATTATGTGACTGATGAGCCCCAGTCTCGTCAGGATATCTTTGACGCCATCGTGGCAAATGAGCCCGAGTGGGCTGAGGCTAAGCTCGGTCAGGTTGGTTTCCGTCTTACCAGTCTGGTTAATGCTGGCCGTGTTGTGAAGGCAGAGGCTAGTGTCCCCGGCGCCGATGGTAAGGCAAAGAGGGTTGTAATTTATACCCTGGCTTAATTTAAATAGATAATAAAAATCCCATCTTAAATGATGGGATTTTTTTCTAGTATTCACGAAGATTGCCTGCGCCGATGACTAATACCAGCCCCGACCCCCGAAAAAAATATCGTTTGGAAAATGCGCGACCCGGTTCTGCGGTTCCACAAGGCCAGCCTAGAAAATTCCTTAACCTGGTTCGCGCATTTCCATTTTATTGACAAAATAAAAAATAAATGATATAATTATAATAGAAAATTTTAAGGAGATATAAAAATGAGTCATAATCCCGCAAGTGCTTTTCTTGGTTATGGTTATGTTATAAATAAATATGAAGATTGTCCTATGCCAAGTCATTTAGAAGACTATGGGCGTAATCCTGAATGGGAAGAATGGGCTGATAAGTTTAATGAAAGCGATTTTTATTATCCTATTGATACTTATGATAATGAAATATGCTTTTTTGGGATTCAGTTAACTAATATTGTTGATACTGGTTATTATGAAAAATTGGGTGATGAATTACCTATTCTTCATTCTGATGATTGGGAAAAATTTACGGAAGAATTTAAAAAGTTTTTCCCAAATGGTTTAAAAGATAAACCACAATATATATTAATAAATACATTTTGGTTTTAAAAGGAGAAATAAATTATGGCAAAAGGCGCAATTAGTAAATAGAAAGTAGAAGATAAAATTCGAGAAGCATTTGGAAAAGATTTTGTAGGAGTAGACCCTTCTACAAAGAAAATTTATGTCTAGGCAGAAGAAGATGGACAAATGGTATAGGTGGCAATTAGTATGACTTGCCCCAAAGTGCCTTTCTCGGTAGATGGTGATTTCACTGCTACAGGTAATTTTGGGCAACCTGATGTATTTTAGCCCGCAGAAATTACAACTGAAGAAATGGAAAATGTGCGTAAATTGATTAAGGAGTTTAATTTGTAATGAGAAAATTTTATATGGTTGGTTTTGACGCAACTGGCAATTCTTATTATTTTCACTCAAAAGAAAATGCTATAAAATTTATTGAAGAATCATATAATGATGATTTTAACAGTGATTTTGAAGATGATGTTTATATTATAGATATGACTACTTTAAAGCAGGATGGGTATATTGATGATTATGCGTGGATAGAGGAGTGCTGGTTTGAAGATGAAGATTAATGATTCTGGATATTCAATTGATATTTACTTCCGTGATTGGAATGGTGGCCGCAATTTTGGTATTTCAACCGAGGAAGAAGATAGTATTTCTTTAATGGCATTCCGTGATTTTTGTTGGGATGCTGGGCGTGCCTATGGTTTTAGTGAAAATCAAATGGATAGTATTTTCAATTGGGATTTTGAAAACGAAGATTAATAAATTTTTTATTTGAAAATTTATAAAAAATATTATAAAATATTTATAGAAAATAAGAAATGAGGTTTTTTAAATGACTATTATTCTCATCTATGAAGAGAATCACGATCTTATTACTATAGCAAAAGATTATAAGTCTGCTATTAAATTTCTTATTAATAATGGATGGATTAAAGAGTCTATGGAAGTTTGGGATGAAAATGGCATTTCTCATAGCCGTCTTGATGAACTTCTTGGAGAAGATGCTCTTGACATTATGACTGAAAAATGGGATATTAATTCTTTTAATACATTTTGGGATGGAAGTTTCTTTTTTAATGAGGTAAAAGTATATGAATAATAAAATTTATAGTCTTATTAATGATGAAGATTATCCAGAAGTATGTTATAGTTCTTATGATAAATCTCTTTTGGAAGAGATTATGTGTGATGAATTTATGACTGATGTTTTATATGAATTTAATTCAAGAGCAAATCAAGTGGAATCTATTAATCATGAAATCGCACAAGAATCATGGAATGATGTTCTTGATTATTATAATGCTTATGTGGATATAGCAGTCAGTGATGTAATTTAAAGAATTTCTTATTTGAAAATTTAAAAAAAATTTGTTATAATATTAATAGAAAGTGAAAGAGAAATTAAAGGAAGTCGCGCTCCTGCGAAAGTATCTAAACTTACGTCTGTATTCTCAAAAACCTAGACGATAAATCGGAATTGATGACTTTTCAATCATGATTATAGTAAGAAAAAGTGGTTTCAAAAAGAAAACCAAAAGATTAATCTATACGGCGCGTTTGGGGAAGCGTTATAGAGTCGTAAAATCTGGAAAACGCCCAACTTAGCTAAGCAGTTTCGCTTAACTGCCCTGCGGGGAAATAAGCAATTTATTGATGTAAGACATATGGACTTACGGTCGGCCAAGAGACGATAAACCTTGGAGAGTTGCCACCTCTCTAAAAGTTTGGATTAATCGGTAGACAAGCACAGCCTTATTATGAGCGAAGCGAATAATAAGATTAAAAGTCGAAAAGAAAATAAAGTCTTAATCTGGAACATATTGAGGTCCAACTCAACAGGGTGAAAAGCTGAGTCCCAGTATCAAGGAAATAGTGAAATCCAGACAGACTGCGTGTGATTGCGGCGAAGCACTTGTGGTTAAACGAGGTTAGCTTAGCTTACTGCACACCCGATTATTAAAATAAAACTTCCAGCATAGACCCTACGGGGCTTGAAAGCGAAAACTTGCCGGTCCGCGGAAGGCGAGAAGAGTTAAGTTGGGTTATACACTCTCATTTGTTGGTGCTTAAATGACAATGGCGGATATATAACCATATAATTTTTGATAATTTATTGGAAAGTCCAAAGTAAGAATAGGTTAAATGGAGTTTGAAGAACAGCCAAAAATATTTTATGCCGCTCTAGCTCAACAGGTGAGAGCCCGCGACTTGGAAATATCGTTTAACTGGAAAGACTGCCTAGTGTGTACTAGGATAATATCAGTTCAAGTCTGGTTATTTCCGGCAATAATCGCGAGGTTCTGGGTTCGATTCCCAGGGGCGGCACCATTAAAAATTTTTTAAAAGGTAATAAATATGAAGTTTATTAGTTCAGCAATTAAATTTATTCCTATTGATGGTTTTCCAATGATAGTTTATGGTAAACGTCATTGTAATTGTTTAGAACAAATGTATAAAATGAAAATTAATAGAGATAAATCTAAAGATGTTCAAGGTTTTATCATTCTTATTGATGGTATGGAAACATTTGTTGATAGATATGATGGAGCACAATTAGCTAAAGATATGGGCTATAAATTAGAATATTCAGATTGTCTTTATAGTGAAGATATTTGGCCTGAATAAAAAATTTTTAGGACAAAAAATGAAAAAGCATTAGAAATTTTTTTCTTTAAAAGTAAATAAAGGTTTTTGATTTAAAAGACGGTTTCAGCAAATTTTATTGAAAATGTTATGTACTGAAAATACCGGTGTTGCGAGTTCGAGCCTCGCCAATAATAAGTGAAATATCTTGCTATTGTAGCTCAATAGGTAGAGCACGAAAAAAACTTTTTAAGCCGTCTAGAATATATTGCCCTCTCGCCCAATCGGTTAGAGCGTCTGACTGTTAATCAGAAGGTTGTGGGTTCAAGTCCCACGGGGGCAGCCAAAACCTTGTCAGTGGTATGGGTAATTCAAACTGTCTACGCAATGCGGACGCCAGAGTGTCGCAACTAATATCGGGAGTAAAACCGAGTGGGAAGTATGACCCCAAGCCCAGGAGGAGTCCAAAAGATGGCGTATGTTGGAAGTGTAACGAAAAAGAACTTTCTGGAGCCACCGCCATAAAAGGGTAAAGATGAGTGCCAGTCCATCAGAAGAAGGTCAACTCAGCCAACTGGCCGGTAGTATAACCGTAAGCAAGGAGCAATACTTATGGGAATACCATAAAAGGGTGTCGTAGGTAACGACAGTAAGGCGAGTGCAAATCCACCCTATTTTTGCCTATCTACCAAGAGTAGAAAAGGTTGAGGCTGTTTAAATGCGGCGGTCGTATAAATACCGTATTTTATTTATGGCTTATATATAGATTATTTTGGTATGAAGTACCAAATTGAGAGAATCCCTCGCCCCAGCTTCGGGGAAGGATATAAGCACAAACTGCGGCAGGTCAGTTCCAATTTACTAATTAAATGGTTAAAGTTTTACAACTGCTAATAAAAAGAGTCCAGGCTAGATGGTCTAGCATAAATGTGTGGTGTGGGTTCGATTCCCCTAGTATCCGAGTTCGACTCTCGGGTGCGCTTGGTAGCAATAACATTTATCTCTTTTATATGCACGAGTGGTGGAATGGTAGACACTGCAGTTTGAGGGACTGTTGCGAAATAATAGTAGCGTGCGGGTTCAAGTCCCGCCTTGTGCACCAGATACCCTTTACGCTTAGCGTGGAGGCGATGTCGTTCACATTTTTCCCCAGGCTTAACTATCCTGAGTTATCAAATAATAGTTTGCGGCTTTGCCGCATATGCCGATGTAGTCCAGAGGCAGGAGACAAACGGCTTAGAACCGTAACAGGGTAGGTTCAAATCCTATCATCGGCACCAACACCTGGCAAGGTGGCGTAGTCAGCCTGTTAGACTTTAAATAGCGGGACACCTATGCTGAAATGATGGAATGGTAGACATTGTGGTTTCAAAAACCACTGCTGAAAAGCATGTGGGTTCAAGTCCCACTTTCAGTACCAGGGCATCAACCAGCCCATTGCTTTTATGCTTATTGGTGGTTTTGCCATTCCCATCTATTCACCTAAAAGTGATAAACATAAATAAATGGCAAAAATATAACGCCGTGATGCAGTTGGTTACCATACTAGCCTGTCACGCTAGGTACGCGGGTTCAAGTCCCGTCGGCGTTGCCAGCCAGTTGAGAGTTATCTGCGAAACTCCATGCTCCGCTATGAGCAATAAATTTAAGGCTGAGAACCAAGAATAGTAGTCGGTTGGTTTTGAAATCCTCCCGTGATTGTAGATGGAGGGAACCCACCTAGGAAAAACACATCCTAAAGTGCTACGCAGTGGGTTAAGCGTAGAATAAGGTAAACGTGAAAGTAAAGAGTTGAGAATTAAAACCTTACAATGTAAGAAATTTTTCTTGGCTACCCATCAAGACAGTTAATGCTGATAATTCAACCACCTTGCTATTTTTAAAGAGTAGATAAAAACTGGATAGAAAGTTGGACCAGTCATTAGACCATCACTACTCGAACGGAGTTATGAGTTGCAAACGCTTTATCCGTATTTAACACAAAGCGTTAGACTATGGGGATGTAGCTCAATGAGTAGAGCACCTGATTTGCACTCAGGAGGTAGCGGGAGCATAGCCTGTCATCTCCACCAGGTCTAGTGATAGTTCCGTCAAGACTTAAAATTGAAAAGACTATCTGCCTAAACTTATCCATTCATTGAGGGCAAATAACGGAAATGAAAGACGACTAGCCCACGTAATGGGATTTTATATGGGTAGGTGCGGAAAGCGGCGAAACCAGCGGGCTGTAAACCCGTGACACTAGAAACATCGAAGGTTCGAGTCCTTCCCTGCTCACCATAAGGCACAGCCAGCAACAATATTTAATTTCCAAAAGGAGATTATAAATGAAAGAAAAAAATCCTTTAAATATATTTACTTTAAGCCCTGGATATAATTGGAAATATCCTAGTTGTTGGGTAAAAAATATTAAATTTGAATTTCGTAAATTTAAACTTGCTTGGCAGCGTATTACAAAAGGATATAGTGATTGGGATTTATGGGATTTAGATATTTTTTATCAATATCTTTTTAATTGTTCTATAAATGAATTTGCTGATAAGACTTAGGGATGGCCTGGGACAAATGAATTTCCTGAGTTTGAAGATTGGCAAAAATATTTAAAAGAGATGGCTTCTTTATTTAAAGAATCCATAGAAGGCGAAGAAAGTATTAAAAATGAATATTGGGATGAATATTATAAAAAAATTCTTGATAATCCTAATTATTTTAATGAATTAAATAAAGAAATGAATACAGAGAAAAAAGTACTTCAAGATAAATATTTTGCGCGAGAAGAAGATATTTATCAGTATAGAAATGATTGTTTAAATAAAGCTTTAGATATGTTAAAACATATTTTTGGTCATCTTTGGTGGTAAATTTGACAATTTAAAAAAAATTTAATATAATATATATAGACAGTTGAACAGCAATAAGTTATTAAAAGATTGATAGATTAATTTTTTATTCTCCTTTAAAAAATAAAGAGACTGTTTTTTATAGTGATTCTAATTTTTGATAAGTCTGCCGTGTATATGGAAATAATTAAAAAAGGAATTAACTGTCTAGGTAATTAAATTCTATAAAATAAATACAGAAGTTGTTGAACTCAGTGCAGACTAGATGCGATGTCTAGGCTGAGAAATATCGAAAAGTGCTCGGCACAAACGAAATAGGGATACCTGTGGATAGTGGACCGCAGTTTGATGGTGACTGAAAAACCGAATCCCAGCTAGGGAATAAGTAAAGATATTGTGCTGAGTTTATCGCAGTTAAAGGTAGCCGAAGAATGGCAGGAGCAATAGAAAGCAAGCGTTAAAAGCGTAGCCGAATCCAAGTTAGGAGAGACGGGTGGTGCCGCACTTAAACCTTGGAAAAACCATTAATCCTGTATGCGGTGATGTAGAAGAAATTCTACTATAACATTCGACCAGCTTACGAGTAGCAGAAATCGCAAAGGCTTAAATAAAAAGATGATATTTAGAATATTATTGGTAATTCTATATAATACTTGCTGAATATCCTGTGAAAGTTGTTAGGTAATCAATCCTACCGGAACATTTGCTAGTTTATCTAGTGCAAAAGATGTTATAAAAGGACGCTTTTATGGCACAGCCTTTTGTAGTCCGTGACTGAATATAGCTGAAGGTAAACAAAATGTAGAGTGAAGGCTCCAACAATTTAGTGTATTTATTTTATAGAATTTAATTATATGCGTCAGTGGCCAAGTTGGTAAGGCACCAAACTGATAATTTGGAAATTGCGTTGGTTCAAGCCCAACCTGGCGCACCAAAAGAAAGGAATGATAATTATGACTTTTGAACTTAAAGATAATGATTTAGAAAAGATAACTGGTGGAACTATTATTCCTTATCTTATTGAAGCAGGAGATACATTGGCAACAATCGCAAAGAAATTTAATTGCTCTGTTGAAGAGCTTCAAAGATGGAATAAAATTGAAAATGCCGACAAGATTGATGTAGGCCAGAAGTTAGTAATTAAGTTTTAAAAGAATTGGCTTTGGTAAGAGAACCCTGTAAGTAGTTGATAGTGGAACAATAACCAATTTTTATATAACCAACAAGCTACCTGTTGAGACGACGAGGATTGGAGCAACGTCGTTATAAAAATAAACAAAGACCCCAATATATTTGGCGGTAATAGAACAAACCGTACGGAGAGGGAAGAGTTTGTAGGTCGCTGCTTTTCGCGTAGCAATAGAAAGGACACGGTAATGACTAGTTCGGGAATCCCTTGAAAGAACGAAAACCTACATTTAAAAAGTTTTTAATATCTCGACTTATTATGTCGCACGGAGACACGTATATAAAGAAATGGCCAGTGGAGCATTAAATTAAGTCGAGATATTTTTAAACTAAGGCTGCCTGCGCCATTCACCACTGGTCTGTTCGTGCCTCAAAACAAAAAATTGTTTTGGAATTTTTTATTAGAGAAGATGCGCGAACCGGTTAAGAGGAGCGCAGACCCTAGCCTTAAGAATCCGCAGGACCGAGTCGCGCACTTTTTCATTTGAAAAATTATAAAAAATATATTATAATATATATAGAAAATATGAAAAAGGAGTTTTTTATATGTTTGGTAAATTTATAATTCGTTGCCCTCATTGTGGAACTGTTTGGGAATTTGATGGTTGTGAAATTTATCTTGAACCTTGGCCCCATGGAGTATGTCCGAATGATGGTTCTTGGCTTGCGGCTTTTTAATTTGAAAATTTAAAAAAAATTTGATATAATTATTATAGAAAGTGAGGGATAAAAAATGACTAATATTTTTGATGATTTTGATATTGGCCCTCAAAGTGATGAACATTATACAATTCAAGATGCTTGGTTAGACTATGAAAAAACTTTGAATCAACAAGCAAAATGGGTAAGTTATTATGTAGATTGTGATGATGGAACTCATGGTGATGAAATCTATATAATGGAAAAATAAATGGCGATATAGAATAGTAGGCTCGTTCGCAACCCTCTCAAGGTTGAAATTTCTGTTCAAACCAGAATATCGTCACCAGTTAGTGGTAAAGGATAACCACTTCAAAACACCTTTATGGTCTAGTAGACGAACTGGTAAAGTCCCCGCCCTTTCAAGGCGGTGTGCCCAGCGAAAGCGGGTTATGGGTTCAAGCCCCATCTAGATCAGAGGCATAAGCTCAATCCTCCACGTGGTGTGCCTTGGATAGTGCTAATTTGAGCAATATAATAAGGAGCTGATTAAATTTGGCATACATTTATAAAATTATTAATGATATAAATTAGAAAGTTTATATTGGTAAAACTGAATTTTCTATTGAAAAGCGTTTTAAAGAGCATTGTAGAGATTATAAAAAATCTTCGTTAGAGAAACGTCCATTATATGCTGCTATGCGTAAGTATGGTATAGACCATTTTCATATTGAATTAATTGAAGAAACTAATAATCCAGAAGAAAGAGAAAGATATTGGATTGAGCAATATCGTTCTTTTAAATAGGGTTATAATGCTACACTTGGTGGAGATGGTAAAAAATATTTAGATTATGATTTATTAATCGCGGCTTATAAAGAATTAAAAAGTGTTAAAGCTGTTTGTGATAAATATAAATGTGATGATCATCATTTAGGAAAAATTTTACGAGAAAATGGTTTTAATCCTTTAGAGTAGTCGCATCAATTAAGTATTCAAAATAATGGAAATATTATTAATTAGTATGACAAGCAAGGAAATTATATAAAGTCTTTTCCTTCAGCTTGGTAGGCATTAAATGAAGTTTCCCCTAATACAAAATCTGGTGGTGGAGTAAGTCATATTACAGATGTTTGTAAAGGTAAGAGAAAAACTGCGTATGGATATATTTGGCGTTATGCCAATAAATAAATATATCACCAGGTCGCCCAAGCGACGATAAATATCTTGGTTATCGCACTTAAATGTTAGCACGATATAAACTAGCGAACATTAATAAAATCGCAAAGGAGATAACAGATGATGAAACGTAATAGTAATATCAAAAACTCCAGCGAGGATAGCCCAATTGGCTGTTTGAGGTCCTAAGCAAGACCTTAAAAGGCTCTGGCAACTAAGTTGCCAGATATTGCGGGGAGAGACAGTTCTCAATCGAGCCTCATAAACTCGACTCCGTGCGGGCAGCACGCACCTCCGCAACCATAGGTTGACACTACCCTCAAAAAGTGCCCCTGACATAGAAAGCACGGATTTAGTCCTTAAACTACCACCGGCTACGTAATCCAATTTTATAAAAATTGTAGTAGATATGTGGCAATACAAGCGGTTTAGATAGTCTGGTTAATAAAAATACAAGCGAAGTAAAGGACATTTAAAGATTCGCTTAATAGGGAACCATATAACTGATAGCGATAGCTAAAAGGCTTGGCTACGGGGGTGAATATGGCTGGCGAAAAGATACACTACCTTTCCTATATATTAGTAATATGTAGGGAAACAAAAGAAGATTTACTATGAGGTTTCTTTTACATCCCAAGCCAAAGTAATTTGTTTGGTTTTGTTTTTCTTACCTCATATTTTTTATTATTATTTGGTGCTCTAAGCCTAATCGGTAAGGCAGATGCCTGCTAAGCATCGAGTAAGTCGGTTTTTCCGGCTGTCCCAGTTCAAGTCTGGGGAGCATCGCCATTAAAGTAGCAAGGTTGAAGCGAATATGGAAACGGAAAATCCAACTAATCTATTTAGTGTCAAATCCGAGATAACCGTAAGCCTTAATCGTAGAAAGGCATTTATATGGCAGAGTATCTCGCCCGGCGGTGAGCCTAGTCTTGAAAACTAGTGGTACCAGGGATGGTATGGGGATCGACACCTCACTCTGTCGCCATATATAAAAAAGATGAAAAATGGGTAAAGTTTATAATTTAAAATATCATTATAGGAGAATAATATGAATTTTAATGATAAATATGATGGTAATAAAAATGCGGCATTACGAGATGGATTATTAATTAGTAAAGAAATTGGCCTTTGTATTTGTGGAAAACCTACAAGATATATAGACATTAACTATGAAAGTTATGTTTGTAGTGAAGAATGTCGTGATAGATGGGCAAATGAAGTATATTGATATATATTAGTATTTACGGCCTTTTGAACCAGAAGATGAAATAAATAATATTATTTGTGTATCTAACTTTTAGCCTTGTAGCATATGCGGGCATCCTACTTGTTATGCTGAAATTAATTATGAAAGTTATTTTTGTAGTGAAGAATGTTTATAGCAATTTGAGGACAATATAAAATTTTCTTAATTATTATTATTGGTTTACTGGACCTTATAAAGATGAATTAATATGAATAAATTACTTCATAATTTATTCTAAACGCTGGTGTGGCGCAATCGGTAGCGCAAGTGATTTGTAATCACTAGGTTGCAGGTTCAAGTCCTGTCACCAGCTCCATAAGAATTAGTGTAAGAAATATATAGAGTAAATAAGTACGTAATTATTAAAATATATATTTGTCTTATAGAGAAGATGCATATTCTTTATAAAATGTCAGCACGCTGCCAATGGTGGCAGTAGTCCGGTAGAAATCCGAGGTTCTTAACCAAAACTCCTGGCTAACGAAATTGATAAAAAGCACCTGATATAAAATGCGGTGTTTGGGAGTAATAGAAAATAAAGTAGGGAATATCTATTAAATAAAATATAGGAGAAATAATTATGAAGTTATTATTAACTTTTATTATCATTTCTGCTATAAATGTAATCTTTTCAACAACTCGTTAGATATTAACAGTTAATGGTGGCAAATGGGTTGCGGCATTAGCTTGTGCTATTTATAATGCTTTTAACAATATATTAGTTATTTATACAGTTGCTGATTTCCCATTATGGGAAAAATGTTTAATTACATTTATGTGTAATTTAATTTGTGTATTTATTGTAAAAACAGTAGAAGCTAAACGTAAACCAGTTTCTATGTGGAAATGTGAACTTGCACTTCCAAAAATTTATTATGTAAATCCTAGTAGAATTAAAGAAATGATAGAAAATAAAAATATAGATTGCGTTTATGGTGAAGTTGGTAAAAAAGTAATTTTTAATTGTTATTGTGATACCAAACATCAAGTTAGTTTTTTAAAGAAAATTTGTAAATGGTATAATGGTAAAATGTCTGCTTATCAAAGTGAGCAGGTATGGTAACTTTCGGGGAATAAATCCCCTCAAGTTACCAAAAATATAGTTATATGCGTCTGTAGTTCAACGGCTAGAATAACAGACTTCCAATCTGTGGATGTGGTTTCGACTACCATCAGGCGCTCCATTAAAGACATAGTCAGCAAATATTTATCAAACTTGATATTATGATATAGTGTCTTGTAATATGTAGGTCATTTAAATATAGTAGTGGCGTTTAGGCAAAGAATACTTAGAAATAAACTGTGGGGAGAATGTAAAATCCCGCCGAGTCACTACTATTTTTTTATTTTTAAGGAGAATTATATTATGACGCTTGATGAAGCAATAGAACATCTTCAAGACAAATTTTATGAAGACAATTGGTCTTGTGAAGAATGTCGTCAAGAACATTTACAACTTTTATATTGGTTAATGGAATTAAGAGAACGTAGAGAAGTTGGAGATAAATT
>JAEEGL012835897.1_pt1 | contig 17782 bp, 18 predicted proteins | sample 9134231 | NCBI WGS metagenome assembly JAEEGL01 (sample SAMN16246548, study PRJNA631951) | gut metagenome | biome: gut microbiome; feature: rumen; material: fiber-attached | host: Bos | place: Iran: Karaj | collected 2018-10 | reverse complement strand
GAAATGAACATCTCTCGTGTTGAGTACTATTTCGCAGAAATGTTATCAATTCTAGAGATGCCAAATCAAGATGAATGGGTTGTAGAAGTTGTTTCTTCTGGATGGCCAAGTGACCCAATTCATTTAAAGAGTGGAAAACTTAAAATACCACCAAACTGTTGGTATATAGGAACAATCAATAACGATGACTCAACATTTATGGTTACTGATAAAGTTTACGACCGTGCTATGCCAATAGATATTAACGATAAAGGTCAAGTATTTGAACCTACTTCTGTACCAGCACAAGATATTAATTATTCATATTTAAATAAGTTATATCAAGAAGCTATAGAAACTAATCCAATGAGTGATGAAATGTTACAAAAGATTGAAGAAATGGATGATTATGTTATCCAACACTTCAGAATTGCCTTTGGTAACAGAATTGTTGCTCACATGAAGAAATTTGTACCAATTTATATGGCATGTGGAGGAGAAGAAGTAGATGGGGTTGATTACTTTATAGCAAGAAAGATACTTCGTAAGTTTGAACAATTAAATATTTCATTTATTCGTGATGAAATAGATGGATTTGTAGATTTCTTGAATAAAGAATTTGGTCAAGATAAGATGAAAGAATGTATAGAATATGTGCTAAGACTTAAGAAATTAGCATAGAAAGGATAAAAAGGGTATTATGCAAGATGATTTAAAGATAATTAATTTGTATAGAAATTCTGATGCTTCTAAAGTAGATAAATTTGATGCATCTCTAAAATCATCATATTCAATAGCTGCAAATTATGAAAAAATTGAAGCTGATTTTGGTTGGTTAGATATAATGGAAGATACAATTAAATATCTTGATAATATCCTTAGAAATCCAAATAGATTTATCATTAATGATGAAGAAATTGTTAATGTTGAACAAGCTAGACGTATTACTGTAGAAAGTATAAAACATCTTGCAAAACACACTAACTATATTCAAGAAATTGAAGCTAATGGAGATGTTAAACCATCTAAAGTATTAAATATAAATAAAGATGAAAGTTTTAATACATATGAAAACAGATTAATATATACTTTAATAAATAATATGAAAACATTCATAGATTTTAAAGAGAGTAAAAATATAACTGCATCTTCATTAAAAGATGAAAAGAAGTGTGAATATACAGGAGTTACTAAGATAGGAACTGAAAAAATTAGTTATAGTTTTGTTTTAAATGCTAAAACAAATGTTGATAAAAAAGATGGTTTTAAAAATGGTATGAGTGTTGAGCAAAGAATCGCTAGATTAAAACTAAGAATTAGTGATTTAACAAATATGCCTGTGTATGTTTCTCTTGCAAAAGAACACGTTGCTAAGGTAATACCACCAATTAAGAAAACAAACTTAATTTTAAAGAATACTAACTTTCAATATGCAATGAAATTATGGGATTTTATACAAAACTATATTAAAGATGATGATACTGTAATAAGGGATAAAAGGGTAATTGAAGAAGATGTGAGACTAAAAGAAATGTTAGATGATGCTTTTTTGTTAAATTATTTAGCAGTATCAAGTATCAATAATAATGAAGATGAATTAGATACACAAGCTAGAGCAGAAGCAGTTGAAAGTTTAACAAATAAAATGATTGAAAAAATTGTTCAATTGAATGCAGATTTACCTGTTGATAAGATGTTAGAATCAATAGGTGAAAAAATAGCTGTTGTTAAGAATAAGAAAGAAGCATCACTAGCAGAACTAGAGAAAAAATATAATGAAAGAATTCAATTATTTGTTGATAAGATTAATGAATTTAGTTTTAGGTGATGCATATGAAAAAATTAAGAGAACTTAAAGAAAAAATAGAGAACAATAAGCCTTTACACATAATTATTAGCATAATTAAATTTATAGTGTATGCTTTTTTAGTATTGCTTTTAATAACTATATTGGTTCAAAAACTATCTCAAAATAAAAAAACTATTGGTGGATTTATGATATTTACAGTAGCATCAGGATCAATGTCAGGTGAATATGAAATAGGTGATATTATTGTTACTAAAACAGTACCAGAAGAAGAATTAAAAGTTGGTGATAATATCACATATATAAGTAGGGCTAATGGGTATGATAATATTACTGAAGGTATGGTAATAACACACAAATTAATTAGTATAGATGAAGAAAGAGGAGTTAAAAAATATACTACTCAAGGTATAGTAAATCCAATTCCTGATGTTCCAATTACATTTGATCAAATATATGGTAAAGTTGTTTATAAAACAGCAATACTTAGTTATATAGGTAGAATAATAAACAATAAGTATGTTTATTATATTTCATTTATAGTTATAGGATTAATTGTATCAATTGAAGTAGTTGCAGCTATATTTGAATCTAAGAGAGAGGATGATGATGCGGATGAGTGAAAAAAAGAAAAGTCAATCATTCTTTCTAAGAGTACTAAAAAAAATAAAAATTAGTCATTTAGTAATATTAGCATTATTATTGATAGGTAATACATATGCATGGTTTATATATATAGATACAGTTAGTAATAGTGTAGATGTACATATTAAAGCATGGAATATTGATTTATCTGATGATCAAGGTACTGTTACTGATACAGTAACTGTATATGTAGATGCTGTATATCCTGGAATGACTACATTTGAAAAAGAAATAGTAGTAAGTAACTATAGTGATTTAAATGCTACTGTTACTTATGATGTATTATCTGTAGAAATAATGGGTGAAAAAACATATTCAAGTGAAGGTAAAGCAGAATATGGTCTTGCAACTTCAGTAGATGATCCATCAAGTGCAGAATTAATAAGAATGTTAGAAGAAGATTATCCTTTTATAATATCATTTGATTTAGATAATCCTCATTTAGAAGCTGTTACAGGTGTAGCAACATATACAGTAACAATTGCATGGAGTTATGAATCAGGAAATGATACTCTTGATACATATTGGGGTGAAAGAGCATATACATTTATAAATGAAACCGTCGATGAACCGTGTATAAGATTAGATATCAAAATAAAAATACAACAAGATGAACAATAGTTGTTATTATTAGTAGTCTTGTTGTATTTTATTTGCTTTAAATTATTGTTTTTGAATTACATTTAAATTAACTTTAAATGCTGCCATACCATTTTTAGTAGCGATTGTATCTTCAGCATTATCCATTGTTTGAGTTTGAGTATCATCATTCCATTCAACAAAGAATCTGATTGAAGTAACTTTATCAGTAGCATTTACAAGTACATCATCAGTAATATTATTTCCTATAGTATATACATAGTTAACTTCACCAATTGTATATTTAGTAATAACTAAGTCATCTACATCATTACCATCAGCATAATCTATGTTAAGCGTATAAGTATAAGATACATCAGTTCCAGTACCATCAATTACTATATCAAAATAACCTTCTGATGTAGGAGCTATAACATCTTCTTTAATATTTGTTGTTCCTTCAAATACTGGAACTATTAAATTAGTAAAATTGGAATTTTCTTTAACATCTTGAGTATTAACTAAAATATTCCATCTAGCAATAGTAAAACTTGCATCTGTTTCTGCAGTAGTAACATATTTAGCATATGTTGCTTGCATTAAAGACACACAATAAAATAGGCATATCAAAGCTACAAAAAATAAAATTTTCTTTTTTATTTTCATAAACTAGACTCCTCCCATTCTATCTTTAATTTAATTATAGGTATTTTAAAGGGGTATTATCAACGAAGAAAACATAATTTTACTATCATATTTACACTTTTAATATACATTTTATAGTGATATAATTATGTATAGTAAGATAGGTGACATATGAAGAATTTTATTAATGTTTTAAAAGAAAAAAATATAGGAGCAGGATATCTATATTTTTATATACACTTTATAACAGAAGTAGTATGTTTTTATTTGTTATATAGAATACATGGAAATTCATATTTATTATGGATACTTCCATTAGTTTATGATGCATTAGCTTTTGTTCCACAATCAATATTTGGTTATTTTAATGATAAATATCCAAATGTTAATTTAGGATTATTGGGTGTATTATTATTAACCATATCGTTACCTATATATTTTATTCTTCGTACACCTTATTTAGCAATTATTCTATTATGTATGGGTAATTGTTTATTACATGTTAATGGTGCCGAAGTAACACTACGAAGTTCAAATGGAAAAATGGCTAGTCCAGCTATATTTGTAGGCGGTGGATCATTTGGAGTAGTAACTGGAAGATTACTTGCTGGAACAAATATAACATATTTATTATTAGTAGTTTTTTCATTAACAATGATACCTTTTATTTTATTAGCAGAATATTATAGAAAAGATACATTAGAAGATAAAAACCCATGTAAAAACTTTAATTATTATGATAAAAATGTAAATGTTAAATTAGTTATATTATTTGCTGTTTTAATAGTAATAGTAAGAGCATATATGGGATATGGTATACCAACATCTTGGAATAAAACTACTTTAGAAACTATTTTATTATTTAGTTTCATGGGGGTAGGTAAATGTTTAGGTGGAATAATGGTAGATTTAATAGGTATTAGAAAAACAGCTATATTAAGTGTAGTGTGTGCTTTACCATTCTTATTATTTGGAGATCAAATAATGTTTATTTCATTATTTGGAATAATGTTATTTAGTATGACTATGGCTATTACATTAGCAATATTAGTTTCAACATTAAAGAAAAATCCAGGATTAGCTTTTGGTCTTACAACAATAGGTTTATTCCTAGGAACTGTTCCAATATTTTTTATAAAATTTACAACACTTTTAGCTAATTGTATATTGATAACTGTATTAACAATTATTTGTTTATATATGGTGTTAAAAATAACTCCTAAGGAGGCTAAAAATGATAGAAATTAAAATGACAAGTGAATTATTTAATGCTGTTAAAGAACCACTATTAATTACAACATTTATAGTAATATCAATTATATTTGTAACAGCATATTTTGTTTCAAAGGAGGTAAAGAAATAATGTTAGATATGATGCCGGACGCTTCAACTATATTGTTGTCTAGTCCATTATTTGTATATAGTTTATCAGCTATTATTATTGCAATAGCAGTAATAATAACTATAAAGTATATTAATAAGACTAAAGAAGAGGAAAAAAGTGATAAAAATGAGAACATTGAAAATAAAAACAATTAAAGTTTTATTAACAATTATTTTATTTGTACCACTTGTAGTATTAGCTGATGGTGGAGGACCAATATTTGTACAATATGATGCTTATATTAGTGATAAAAGTGGTGCATATCTTTACCAACGTTCATCAGAGGAAAGTAGTGTACTAACTAAAACATCTACTTTATTAAAATACAATACTCAAATAAGAGTAGTATATGAAAGTGAAGTAAATGATAACGAATATTATGCTATGATAGAATATCAAGATGATAATAATGAAAGTGCTGAAGAAGATACTTATTATGATTTTGATACAGCATATTATGTTAATTTAAGCAGGATATCTCCTTTAAAAGATGAATTAACTTTCAGTGATTTACAAAAAGAATATTTTACTAGTGATGAAATGAGTAAAATGAATTTTAAAGAAGCTCAAGGTTCTGAAGATGATTATAGTAAAAAATATGTAGTTAAAGACACTACATTATATAAAGGACCATCATTAAAATATAAAGAAAAAGATATTAAAGCTAAAGCAAATGATATAGTAATATCTAAAGCATATGTAGAAGGTTGGTACTATATTGAAAATGAAAATTACTATGGATGGGTAAAAGATGATTCAGAATTGGCATATGAAACATCAAAACATTGGTTTTTAGAAGACACACCTTTATATGATTCATATGATTTAAAAAATAAAGTAGAAGATATTATTCCAAAAGATACTATTATAGATAAAGATATATATTTATATTATTATGAGACTAAATCTGATGAAGATAGAAGAGTATTAGTATTACGATATAATGATAAATATTTATGGGTAGATATGGATAATATATTGTATGCTGAAGAAAATGATTATGATAGTAGTTGTATTTTAGTTAAAGATGTACCAACATATTCCTCAGTAACAACTGATAAATCAAATGGAACAATTAAAAAAGGAACAGCTATTACTAGAACATTTGAAGGTTGGAAAAGAGAAAATGGTCAAATTAAAAATAGTGCATATTATATTGAATCTAAAAAAACTTGGGTAAAAGATATTGATAATAAATTAGCTTGTATGAATAATTTGGATGGTTTCTGCCGTACAGGTGTATCTTTGATTAATGCAAAAGATGTACCATTACTTGATGATATAGATGGTGAAGAAATAATTACTTTACCTGCAAGTACAATTATAACGAAATGTTATCAATATTCTACTGATGAAGATGAATATATTTACATTAGTTATAAAAATAAAAACTATTGGGCTGAATTGGATTATAATATTTTTGATTATGAAAGTGATAAAGAAGATGGAACTCAAACTCTAGAAACAGATAAATATGTCTATGATAAACCAGATGGAACAGCTAGTGATACAAGCATACCAGCGGGAACATCTTTATGGTTTAAATATGAATATAATGATAGAAAAACTAAAGCAAGATGGTATTATGTTGAAAATAAAAAATATAGTGGATGGATTTTATCTGAAGAAGGAGAAGATACTGAAGTAAAAGAAAAACTTGATAAAAATGAAGAATTAAAAAATGAAACAACAGATTCTCTAGTAAAAAATAATGAACCTGATGTAGTAGAGATAACTAATAAATTATCTAATAAAGATAATATTATAATAGGTGTTATTACTACCGTAATTTCGTCACTATTTATATTAGCATTAATATTATTAATAAATAAAAATTCTAAAAATAAAAAAGAAGAAAATAATGAGGTGGTTAAAGATGAAAAAGTTAGTTAGTATATTATTGATAACACTTTTATTATTTCCTTTTATAGTATTAGCTGATGGTGGAGGACCAACATTCGCACCATATGAAGCATATGTAACTAGTAAAGATGGTGCTAGTTTATATTATGAAAAATATACTTATGGTGAAGGAACTTCATATGTAAAAACAACAACAGTTCTTGACTATAATACAAAGATTACAATAGAAGATGAAATAGAAGTATCTGATGGAGTTATATATGGAAATATAGAATATGAAGAAGAATGGTATTATATTAATTTAAAAAATGTAAAACCATTAAAAGAAGAATATACTTATGATGATTTAAAGAAAGATTTTTCTGAATATACTGATTATGAAGGTGACAATAAACTATTCTATAATGATAGTGTAATTCTTGCTGAAGATGCTGCTATATGGAAAGGGCCTTCTACAAATTATGCAAAAACAGATACAATTGTTAAAAAAGAAGAAGTAATAAAAAGAAAAGCTAATATAGGATATTGGACATATGTTGAAAGTAGTTATGGTTCTGGATGGATTCATAATGAAGATGAAATTGTTATGGAAAAATTTGATCATACTTTATGGGCAATCGCACCAATACCAACATTTAGTAGTCATGATATTTCAAATAAAGCTAATGTTTCAGACGTAGTAATACCAAAAAATCAAAAGTTTGATAATGTATATGAATATGATGCATATGATGAAAAAGAAGATGTATGGATTAATTTGTATAGAATAGAATATGAAGGAAATATCTATTATATAGATGCTGATGATGCATTAATGGCTTTATCAACAACTTATGGTGAAAATAGACTTACTTTTGATAAAACAGATTGTTATGATGAAATAAATGGTACAATTATTGCTGAAATACCAGCAAATACTAAAATAAAAGAAAAATACTATGCAGTTAATGATAATAAAAATGGTTATTATAATGGTAAACTTAATGGTGATGAGTGGATTTATATTGAATACAATGGTAAAGAATATTGGATAGTTGAAAGTGGTAATTCTATTAATTTCTTTGAAATAGCGACATATATTGATGATAAGATAATTTTAACTGATGATGTAGAAGCATCAACAACATTTGATCATAATCATGAACATCCAGATATTACTATTCCAGTTAATACACAATTTGATGGATATTATAGAGCTGATGTAGCATATTATGTTAAATATGAGGGAAAAAATTATTGGTTAAATACAACTGAAGGTGAAGTAAGTCAATATATAGGTGATGATTGGAGTGAATATGAAACAAGTAGAGATTTACATCTATATGATAAACCAAATGGAACACAAAAAGATGTTGTAATACCAGCAGATACAACTATTGATATTAGGTATGAATATAGCGAAGAAACGGGTGATAATCATACTGTATATTGGTATTATGTTGATACTAAAAAATATAAAGGTTGGATTAATGAAAATGAAAATGAAATGTCTGATTTCAGAGAAGAATTAGCTAAAAATCAAGTTAATGAAACAGTAATGGATAGAGAAACAAAAGTTAGAATTAAACCAACAACTAATACAAAAAAGAATATAGAACCAGAAATAGTTAAAAAAGATAATTCTTTATCTAAGAAAGAAATGATAGTAATTTGTTCATTATCTGCTGTTATATTATGTTTAGCTATAACTGTAATAATTCTTCTTATTAATAAAAAGAAAAAAGTAGCAGTTAAAACTGTAGAAACAGCTCCAGTTGTTGAACAACCAAAAGAAGATACAACTAATAATGTAGAAACTAAACAAGAAGAGAATAAAGATGCCTAGTATTAGTTTTGCATTATATATGCTTATTTGTTTAGTAGCTACAATAATAGTAGAATTAATAGTAGCTTTAATATTAAAAGTTAGAACTAAAATGGATATAATTAATATAATATTAGTAAATATGTTAACAAATCCATTACTAGTTTCTACTGTTAATTTAATAAGTATTAATTATGGATTAAAAATATCATATATATTTTTATTTATATTTGAAGTATCTGTAGTTTTTATAGAAGGATTCATATATAAAAAATATTTAGATTATAAAAGTATTAATCCATATTTATTATCATTTATATTAAATTTAAGTTCATATTTATTTGGACTATTAATAAATTTATTTATATAGTTTACATTAAAAGTTGCTTAAAGCAACTTTTTTATTATATTTATGTTAAAATCTATATATAGGAGATAATTATGGAAATAATCGATTTATATGATGAAAATGGTAATAAGTTAGATAAAACATATTTAAGAGGAGATAGGTCCTATAAATTTAAAAAAAATGAACACATTCCTATTGTAATTATATATATGGAAAACAGTAAAGGTGAATTTTTAATACAAAAAGCATCTAAAGAAAAGGGAAGTGTTTATTCATCAACTGGTGGTCATGTTGATGCTGGAGAAGAAATAGATGCAGCTATTATAAGAGAAGTTAAAGAAGAAATAGGAGTAGATATTGACATAAAAGAAGTTAAATATTTAGGCCATATTATTACAGGGACACCTATTAGATTCTTATATTATTTAAAGAAAGATATAGATATTAAAGAATTTAAACCTGATAAAGCAGAAGTTAAATATGTAAAATATATGAGTGAAAATGAAATAAATAACTTGATAGCGGAAGGTTTATTCTTAGAAAGTCATGCTATATGTTTTAATAAGATATTAGAATATAAACAAAAAGGAATTATATAATGAAAAAATCAAGTTATAGTTTATTTGAAATAATATTAGTAATAGCAATAATAGGGTATTTTGCTTATAGTAGTTATTATAAAGAAGAAATTATTGAAGGCAATGATCCAATTGTTAGTTATGAAAAATCAAATATTCCGGATTATATTAATGAAAGTTATATATTTATTGATAATAATGAACCTAATTTTAAAGATGAAGAAAAAAATACTGAAACCTTTGAAAAATATAGTGAATTAGATAGTTTAGGAAGATGTGGTGTTGCATATGCTAATTTATCATATGAATTAATGCCAACTGAACCAAGAGGAAATATTAGTTATATAAAACCTTCTGGATGGAGAATATCTAAATATAGTTGGATAGAGGGTGAATATCTATTTAATAGATGTCATTTAATAGCTTATTCACTAGCAGGAGAAAATGATAATGTTAGAAATCTAATAACATGTACTAGATATTTAAATGCAACAACTATGCAAGATTTTGAAATACAAGTTGCTAATTATATTAGAAAAACAAAGAATCATGTTTTATATAGAGTAACTCCAGTATTTGAAGGGGAAAATCTTATTGCTAAAGGTGTACAAATGGAAGCTTATTCTGTAGAAGATAATGGAGAAGGTATTAAATTTAATGTATTTGCATATAATATTGAACCAAAAGTAAAAATAGATTATTTAACTGGAGAAAATAGTTTAATTGAAGAAAACTAGATTTTTATATAAAAAAAGTATATAATTGACTTGTGGAGAAAAAAGAATGATAAAGAAAGCTAATAAATTTATACATTCTAAAAAGTTTAATGATTTTTTAGAAAAAGTTAGAGATTTTTTTGTAGATAATAAACATATAATTATGCTATGTGTTCCATTTATATTAATGGATATTTTTACTATGCTTTTTATTACAAGTATCAATTATACAAATTATAAAATATATGCTCCAATATTATTTAATGTATGTTGGATAGGTTTATTTGTTGGATTATCACTTAGCTTTAAAAAATGGATAGGAAAAATTATATATATTTTAATAAATCTATTATTTTTAACCATATTTATGGTAAATAATGTGTATTTTTCTATAATGAATACATTCTTTGATTTTAGTTTAGCTAATTCAATGGGTGAGGGAGCTCCATATATAATGGATGCATTAAAGTCATGTAATCCATTTGTTTATGTAGCATTTATAATAATAGTTATTTCAATAATATGTAGTTTAAAAAATTTCCCAGTTGTAAAAGAGAATAATTATCCATTACTTGGAATTGTAGTTGGATCATTTATTGTATTACATTTATTAATACCAGTTACTTTAGGTCGTGTAAATAAAGAATTAACTTGGTCTAGTTGGAGAAATGCAAGAAATATATATGAAACATTTAATGATAGTAATAAAGGTATAAAAGTGTGTGGATTATTTGAATATAATGTAAGAAGCTTCTATATTTCATTCTTAAAACCAGAAGTTGCAATTACAGAAGAAGATTTAGAATTTTTAGATAGTTCATATGTAGAAGAATTGAATCCTCAAAATAAATACACAGGTAAATATAAAGATAAAAATTTAATAATAATTCAATTAGAAGGTATGGATAGCTGGATTATTAGTAAAAATGATACTCCGACTATTCATAATATGATGAATAATAGTATTAATTTTACTAAACATTATAGTTTCTATAATGGAGGAGGTAGTACATTTAATAGTGAATTTGCTATTAACACAGGATATGTAACACCATTCTCTTATATAAGAAATGCTTATACATTTAATAAAAATAGTTTCCCTAATACATTAGCTAAAATATTTAAAAATATGGATTATACAGTTAATGCATTCCATATGAATACTGGAGAGTATTATTCAAGAAGTGTTAATTATGCTAACTGGGGATATGATAATTATTATAGTTTAAAAGAAGTAGGTAAATATTCAGGTGGAACTCATGAATTAGATAGAAATCTTATATTAGATGAAACATTCAGAGATTTAATGTTACCAACTGATAAAAAATTTGTTGATTATTTAATTACTTATTCAGGACATTATCCATTTACAAATACAAAAGGTGTATGTAAATTACTATATAATGAAGATGTTGAACGTGAAATGAATGAAACAGGATCTCTAGAACCACCTGAGTTTGTAGAGATGGATGAAGAAGAATGTGTAAGAAGACAAAATAAAGAAACTGATGACATGATGAAATTACTACTAGAAGCATTAAAAGAAAGAAATTTATATGATAATACAGTAATAGTAGTAATAACAGACCATTATTTATATACAATAGATGATCAAACAATATTAGAAAGATATAAAAATACATCAAATAATTTAATAAATAATACACCATTCTTTATATGGACTAGTAAAACAAAGAAAACTAATATATCAGAAGTAACAACTCAATTAAACGTTTTACCAACAGTACTAAATTTATTTGGAGTAGAATTTAATAAGAATAATTATATTGGAGTAGATGCTTTAGCTAATAAATATAGTGGAATTGCATTCTTTAACGATTATAGTTGGTATGATGGTAATGTATATGTAGACAATGGTGAAGTAACAAATGATAAAAAGATTAAACCAGAGAAACTACTTGAAAAGAATGAATATGTTAGTTACTTGATAAAAAAGAATGATTTGACATTAAAATACAATTATTTTAGAAAATCTAATGATTAATCATTAGATTTTTTAATTGAAATTAAATATATAAAATAGTACAATATTTATAGTAGGAGGCTACTATGGAAAATGAGAATAAAAATGATAGTCAAGTTGTAGAACCAAAACCTGTTGTTGAAGAACCTACTGCAGTTCCAATAACTCCAGTTTCTAATGTTAGTCAAGAAGTGCCTACACAACCAATGGAAATTAAGACAGAGGTGTCAACTGTACCTGAGCAAGTTCAACCTGCTGTACAACCAACTCAGCCAGTACAAGCACAGTCAGCTGCTCCAACTGTACAAACTACACAACCTGTACAAGCAGCACAACCACAAGCACAACCTACAGTTAACAAACAAGAACCACAAGTACAAGTTATTATGCAGCAAAATGATAATAAACAAAAGAAAAAAATGGATAAACAAACTTTATTTAGAATAATAGCTGCATCAGTAATAGTTTTAGGTATAGCAGTATACTTTATATTCTTTCATAAAGTAGAGAAACCAACTGATGAGGGTGATCCTAAGAGTGTTACTACTGCATATTTTCAATATTTAGTTGATGGAAGATACCGTGAAGCTATAAAATATGTTTATTTACCAGAAGATAGTTATGTTACTGAAGATGATTATTTTATGTTTACTCAAAGTAATAGTAATTTTAAAGATATATTGGGTAATGGTATTAAAGATATTAGAAAAACTTCTAAAACTGAAACAAAAGCGGTATATATAGTATCATTAAATAATGATAGAGATTATACAGTTAATCTAGATATGCTAAGTGATGGTAATTGGAGAGTTATAGTAGAAGACTTATATTTAGAGAATTGGAAAGTAGAAGTACCTGGATCTTCAAAATTATATATAGATGGATCATTAGTTCCTAAGAGTTTATCAAAAGCTAATGATAAAGGGCATGATGTATATACTATTCCAGCTATTGGACCATATAAAAAAGAATTTAAAGTAGAAACTTCTTTTGATGAGTTAACTAAAAAATTTGAAGTAGCAGGAAGTAATAGCGGAGAAGAAATAAAACTTGAACTAAAAAAAGAGGATGAAATAAATAGTGCACTTGCATACATAAAAGAAATGTGGAATGGAATGTATAAAGATTATGTAGATGGTACACCAAATAAAGATGTTTTAGTAAAATACTTTGATACTAACTTTAAAGAAGCTGATATGAAAACAGCTTTTAAAGAAAATTTTGATAAACTATCTGGAATAGGTAATAAACAATATACATATAAAGATGTTGAAATGGAAAGTGTTATAGTAAATCCAGATAAAAAACAAATGATAGAGGGAAATAATGTTATAAGAATTGAATTTGGATATAAACTAAATACAACAGTTGATTATATTTATGAAGGTTCAAAAGATGTAACTAAATCAATGACAAGATATTCTTCTATTAAACTAACTAAAACAAATGATGGTTATAGAATAAATGAAATAACTGATGATAAACTATTTAATTATTTAAAATATACAGTTCAAGAGTATTAAAAAAGAAGTCAAATGACTTCTTTTTATAATGGATATTGTTTTTTAAACATAAATATAGCAAATGCTAATATTAATAAAGTATAAAATATTTTAATTAATATCATTAAAAAATTAACAATTTTTTTATTTTTAATATGTTTATTTAAAAACTTCTCTGGTTTTTTAATAAATGTAGTAGCAAAACCTTCATTATAGAATTGTTTTATATATTCTTTCATTTAGAAGCACCTACCTTTTTTAAATCATCAATAGTAACTTTACTTTGATGAGGTATAGGTTTCCATTCAACTTTTTTAAATACAGCTACATATGTAGTATATCTACCTATAATATCAAAAGTTGGCCAAGTTAATGTAAATAATAATTTATCTTTTAAAGACATCTTTTTAATTCTAGCATCTTCAATTATGAATAAATATATAGCCATTAACATATTTGAAAAATATGCTCCTAATCTATATAATAATCTAAACCATATAGTAATTAACATACCTACAAATAATGCTTTGATTCCAGGACCAATATTAATATTTAAAGCAAATACTTTTCTAAGAGCAGTTGCTAAATAATTTCCTCCAGAGAATACATTAACATTATTAATACCATTTGTATATGTATAAAAACCATAAATAATAACTGAGAATAATAACCATCTACATACATTAATAAATGCAAGAGGTGTTAATTGAACAAGAGTATCAAAAGATGCAAATCTATGTCTAATAGATTCAACTATATCTAACATAAACTCTTTAAATGTTCTATTTTTCTTTCTTTTATGTTTATAATTATTCCAATTTGTTTTTAAAAATAATTTACCAAAGAATATATTAATAAATAAGTAAGGACCTGATTCTGCAAAAGCTTGTAAATGTCCTTTAGACCATCTAAGTCTTTGTCTAAGAGCAATTTTTAAACTAACGGGTTGTTCATCAAAAAATTCAGCTTCATCTTGATAAGTAATTTGATATCCTTGAGCAACTGCATCAGCTGTTAAAGCTCTATCTTCTGTAAGACTTGTATAGTGCCATCCATTTTTAACTATTTCATTTGTAAATAGAAAACCAGTTCCTTGAATATTAGTAGCAAGTCTTAAAACACTTCTTGCTCTATGATTAGTTCTAATAGATCTAATCCAGTGTAGAGCATATGTAGATGCTACCCAGTTTTCATCAAAATTCTTAGTATTCCTATATGAAGTAATAATTTTACATCCAGCATCAAAAGCATCATTCATTTTACTTAAATAATTACTTTTTAATAAGTTATCAGCATCAAATATAAAAAAACCCTCAAAGTTTTCAACACCATAATCTTTATCTATATTTTTAAATAAGAATTGAAGAGCAAAACCTTTAGTTTTATGTTTATCATCAAATCTTTCATAACATATAGCACCTTTACTTCTAGCAATTTCAGCAGTATTATCAGTACAATTATCTGCTACTACAAATATTGTATATTTATCACTAGGATAATCTTGTTTATTAATACTATCTAATAAGTTACCAATAACATATTTTTCATTTCTAGCTGCTATACATATTCCATATTTATGATATTCCTTGGCGGGTTTAAACTTTCTTGTAAAAAACATTCCAATTACAAAATAAAAAGCTTTATGTACAACTATAACACTGAGTATAGTCCCTATAATAGCATTTATTTTAGAACCCAAAGGATAAAAGTCACTTATTGCATTTATTATATTAAGGATCATTTTTTCACCTCAAATAAATTATACCATATTTGTATATTTAAATAAATTTTAAAGAGTATTTTTAATAATAAGTTGAAAAATATAGATAATTGCTGTATAATATATCTTGTTATTTGACACAGGGGTATGGTGTCAATGGTAGCATGCCGGTCTCCAAAACCGTTTGTGAGGGTTCGAATCCTTCTACCCCTGCCATTTGAAAAAATCGTCGAACCTTTTCGACGTTGAGATAAAACTTGATTGAAAAATCAAGTTTTTTTGTTGTAGGAAAGGTTGTGATAGATATGTTAAATGTCGTTAAAGAAAAACTTGAATTAAGTCCTGATTTAAGAAAGAAAATAAATTGGGCAAGTAAATACACTTCCACATCTATTACTCTCGAGAAAGGTGCTTTAATTAAGCTAGAACCCACTAATATTGCTTATGTAGATCCTCACAAAGTTATTATTAATGATATTAAGTTCTTATTCTTCAATGGTGTTGATTGTTTCTATATTAATTCTTTAAATGATAAACATGAGTTTTCAGAACTTGAAACTATGTTTAAAAAGGCTAAGCTACTTGACTTTTAATATAATCGTGATATTATAAATAACCAATGGAAGAGGTATTCTCTAAGATTGGAGGTACATCTATGATTGAGTGCAAATTTAAAATTTATAATATTGATTATAATGAGGAGTCAGTAGTATTTAGACTTTACTAGATACTGTTGACTCCTCTTTTTTCGTTAATACGAAAGGAAATTATGAGAAAAGTAACTCAAAAAGAATTTGAAACAATCCAAGGAGTATTTGAAATAATTGCAGTTAAAGCAATATTTAAACATTTACTCAAAGAAGAATTAATAACACTAAAAGAATATGAAGCATTAATAAAAGGATTAGATGAGAAAATCAATGATGAATTAGTTAAGGGAGGTTTAAAGTGGAAGAACGAAAAATAGCAGGAATTTATATTCGTGTATCAACTGAAGATCAAGCTCGTGAAGGTTTTAGTTTAGGAGAACAAGAAGAAAAACTAAGACAATTATGTGATTATAAGGGTTATGAGATTCATAAAGTTTATTGTGATGCTGGTATATCAGCAAAAGATATGGAACATAGACCTAAGTTTCAAGAAATGCTACAAGATATGAGAGATGGAAAGATCAATTATATTGTTGCATATAAACTTGATAGAGTTACTCGTTCAGTTAGAGACTTAGAAGAACTAATAACTCAACTTGAAAAACATAATACTTATTTAGTATGTGATAGAGATGATGTTAATACTTCTACTGCTAATGGTAGATTCTTTGTAAGAATGTTAACTGTCTTATCACAATTAGAAATTGAAATTGTATCAGAAAGGACTAAGTTTGGAATGGTTGGTGCTATTAAGTCTGGTCATTTACCTGGTGTTAAACCATTAGGTTATAAAAATGATAGCACTAGAAGAACTATCATTGATCCAGCTACTGCTCCAATTATTAAAAGAGTATTTGATTTATATTTACAAGGTAAAACTTATCTACAAATAGCTACTATATTTAATAATGAAAATATCTTAAATAAAAAATGGAGAGATTGTTATATTGAAAAGATTATTAATAATAAAGTATATATGGGAGATTGGGAACAATATAAATCTATTGGCAAAAAAGAAGGACTTGAACCTATTATATATATGAATGTTGTTGAACCAATTGTTCCAAGATATATTTGGGAAGAATGCCAAGCACAAAAAGTTATTAATCAAAGAACTTATACAAGAGATAGAGTTTATACTTTCTTTCAAAAGATTAAATGTCCACATTGTGGAAGAATAATGAAATGCAAAGGTGCTGGTGGAAAGAAAAGAAAGTATGTTTATTATAATTGTGAAAAGTGTCATGAAAATATAAGAGAAACATACATTGAAGAAGCATTTAGAACTTTAGTTGCTGAACTAATTCAATTTGATAATGAGTACAATGATTTGTTCTTGCCACTATTTGCTGATAAAGAGATGTTAATTGATAAATCTGATATAGAAAAAGAAATCATTAAATTTACAAAACAAAAAGAAAGAATTAAAAAAGCATATATGCAAGAAGTTGTTGAGCTCGATGACTTTAAAGAAGATTTAAAACTAATTAATCAAAAACTAGATAGCTTATCTAAACAATTAGAAAATGAAAAAGACTTAAATAGTAGAAATAATTTTAGTCCTGAAAAAGTAATGG
>JAEEGL012016316.1_pt1 | contig 17783 bp, 17 predicted proteins | sample 9134231 | NCBI WGS metagenome assembly JAEEGL01 (sample SAMN16246548, study PRJNA631951) | gut metagenome | biome: gut microbiome; feature: rumen; material: fiber-attached | host: Bos | place: Iran: Karaj | collected 2018-10 | reverse complement strand
GTGTTGAACAGCGCATCCCTGGATTCGTCGTATTTGATGGTGATGGTCGTTTGTGTCTTGTTGAGCAGCACCGGGAACAGTGCGAGAGGCGCGCGTATCGGAAGATCCTCAGAAAGACATCCTATAACGAAGGGATACGCCACATACAGGTCCATGAATCCCTTCTCCCTGTATTCCCTGACAGCCTCCCTCGAGATCTGGTTGAGACGGGTGTAGATCTTGGAATCCCCCTTCTTCTTTACGGTGTTGCATAGAGTGTACTCTCTCTTGGCACCGAAGACGATGTTCATCGGGTCCTCCATCGACGATTCGAGGAGATCGAAGGATCTGCTCTTGCTCAGTCTGGGGTTGTAAAGAAGATAATTCCCCTTTCCGATGTTGACAAGTTTCTTCTCCAGGTCACTGAGGATCGATGCCGCCTTACCGGTGAGGGGAACGCTCTTGGCGGTGTTCCTGATGTATTTCCTGGTGATCTGCAGGAACATCTCGCCGTACTTGTCGGCGAATGTCTCACCGATACCCTTGATGAGAAGAAGATCATTCCTTTTGGCCGGAAGACGTACGGCCATGTCCATCAGCGATTCGTCCGAACAGATCTTCGGTTCCTTGCCGTTCGGTGCCGCGTTCTTCGCGCGCAATTCTGTCCTCAGCGCAAGGAGTTCCGTATATGCCTGCTGTGAATCACCCATCGGATAACGGTATCATGAGCGGATTATTAATTCTGTTTACGAAACGGTCAGAAAGTGAGCAGGGACACACGGGTTACTTATTATAATGAATAACCATTGGGCATCACTCACAACGGCAGAGGGTGCTCCGATCAAAGAGACAAAGGCATGGATCCTGTATGACGTCGCCAATTCGGCGTTCATCCTTTTCGCGACCTCGGTCCTTCCTATCTATTTCAACGATCTGGCACAGGCGGACGGTCTCTCTAGCGAACAATATCTGGCCTACTGGTCGGCTGCTGCCTCCGCTGTGACGGCACTGATGCTCCTTGTTGGCCCGCTGGCAGGTTCATATTCGGACAACAAGAACTGGAGGAAACCGGTTTTCATAACAACAGTGCTGATAGGTGTGATAAGCTGTATCGCACTCGGTGTCCCCAAATGGTGGCTGGCCTTCCTGATCATACTGATAATATGCAGATTGGCGTACGGAGCGAGCATCATCGTATACGACAGTATGCTCACCGACATCGCAACCGATGAGGAGATGGACGAACTGTCGTCCAAAGGATTCGCGATGGGATATATCGGAAGCTGTATCCCGTTCATCATCTGTCTCGCGTTCATCGTGTTCACCGAACTGGTGGATGCAACGCCCAATTACTTCACGTTCGAGGCAACCGTGACAATATCATTGGTGATCACGGGAATCTGGTGGCTCGTGATGTCGCTGCCCTTGTTCAAAGAGTACAGGCAGAGACACTTCAACGAGGTCAGGAACAGGGACCTGAAGGAGAAACTGAACTACGTCAAGGGAACGTTGAAGGACGTCGCCAGCAACCGTGCCATGCTGTTCTTCATCATCGCCTTCTTCTTCTACATCGACGGTGTGAACACCGTCATTGAATTGGCGGTGGCATACGGTGAAGCCCTCGATCTGGGTTCCGCAGGCCTTCTGGGTGCGTTGCTCCTGACGCAGGTCATCGCATTCCCCAGCACCCTCCTGATGAGCAAACTGGCCTACAAGTACGGTACACACAGGATAATCACCACAGCCATCATAGGTTACTTCGTGGTATCGCTCCTGGCCATGATCCTCTCGGAGATATGGCAGTTCTTCGTGCTGGCTGCACTGGTCGGACTGTTCCAGGGAACGCTGCAGGCACTGTCCAGGTCGTACTTCGGAAGGATGGTCCCGAAGGAGAAGACCGGAGAGTACTTCGGTATACTGGACGTCTTCGGGAAGGGAGCGACGATCATCGGAACACTGCTGATAGCCGTACTGATCGAGATGCTGGGCCAGATAAGGATAGTGGCCGTTGTTCTCCTTGTCATGTTCGCAATAGGTCTGGTATTCTTCCGCGCGTCCGTGAAAGAGAAGATTTATGATGCCAACAGCATTAACGGTGAATAACATGGCATCTAGGAATATCGGTGTATCTGGTCCGAAGCACGTACTTTGGTACCGTTTCTTCATGGGGTTCGCCAGGACGTTCCTGCTGCCCTTCGTGAAGATGTTCTACCACATCAAGACCAAGAAGGACAAGAAGGAGAAGGATCTCCCGAGCATTCTGGTCTTCAATCACATCTCCAATTACGATTATCTCTGCAACGTCGACATGTTCCGCCCGTACACCAGGTACATCATCAGCGATGCCATGCTCAGGAACAAGCTCAACGCTTTCGTATTTCCCAAGGTGACGGATTTCATCTACCGCAGGAAGGGCGAGAGGGCCGACGATACCGTGGAATCCGCGAAGCTTACGATCAAATCGGGTGTCTGCGTTGGAATAGCACCGGAAGGCGGAGTCACCAACAACGGCACCACCGAACCCATCAGGTACAGGACAGGCAAACTGATCAAGGAATGCCACTGCGGACTCGTGACATCTGTCGTTTGGGGAGGTTACTTCCTCTACCCCACATGGTCCAGGTTCAAGGCCAAGGGTCCGATGTACGGAAGGATAGTCGGATGCTACACCAAGGAGGAGATAGAGAAGCTCTCCGTCGAGGAGATCAACGAGCTCATCTACAGGGACATCTACTTCAACCAGTACGAATGGAACAGGAAGGCGCGCATCTCCTACAAGCGCAAATGCCGCGCGGAATGGATGGAGAGGGTCGTCAGCATCTGTCCCAAGTGCAAGACCATGGATGCCATGCACAGCGAGGTCGATGACCTGTACTGCACCAAGTGCGGATACAAGGTCACTGTGGACGAGTACGGTTTCTATCAGGGTGATGACGTCATATTCGACAACATGTACGACTGGGACATGTGGCAGAGAAGATACCTGCTGAGTCAGCGTCAGAAATGGTTGGATTCGCCGGATGAGATAATCACCGCGGACGACCACATGACCGTCTCCACGCTGGAGAACAACTTCCCTGTGCTCCTGGACGATGATGTAAGGATCGAGATGACCGCGAAGGAGATCAGGATCATCGGCGAGAAGTTCAGCAAGACCATGGCCCTTGATGACATGTCCGGTGTCGTAGGGGCTATTGCGGACGGTTACGGAATCGCTATCGGTGACGAGTACTACCAGATAAAGGCCTACCGTCCGATCTGGAACGAGAAGCAGCGTTTCATCCGCAAGATCCTCAGGGGCGAATCCATCGGCAGGGATTCAGAGGGCGAGATAGTTTAAACCACGACTCCTTTAATCATCCCGATAAGATGTCCGAACCCGTATTTTGTGCAGGCAAGAGCGCATTGGGAACACCGACGCTGAAGATAGTGAAGTGCCCCAAGTGCGGCGAGGACATAGAATTATTCTCGACCGATGTGAAGGCGAAATGCTACAAATGCGGTTTCGAGGCCTTCAACGACATCAATCTCTGTGTCCAGTGGTGCGAGCACGCCGAGGAGTGCGTGGGAACGGAGATGTACAACAAGCTCGTGAGGTTCCGCGAGCAGGAACAGTGAGATCATGGGGAAGAGATACGGTCTCGGTGTGGATACAGGCGGTACATTCACCGACGCCGTGATCCTGGACCTTTCTGATTATTCTTTAATCGCCAAGGCGAAATCGCCCACGACCCACAGGGACCTCTCGATAGGACTGTACGAATCGGTCAGGAAGGTCTTCGCCAACTGCGATGTCAAGCCGTCGGAGATTTCCATAGCGGGGATATCCACCACTCTGGCGACAAACTCCGTCCTGGAAGGGAAGGGCGAAGATGTAGGTCTTATCTTCATAGGGTGGGACATCAAGAAACCCGTATCGTTCGGGGAGAAGAACCAGGCGTTCATCAAAGGCGGCTACGATTTCAAAGGGAAACTGGTGGCCGATGTGGATATGAAGGAGGCGGAGGAGGCCATACTGAAGGTGTCCAAGGGAGTGGACGCAATTGCCATCTCCGGACTGTTCGCCGTCATCAATCCTTCTCAGGAGAGGGCGGTGAAGGATCTCGCCATCAAACTCACCGGACTCCCTGTCGTCGTCGGTACGGAACTGTCATCCACACTGGGCGTGGACGAACGTGCCCGCACCGCGGTGCTGAACGGAAGGCTGATCTCCATCGTCAAGAGGTTCTTCGACGGTCTCGAGGACACATTCAAGGAGATGGGCATAACCGCTCCGATCATGGTCTACAAGGGCGACGGCTCGGTCATGAGCATCAAGAAGGCAAGGAAGTATCCCGTGGAGAGCGTATTCTCGGGCCCCGCCGCTAGTTCTGTGGGCGGGAGGATAATCTCCGGACTTGACAATTTCATCATGATCGATATAGGAGGCACATCCACCGACGTCGCACTGGTCGATCACGGCATGCCGGAGATCCAGGGCGAGGGTGCTAACATCTGCGGATGGAGGACCCATGTAAAAGCTGTCGATATGTACACCGTCGCACTGGGCGGGGACTCCCTGATCAAACTCCAGGACATGAAGATCGACATGGGCAACGGCATCGTGATTCCGTTCTTCAGTCTGTCGAGGTACAAGAGCTTCAATTTCACCATCGGCCCCGAGAGAGTGATACCTCTGTCGGTGTTCGCTAAGGATAATCCGAAGGTCATCGACAAGATCCGCAGGGACTGTATCTGCGAATACTATCTTCTCGTGAAGGAGCCCGAACCCGGGACAATCACCGACAGATGTGCCAGAGTGGTCAAGACGATGAAGGAGAACGGACCTATAAGCATCCTCGAGATAAGGGAGAGGACCGAGGGTCTGTGGAACATAGATGAAGAGGTACAGTTCCTCAAGGACAGGGGATATGCGGTATTGGCAGGCCTCACACCTTCCGATCTGATGGTCTATCTGGGAGAGTTCGAGAACGGCGATCCCGAAGGTTCGCGTGCCGGCATCGATGCATTGTCCGAGGTCCTGAGGATGAAGCAGCCGAAACTGGTGGAGAGGCTGCTGGATATGATACACACCAAGATCTCCGAAGCCATTCTCACAAGGCTTCTGGATGACAAGCTGGGCAACTGGCATTCCAAGGAATCCATGAAGTTCATGCGCGAGATGACCTCCAGGAAGAATCCCAAGGGATTCACCGTCCTTCCGCGCATAGACGTGCCCATCGTCGGTATCGGTGCGCCCACCAGGTTCCTGATGGGCGATGTCAGCGAGAGATTGGGAGCGGAGACCGTGTTCCCGGAGAACGGGGACGTGGGCAATGCCATCGGAGCGGTGTGCAGCAAGATCGTAGCATCGATGACCGCTACCATATTCCCGACGGAGCAGGAGGGATTCAGGGTCATGGTCCCGTTCTCCGATCCCATCTACCGCGAGAAGCTCGAACAGGCGATGGATGCCGCCCAGGCAAAGCTCAAGAGTCTGCTGACGGATGAACTGAAGGCGGACGGTGCGCAGAACATCGAAGTGATGTTCAAACCCAAGTTCTTCTCCACTTCCGAGGACGGTATATGGTCGCAGACAGAGGTGGACCACGTGGACATCGTGGCAAGAGCAACAGGCGATCCTCGCGGTCTGATGTGATTTGTTTTACTTTAGAATAAAACAGTAAATACGGCAATCCCCATCCACTCGCGATGGTCCCCAAAGCCGCAGAAAAAATAGACGGGCTGTATGAGAAATCCTGTAACGACCCATTCAGCATAACCAGGGAAGACATCCTCTGGATGTTATCATTGGATCCCAAGTCGGAGGAATGCGACTACATGGGCCGCAAGGCAAGGGAACTCGCAAGGGCCAGGGGCAACACAGGCGGCATCGGATCGCCCTTCGGTCTGGACTACCGTCCCTGCAAGGCCAGCTGCAAGTACTGTTCCTTCGGCGAGAAATGGGGTCTCATGAACGACGATTACGAGATCCCCGTCGACGATCTGGTGGCGATGGTCAAGGACCAGTTCTCGAAGGGATTCAGGAGATTCACCATCAGGACCACCGAATATTATCCCGTGGACAAGCTCTGCGAGATCGCGAAGAGGATAAAGGACGAGGTACCCGGCAATTACCCGATTTCCGTGAACACCGGGGAACTCACCACCGAGGAATGCAACAGACTCTATGACGCAGGATACAGAAGTGCCTATCATACGCTGCATCTGAGGGAAGGCATCGATACCCCGTTCCCTCCGGAGAGGCGTCTGGCGACCATGAGGGCGATCAAGGATTCCAAGCTCAATCTCACCAGCGGTGTGGACCCCATCGGCATAGAGCACACCGACGAGGAGATCGCTGATGTGATACTCACGATAAGGGAATTCGAACCTGTGTCGGTCTGTTCCATGAAGCGTATCAATCCCAAAGGGACACCTGTCGGCGACCTTGAGGAAGTGAGCGACGAGAGGATCGCCCAGATCGCTGCGGTATTGAGATACTCGACGAAGGCGAACAACGTGAGCGCCGTGCCTCCGAACCCGATCGCACTGAGATGGGGCGCAGGGAACACCGCCATAGGAACGGGTGCCAACCCCAGGGACAGTGTCCACGACCATTCGAAGGTCGGGGAATGGAGATTCGATCAGATGGAATTTGCTAAGAAGATCGTCGAAGAGGGCTACGAGCTGATGTCCCCGCTCCTCCCCAAAGAAGGGATGGAGCAGAAGGACGGCATCTTTTACACCTACGAGAAATACCCCGGTGACGATCTGAAGGTCGGCGACAAGGTGGAGGATTTCACTCTTGATTCCACCGAGGGCGTGTTCACCCTTTCCGAGAGGGTGAAGAAAGGCCCCGTCCTCCTGTACTTCTATGTGATCAACTTCGGAATGACGTGCACCAATTACATAGCGATGATGGACGAGAAGGCCGAGGATTTCAAAAAGATGAATGTCTCGCTGGTGCATGTGAACTATGACACGGTCGAGAACCACCAGGCATGGATCGAGCATACTGGCACATCGTACGAGCACATCTCCGATCCCGATCTCAAGGTGAGCAAGCAGTTCGGTTTCATCGTCAGGAAAGCGAAGTCCCCGAAGATCATGGGTAAGACCAACAGGGGGTTCGTTCTGATAGACAAGGACATGACCATAAGATATCTCTGGCGCCCGAACATGCCCATGGACACCGTTCCCATGGACGAGCTCATCGAGAATGTCAGGGAAGCACTGAAGTGAATCACTCTTCAGTGTACACGAAGTCCTTGTCGAAGCAGTACCTGAACACGTTCGGACGGAGCAGTGCGAATATCACCAGTACTCCGACGAACAGGTTGCCCAGATACATCGGATCCATGGTGGCCCCTTCCACACCGAAGTAGTCCAGGAGCGACGCCAGACCGACGAACACCTCCAGTGCCGCGTAGACCCATCCTGCCAGGTATCCGATCTTGAAGCGGTAGAATATGAGGTATCCGCTGACTATCTCCCCTGCGGACAGTGCGAGCGACAGTCCGTACGCTATAGAGTTGCTGGCATCCACAAGACCTCCGATCCTGAAGTAGATCTTCCAGAAGAGGTCCACGAATCCTATTATGATCAGGATCGACGCCGCCATCTTGACGCTGTTGGGCACTGCATTGAGATTAACTGCCAATTCCGATTACCTCCCTGTTGTATTCTTCATCGTCTATGTCACCGACCAGGGATTCCAGTGCGTCCTCTATGGTCATGACCCCTGTCGTCTTTCCGTCCTCGGAATGGAGGACGGCTATGGACACCTTCATCCTGCGCATGTTCTCGAAGGCCTCGTAGACCATGGACTTATCCGGTAGTACCAGGACGGGTCTGATGATGTTCCTCAGCGTGAGCGATCCGTACTCCTCATGGAGTGACACATAATCCTTCATGAATGCCACGCCGATGGGGTGATCGACATCCTTGTCGACGACGATTATCCTGGAATGGCGGGTCCTGCCGACCAGCTCAAGGAAGTTGCTGATGGGCTCGTCGGCCCTGACGTATATGATCTCATCTCTGGGGGTGCAGACGTCCTTCACCGTCTTGACATCGAACACCAGAGCATTCCTCAGCAGCTTGGCTGAGTTGGGCTTCAGGGTTCCGGATTTCTCGGCATCGTCTATGTATTCGTTGATCTGGTCCTTTGCGACGAAGGTCTCCGGTTCATCCTTCCCGAAGCGCGCGGCCAGCGCCTGCAGCCACCAGCTGATCGGCCATATCGCCGCCTCGAGGCCCTGGTATATCTTTGCGGTGGCCAGACAGACCTTGGTGGCGTTCTTCTTTGCGTAGGATTTCGGCAGAAGTTCGCCGAACAGTAATATCACTACAAGCATGAACACGGTGGCGACGAAGTCTCCTGTCTCTACACCTACAAGTGCTGCGAACAGTATCGTTGAGACAGTGGTACCGGTGATGTTGACCGCGTTGTTGGAAAGCAATGTGACCGAGATGAACTGATCGAAATCAGATATGACATCCAGCGCCCTCTCCGCCTTCTTGTTTCCTTCAGCAGCCAATTCCTTCAGGCGGAACACGCTGACGCTTGTGAAAGCGGTCTCGCTCATGGAGAAGAAACTTGACAGTACTATCATTATGAAGAGGACGACTGCCAGAACGATCATGTAGGCTTCCATATCCGATCGACGCACCGAGTATGGTGATTTTCGTTTATTTAATTTGAGAGAATGATGGATAATTCGTTTTGTAAAGGGAGTGGGCCTATCCGGATTTGAACCGGAGTCAATGGCTCCCAAAGCCACAAGTATACCAAGCTAGCCCATAGGCCCACGTCGTCTGTGCGATGGACGTAACGTTATTAATCGTTTCTATCAGAGGATGCCTGATGATAACAGAGCTTCTCTCAGGAGCTTCACGGCGTTCCCGCGGTGGGACATTGTATTCTTTTCTTCAACGGAGATCTCTGCGAACGACCTCTTGCCGTCGGGGCTGAAGACGGGGTCATAGCCGAATCCCTCGTTCCCCCTTTCCTCGAAGAGTATGGAACCGTCGCACTTCCCGGTGACTATGATCGTCTTTCCGTTGATGTCGCATCCGATGCAGCACTTGAAGGTGGCGGACCTGTCCTCCACACCCTCCATCAGCTTCAGAATCCCTTGATTACCGATGGTCTTCTGACCGTATGCCGAGTACACTCCCGGGAATCCCTTCAGGGCGTGGACGAACATTCCCGAGTCGTCGATGATGAAGTCCCTGATCCCCTTGGAACGGATCTCCTCCATACCCTTCTTGACGACCTCTTCAAGTTCCGATGTCTGTATCTCGTCGTACGGGATGTGGTGGTGCTCCATCTCAATCCCGAGATCGTCGAATGCCTTCTGATATTCCCTAACCTTTCCGGGATTGGATGTGAGAACCTTCAGTTTCATGTGTATCTCGCCCTGCTCTTGATGTCCTCTACCCTCGCCAACACCTTGTCGGCATCGGGCATGTGCTTCCTGTAGGAATCGATGATGATGTCATACGCACCCTCGATGTCGGAATGTGCGGATGTGAACGCCCTCTCCATGAGATGGAGGTCCACACCCATCGCCTCGAGGTCTACACGCGTATCCCCCAGTGAGAAATCGATGAGGTACATCTCACCGTCGTCGCCGAGTATCATATTCGATGTCGTGAGATCGCCATGGGAGATGTTCTTTCTGTGCAGTTTGGCGATCATCTCGCCGATCCTGGCACATATCTCGTCCGCCCTTTCGGGATGCTCTGACAGAATGGATTTCACACTCTCGCCATGGACATATTCCATGGTGATGCTCCCTTCCTTCAGATCGGTGTCGTAGACCACCGGGGACCTTACTCCGGCGGATCTGGCCTCGCGCATCACCCTGACCTCGGTCCTGGTCCTGGCGGTCCTGAGGTGGCTGTCGAGATCCGGATGGCGGTAACCCTTGCTGACACGGGTCTTCAGCACCGCTTCCCTTCCGAGGAAATCGGTACGTGCCACGACGGCCTCTGCGCCCCTTCCGATCTCGGTATCAATCATCATTTTCGATTATCCGAACGATATAGATATAAATTATTGCACTCATGAGTTTCTGACCAGGAGGTCAAAGAAATGAAGTACAGCATTACCGGAGACAATCTTCAGTTCGTGAATGTACAGCTGGAACAGGGAGAGGAGATGCTCTCCACTGCAGGTGCCATGAGATACATGTCAGGCAACATGAGGATGGAGGCCAAGATGGAAGGCGGATTCCTCAAAGGTCTAAAGAGATCGATCTCGGGAGAGTCGTTCTTCATGCTCAGGTACCACCCTGAGGGAGGCGCAGGAACCGTCGGATTCGGCGGATGGGCCCCCGGAAAGATCATCGACCTTGACATCAGCCAGGGAACATGGCTCGTCCAGAAGACAGGATTCCTCTGTGCACAGCCCACCGTCAACCTCGATATCGCGACACAGAAGAAGCTGGGAAGCATCTTCTTCGGCGGAGAGGGATTGATCCTTCAGAAGCTCAGCGGATCGGGAATCGCATTCGTCGCAGCATGCGGTGACTTCAATGTCGTCGACCTGAAACCCGGAGAGGTCTACAAGGTCGCAACCGGTAACGCGGTCGCATGGCAGGACACCGTCAAGTACGACATCACTGCCACAGGCGGATTCAAGACCGCAATGTTCGGCGGAGAGGGTCTCTTCGTGACCACTCTGACAGGACCCGGAAAGATCGTCATCCAGTCTATGACACTCAACGATCTGGCAACGGCACTCATTCCGTTCCTTCCCGACAAGCAGAAGTGATCGGATGGTAGAGACCAAGCGTGAGGGCACCGGCAAATCGGCACTGATGATGCTGCTGATAGTCGTGATCATAGCGGCCGCCGTAGCGGCGCTGTTCCTGATCCCCGGAGCCCTCGACACAGTCGCCTGGATCATCGCCATCGTCCTGATAGCGATCGTCGCGGTCGCCGTAGTGGTATTCGTGTTCATGGTTATCCTCGCGGTGCCCATGTATGTGGCAAAGGGCGAGGAGTACCAGACCAATATCTCGTACAGCATCGACGATGTCGAGTCCGTGAAGGAGACATCGAGCGACGAGAAGAAGGCAAACTGAAACCTATGACGGCCTTACGGCCGTCCTTTCTTTTTTCTTGCATATTCAGTCTCCAGAGAGAGTGAGGTCTTGGGGATGAGTAATATACTGTCCTGCCGATTATTCTCCGACCGTATCTACGGAAGGGCTGGTAATCATGTGCGGATTGTTCTCATCTGACAGGAAGAAGACCCCCGATGAACTGTTCAAGGAGGGTCTGGACTGCTACAGAGGGGAATCCGGCAATATCGATTACGGAAAGGCAAGGAACCTTTTCGAGAAGGCGTCTGCGAAAGGGAGTGCTAAAGCCTTCAATTATCTGGGTCTCATCTATTTCAAGGAACAGGGTGTCAAGAAGGATGACGCTGCCGCCTTCGGTTATTTCCAGAACGGGGCCGTATTGGGCGATACAGACGCTATGCTGAACACCGCCCATATGCTCAAGAACGGATACGGTGTGCAGAAGGATGACTATGCGGCCTTCCTCTACTACCAGAAAGCGGCCGATAAAGGCAGCCCTACGGGGCAGCGCATTGTCGGCCAATCCTACCGTACCGGATTCGGAGGTATAGGGATCGACCCTGCGAAGGCCCTCAGCTGGTACGAGAGGGCGGCCGAACAGGGGGACAAGATATCACAGGAGGAGGCAGGGCTGGCCTATCTCAAGGGGATCGGGACGGAGAAGAACGTCCCCAAGGCCATCACGTTCCTGACGAAGGCCGCGGCTGCCGGTATGACCGAATCCCAATACAATCTCGGTATCCTGTACTGGAACGGAGATACGGTCAAGGAGAACAGAGAGAAGGCCATCGAACTGTTCAGGGCGGCATCGGAAAAGGGTCACATCCTGGCCACAGGGTATCTCGGTGTGGCATATTATTCGGGAGGACCAGGTGTGTTGAAGGATACCGTCAAGGCCCTCGAGCTGATGCTCCCTGCCGCCGATAAGGGCCTGAACATCGCCCAGTACTATACCGCGATGGCATACATCTACGGGAACGGCACCCCCAAGGATGAGCAGAAGGGCATGGGGCTGTTGGAGAGGTCATCGGAGAACGGCTACCCACAGGCCCATTTGGAACTGGCGACCTACTATGGCGGAGGGATGCATGTCAAGGAGGATCAGGCAAAGGCGACGATGTATATGGAGAGGGCCGCCGAATCCGGCGTTCCCAACGCTGCCGCGTTCGCCGGCATGAGATATTACAACGGGGTCGGTGTGGAGAAGGACACCGTCAAGGCCATGGGCTATCTGAAGAGATCGGCAGACAGAATGGAGCCTATGGGCATGTTCCTCTACGGGAAACTGCTGATAGAATCCGGTCCGGGAACGGAAAGGAATGCAGCAATATCACTGATAAAGGGGTCAGCGGAGAAAGGGTACAAAGAGGCCAGGTCATTCCTCGGCAGGGCATATATCGAGGGGAACATCGTCGATCGCGATGACAGCGAGGCCCTCTTCTGGCTCACAAAGGCCCTGGAATCCGGGGATAAGACCGCGATCGATCTTCTGGACGGTCTGTATGAGAAAGGTCTCTCTCCGATCACCAAGAACGAGAAGATAAGGCATTGGAACCTTGACACAGGCGGAGGCACACCTGAGGAACTCTATGAGATCGGACGTTCATTCTACTACGGGAGGAATGGTCTGGAACTGAACTATACGGAGGCCATGTTCTGGTTCGGTCTTACAGCGGAGATGGGTCATACCAAAGGCGAGTTCGCTCTGGGCCTGTTATATGAGTTAGGCAGAGGAACGGACGCATCCTATGAGAAGTCCGCCGAATGGTATCTGAAGGCGGCCCAGAAGGGCCATGTGAGGGCGCAGTACAGACTCGGCCGGCTGTATGAACACGGATACGGTGTTCCACAATCGAATTACAAAGCGGCTAAGTGGTACGAGAAAGCCGTCGAACAGGGAGATGACGATGCACATCTGGCACTCGGGAATTTATACTATACCGATGTGTACATATTAGAGAGGGAAGGCAGGTATCATACGGGCGTAATCATGGGGCTGTTCAGAAAGGTTGCGGAAAAAGGGAACGAGGAGGCACAGCTGATGTTAGGGCAACTGTACGAGACCGGTCATGACGGTGTACAGTCAAATGTGAAAGCGGCAGAATGGTACAAGAAGGCCGCCGATCAGGGAAACGGTGTCGCACAGTACAGGCTGGGCATCATGTACGAGAACGGCTGGGGCGTCCCCCAGTCCTACAAGACTGCCGCACATTACTACAGGTTGGTAGCGGATCAGGGTTTTCCGGAGGCAGAGGAAAGGATCGACAGACTGAAGAGAGAGGGCAAGATCTGAATCCCATGCCGGATATCAGCTGTCCATCTCCTCGATGATCTTCTTGGCCTTCTCGTGTCCGTGTTCGGCCGCTTTCCTGTACCATTCTTCGGCGGCGAATTCGTCGATGGGCAGACCGATGCCCAGGTCGAAGGATACACCCATCTCGTACATCGCATCGACGTTCCCTCCGTCAGCTGCGGAACCGAGCCATCTGACCGATTCCTGCTCGTCCTCGAAGACACCGTCGCCGGTGCGGTACCTCATACCCATCTCATATTGTGCGTCGGGGTCGCCCTCCTTCGCTCTCTGAAGAACATCTTTGACATCATCATCCACATCGGTCAGGTCCACATAGAGGTCGAAGGAGTCGTTGGGATCCATGCGCTCCGTCTCGATCAGGAAGTCCTCGAACAGTTTGTTCATCTGCACGTCATCGATACCGTTCCTGCGGGCCATGGATGAGAACTGGACGGAGACAGATACGGGGTCCTCGCTCAGTCTCTTGTCGAAATCCCTGTCCCCGATGATGGATCTGGCGACATCTATGTCATGGTCGGGGACACCCATCTCCCTCAGGCATTCGTAGAATTCCTCAGCGGTCTGTTCCAGGTAACCGAGTTCTTCCTTTCTGATCTTCTTCACGGAAATCCCCTCCTTTCGATCGTCATCATCCATTGGACAAAGACTGATTTAATTGTAATCATCGCGGGTATCGGTGGACAAACAGATTTATCGTTATTCGCCATACCTTCCGTCGTGAAGAGAATACCCACCGGCTGCGATTCATTGGATGCCCTCCTAGGCGGAGGCCTGGAGGTCGGCAGCGTCACGCTCCTCTACGGGGAGGCCGGTACGGGCAAGACCAACTTCTGTCTGCAGACCGCCTTCAATATGGTGAAATCGGGGAAGAAGGTCGCTTACATAGATTCTGAAGGCCTTTCTTCGGACAGGATAACCCAGATATTCACCGACGAATCGCTGATAAAGGAACTTCTGGTCTTCCAGATCTACAGTTTCGAGGAACAGAACGACAGGGTCGCCAAGGTGTGCAGACTGTCCGAGGCGAACGACAAGATCGGACTGATCGTGATCGATTCCATGACCATGTTCTACCGTCTCCACACCGATGACATGTCTGCCAGGAATGAATTCATCAAGCAGACCGAGATGCTCCTGAATGCGGCTAGGAAGAACGAGATCCCGATCCTTCTGACATCGCAGGTGTACACCAATCTCGGTTCAGGTACCGTGGAGTTCCTCGGCGGTAATGCGTTGCATCACAACGCCAAGACGATAATCCGTCTTGACAAGAGGCCCAACGGCAGACGTGCCGCGGTCATCGTGAAGCACAGGAGCATACCTGACGGTAAGTTCGCAAACTACCGTATCGTCTCTTCAGGTATCGAGAGCGATTAGACGTCCCTGGCCATCGCGTATTCCGCGAGTGCGACCATGAATTCCTTGTCCTCGCTGGGTTCGAGACAGTCCAGTTTGGCGATTGCATCCTTGGTGTATTTCTCAGCCATCTCGATGGCGTAGTCGATGCTGCCCGTCTTCTTCAGGATGTCCCTCGCCTTGGCGATCTCATCCTCGGTGGCATCGATCTTTCCGAGCACCGAGCGGAATGTCTTCATGTCCTTGTCATCTTTTATGTTCTTGAGGGCGTGGCAGACCATCACGGTGCTCTTTCCCTTGCGGATGTCGTTGCCTGCGGACTTTCCGGTCTTCTTGGGATCCCCGATTATTCCGAGGATATCGTCGAACATCTGGAAGGCGACACCCAATGACATGGCGTACTCATGAACCGCCTTTACAACGGCATCGCTGGCCCCTCCGACCATGGCACCGCCCGCCGCACCTGCTGCGAACAGGACGCTCGTCTTCAGGCGAATCGTCTCGATATATTCCTCCATGGTGACGGCCTCGCCGTTCTCGTTGTTGACGTCCATCTGCTGTCCCCTTGCGAGGTCCCATACTGCTACTGTGACGACCTTCATGATCTTCCTGAGGACATCGTCTGGCACATCCAATTCCGAGATGATGTCGAATGCCTTCGCGAACAGCGCATCGCCTGCGAGGATGGCGGTCTGCATCCCGTATTTCACATGGGACGTTACCATTCCGCGGCGCATCTCGTCGCCGTCCATGAGGTCATCGTGTATGAGCGTGAAGTTGTGTATGTATTCTATAGCGACAGCGAGAGGCACAGCCTTCTTCTTGTCCCCTCCCACGGCACCGCATGCAGCGACCACCATGGAGGGTCTCATCCTCTTGCCTCCGGCGTAGGGGTACTGTCTTGACGCTTCTATCAGATTGGAAGGCTTCTCGTCGCCGATGTACGACCTGATCGGCGCGTCGAGTTCCTCCGACATTTCCTTCATCCTTTGTTTGACATCCATCGTAATCACTCGATCCACTGTCTGGTCTCTCCCAGGACGACATATTCCGCATTCGCGAGCTCTTCCACGTTCTGTGAGCCGGTCAGCATCATGGCCGTCTTGAATTCTTCGATCATGAGTCCGAGCACCTTCTTCACCGCATCTGCGGATTCGACGGCCTCGTGCAGTATGACGTATGCTCCTCCGCCAGCCACCGCGCCCATCGCTATGGATTTGGCGACATCCAGTCCTGTGAGGATGCCTCCGGATGCGATCAGCGGTATGTCCGTATCTGCCGACATCAGCGATACGGGAGCGGGGATCCCCCAGTCGAAGTATGTGTATCCCAGTTCCTGCTTCAGTCCGTTTCCCGCATCCTCGGCCCTGTACATCTCGATAGCAGAGAAGCTTGTTCCTCCGGCGCCTCCGATGTCGATGGCCTCGATGCCTATGTTGCTGAGTCTGGAGATGGTCTTCGGGGACATACCTGCGCCCGTTTCCTTGACGATCAGCGGGAACTCGCGCGCCAGCGATCTTATGGCGTCGAAGCATCCCTTAGATCTCATATCCCCTTCGGGCTGTACCGCTTCCTGGAGATAGTTCAGGTGCACTGCCATGTAATCCGCATCGATGATGTCCTTTGCAAGAGCGACATCTTCGGCGGTGTAACCATTCTTCCCTTTCTGGTCGATGAGCTGAGGGGCGCCCACATTACCGATGACCAGGGGGACATCGTAATCCTTGATTATCGCGTAGCTTTCCTTGTCGACGCCTTCGATGGCAGCCCTTTCCGAGCCGACGCCCATACCGACACCCAGTTCGGCACAGGCCTCCGCGATGTTGGCGTTGATCTTCTTGGCGCCTTCGAACCCGCCGGTGATGGCGGTGACGATGAACGGGAACGACAGTTTCTTTCCGAGCACGTATGCCGATGTGTCGATGTCATCGTAATCCACTTCAGGCAGAGCCTCGTGTATCAGCTTGATATCATCCCAGTATCTGTAGTCGGGCGACACCTTCTGTTCAAGGCAGATGTTGATGTGGTCCGCTTTCCTTCCCTCTATCTTCGTCATTCATTCCCCTCTTGCTATGGTACAGGGCACCTTTCCGCCCTTGAGTAATGTAAGTAACCTATTTTCAACCGTGCCGTTCACCAGCACGCAGTCGCATCCTGCGGAGCACATCCTGAGCATGGTTTCCATCTTTCCGCGGACCCCGCCTGTCACGTCCGCAACGGTGATGTCCGTACTCACGGATTCCATGACCTTGCTGTCGACGTTCTCGATGAGCTTCGCATCCCTGTTGTTCTTGGGATCCTTGTCGTACAGTCCGTCGATGTCGGACACGAAAATGACCCTTGACGGATTGAATATCTTCTTGAGACGCTCCATGACCTGGTCTCCCGAGCAGATGGCGAATCCGAGTTCGGAATCCATGACGACGTCGCCGAACATGACAGGCATGATACCCTTCTCGAACATGCTCTTGAGGACCGAGGGATCATCGATGATCAGTTCCCTGTTCCTCATCATGAAGCATGAACCTGTGGGAACGGAAACTGCAGGCAATCCCGCATCGTTCAGTTCCTTCACTATCATCTCGTTCAGATACCTCATGTCGTAGCATACCTGTGCCACCGCGGGTATCTGCGAAGGATCCTTGAATCCGTCGTTCAGATTGTGTTCCTTGGCGAGGACGTGCCCGAAGGATCCTGCTCCGTGCACAACGATGACCTTCTCGCCCGAATCCTTGATCTCTTTGCAGAGTCTTTTGACAATGTCTGCGTTGAAGGTGCGGTATCTGGACTTGTCGGTGATAACGCTTCCTCCGAATTTGATCAGGATCATCGTCTCTGGTTATGTGTAACTGATTAATATACTCACAGTACGGCAATAGACGAAGTCAGAAAGGCTGGAAAGAGACTGCCGTCTAGACGGATAAAGAGGAAAAGTGGTTGACAGCGTTACTGTGTTCCCGTACGCTTGCGCAATACAGTACAGACAGTGACGCAGGCGGACTTTACTGCCGGGTTCGGAATGGGACCGGGTGTGACCCCGCCGCTATGGCCGTCATACC